>Ga0209828_1000457_pt1 | contig 39131 bp, 31 predicted proteins | sample MaitaG_FD_187429 | JGI IMG/M metagenome (GOLD analysis project Ga0209828, IMG submission 187429) | Marine algal microbial communities from Maine, USA - Maine_Asex2 metaG (SPAdes) (version 2) | ecosystem: Host-associated > Algae > Red algae > Unclassified | place: Maine, USA | collected 2015-01-05
GCCCAGTTTGTTGCTGTGGAGCTGTTGGCAGAAGGAACTGGTGTGTTCCTCGCCGCGCTCACCATTTGGATCGTCAACGCCCGACACGTGATGTACTCCGCCGCAATCGCACGGAGATTCGCCGACGCGCCTCGTTGGTGGAAGCTCGTCACGTCCTACGTGCTGATCGACCAATCGTTCGCCCTCCTTGACGGACTGAGCGACGAAAATACCAGCGACGAAAATGCCACCGGCCATGCCGTCGACGGTGTCGGCGACGATGGCCATGCCCCCGACGACGGCTCGGCCGAACTCGAAGCCGGCCCTGACGGTCCGGTCGACGTCGACAACGCTCGTGACGCGCTGAGCTACCGGATGGGGTTCCTCTTTGGCTCCGGTGTGATGGCGTGGGTGCTGTGGCAGATATGGGTGCTTCTCGGCGTGCTGCTCGGGGATGTCATACCGGACTCGTGGTCGCTGATCTACGCCATCCCCATCCTCTTCCTGACGCTCATGCTCCTCGCCATTCGAGCCATGCCCGGCAACTCGATTCCAGCGATCGCTGCCGCGGCGGTCGGCGGCGCCGTGGCCGTCGTCGGTCGTGACATGCCCAACGGGACTGGACTCCTGCTCGGAGCGATTCTTGGCATCATGGCTGGCGCGCTCACCGAGACGGTCCTTGCCCGCAGAGAAGCGATCGCGGCACCATGAACACAACTGCGCTTGGGGCGTTTGTTCTGGGTGGGTTCGGCACCTATCTGATGCGGGCGTCGTTTCTCGCGTTCATAGGCGATGGTCTGATCCCGCCCGTCGTGGGAAGGGCGCTGCGCTATGTGGGCCCAGCGGTTTTCGCCGCAATCTTTCTGCCGCGAGTTCTCGGCGAGAGCGGCTTCGCTGCACTTGGCGAACGGCCAACGCCAGAAATTGTTGCCGCCGTCATCGCCGGAGGTGTCGGCTGGAAGACCCGCCACGTACCGCTCACGCTGGCGGTCGGCATGGTCAGCCTCTGGCTCCTCCAATGGGCTGGGCTCTGACCATCCTGACCAGTTGCGGTGCGCCAGTGAACAGGTCACCAGACCAGCCGCACCCGTGAGGGTCAGACTCAGCTGATGGGACCGGTAATTGCTTTGATGAGCGCTTGCACCGCTTCGTCGGCAAGTGCCCGCATCTCATCGTCGGTGCGGTCCTGGATTGGATGCGAGACGAAAACGGACTCCGGGTGAATGCCCAGGCTTTCCCCCTGAGACTGAGCGGCGTCAACAAAAGGTGCCGATGCCACCATGACACCGGGAACTCCGCGGCGTTCCAGATCTGCGATGTCATGCACACTGCATGACGTGCAGCTTCCTCAATCGGCGAGCGCTTCAATCACCGCGTCACACTGTGAGGCAATCTCATGGCGAAGGTCCACCGGTGCCGGCTTGGTGAAGGTGGGCTTCATGAAGCGCATGACTGTGGCATCAAGGGCTGTGAGGTGCGATTCAAGCTGGTCGAGAAAGACATTTCCTCGGGGCTTCGAGATGTCCAGCAGGCCGACAGTGAGCCCGGCAAGGGACTCGGGTCGCGTGCTCTTCGGGATGGCTGTTGGGTTCAGTTCGCCAGTTGGATCCAGCAGAACCGTGCCTGCTGCGGCGTTCGCATCACTCATTGCTGACCCCCGGGAGTTACCCACACTATTCGAGATCAGCCTCACGAGCCGATCTTCTTCGTTACCGGAATACTACCTTTGGCCCCGGACACCCATCCGCCAAACACTGACGAGAACAGTCCAGCCGGTCCTCCGGCGTGAGTCAGAAGCAGCCCACCGGGCCGGAACTTCGGAAGTTCTGCTCCACCGAATTCAACGGGAAGACCTTCGTCAATGCCGTTGTGACCGGACAGCACCGTGTCGGTCTGAATCTGGAGGCGGGCGAGAATCTCTTCGCGGAATTTTGCCTTCGACCAGCCGGCGTCCACGTAACGCGCCATGTGCTCGGGAGACAACACGAGCATTGCATCGATGCCGTAGATCATGCGCGGTGAGCACGTCGCCAGGAGTGCCTCGGCCAGCAGGTTCGTCAGAGATTCCGGTGTGCGTGACTGCTGATCCACGATGATGCGCGGTGCCTCACCGCAGAACACGGTGACCGCCGAATCCGTTGGGTCCATCCCCTGATCAACAGCCAACGATTCCCACGGGGTCCCTGCTTCGTCCTCGGCGAAGCACATTCCAAGTTTGCCGGGTTGACCCTGGGCTGCCCGGTCAATCTCGCCGGGACGGCCACCGCCCACATTGCGAATCACCAGCTGCAACGCCCGACCGATGGTGGAGTTCGCCCGGTTGCCCTGGCCGAGCGCGTTGATGCCGTAGTTCATACCAATTCGATCGCGGATCGGTCCGTTCACCACGACGATTGGGCCGACGCCCATCGTCGTGCACAACGCGCCGTGCATGTTGAACTCGTCGGTGCAGGATGCCTCGACCGCAGCGATGACCACGGGAAGATACTCCGGCTTGCAGCCTGCCATCACCGCATTGACGGCAATCTTTTCGACCGTGCACTGCACCAGATCCGGCGGTGCGAGCGTGATCACCTCCTGCGGGTCGCGGGTGGTACCAGCCAGCATTGCCATCACCCGCTGCTCAGTGGGCGGAACCAGTGGGAGTCCATCGGACCAGCCCCGATCAAACATTGCTTCGATGTCGTCTTCGAGTGATGCCAACTCCACCCTTCGGCTTCGGAGAACCTCTCCGCCAAACGCTGCCGCAAGTGCGGCCGCCCGGTCCGGATCCACGCTCAGCGAGCCGCATCCGGGTCGCTGATGGGGGAGGTCCGTGCCCAGATCAACCACCGACGTGAGTTCCTCCCACGCCGTTCGTTTCCAGCCAACCGTGCGCTCCACTTCGGCTCCGTCGACGACTCGAATCACCGTCGGCACGGTCTCGACGTCGTGATGCCATGACATCTCCAGAGTGGTGTCGTCCATCACATTGGGGAGGCTGTCAGGAAACGATGGATCGTCCTGGGTGTACACCGTCACCGAGTCTGCTCGGTCCCGAAGATCCGCCAGTACCGGCGACACCAGTTCACACGTTGCGCAGTCACGTTTTACGAACACCACCAGTCCATCCGGAAGAACAGGCTTGATCAGGGCGGCGGTCGGGGAATCTGGCGTCGTCGACATGTTCACATTCTGGCCCAAAGACGGTGACGCAGAATCACGTGGCGCAAAAGGACTGCCCGGCGCAGAGTGGTTTGGGCGCAGAGTGGTTCGGGCGCAGAGTGGTTTGGGCGCAGAGTGGTTTCCTGCCTGGCCAGAGTTGTCGGTCCGGCCGGTGGCAGCGCCAGCCGAGCTTCGCGGCTACTCGTCGTCGTAGATGGATTCCCAGGATTCTGTATCCACCGTGTTGCCGCCCGCGTCAAGCAGGAAGGCGGTGTCGCCGCTGTTGGACCACACCGGACCATCCGGGTCACACCAGAAGAACGCAAGTCCAGCGCGCACGTCGGTCGGTGCCGGATCCGTCGAGGAGGAGTCGCATCCGGAGAACACCTGCACCGTCTCCTGAACTGCCAGTCGGGTGCCATCCGGGAAGCGAAAGCGATGTCGCGTTGATTCATCCCGAATCAACCATCCGGTCAGATCCAGGTCATCGGTCCCGGAGTTCACGATGTGAATCCACTCGCCATTCGGATTCTCGTTGTCGCGGCCCGGGGCATCAAACCAGACCTTGGTGATGCGAGCCACGGCAGCCGAACCGCACTTGCCAGGCGACCACATTCCCACCTGCTGCTCCTTCGCCAGCGCCTCAGCAGCCTCGAACGCATCCTCCCATGCATGACCGAACGAGCTGCGGGCAACGGCCGCTCCTTCCAGGACAAGCCACTCGTTCAAGGTGCCCGACTCGTTTGGCCCGGTGAGACTCTTGGGAAGTTGCACCTGACCATCGGAGACATCCCAGGCGTAAGCCAACAGTCGACCGAAGCTGTCCACATCGTCGCCCTGCACTTCCAACTCCTGCAGGGTGAAGGGCTGGACAAGCGCCCGCGACTCCTCGGCGTAACACTCGGTCTCCTCCGGGGCGTTGATCCCAAGCAGGCGAACGCCGCGTGTTGAAGGGAAATCGTCGTCGAAGGCGCCATCCTCGAAGAGCACATCGAAGCTGTCGCCATCGAACACGAACTGCACTTCACCCCGCCGCACGGTCTCGTCGCTCACTTCGGGGGCAAGGCTGGTATCGACCGTGACCATCGCCGGTTGGGTTCGGTTGTTGTGGAAGTCCACCGCCTGCACCGCATACGTGACAACCCCTGGGGGAGGTGTGGTGTCGAGGAAGGCGACCTTCTGGTTGTCGTCGCCGCCACCCAGGTACTCGAGTTCGCCCGCCGGAGCCACCAGTGACACGGCATAGGAAGAGAGCGCGACGTTGTCTGTGGACAGGTCCCACGACAGCAGGACTGCCACCTCGTTCGAGGTCTCGTCCAACTCCGCTCGGAGCCCGGTGATGGGGGAGGGCGGTTGGGTGTCGGTAAGCGCAACGGCCGTGGTCCAGCGGCGCGCCAGAGACATGCCGCCAACGTCCACACTCAGCAGGTACGAATAGTACTGGCCTGTTTCGACGCGGAGATCAGTCCACGTCGTCGAGAGCAGTCCATCTGCGCTGTCGAACACGAGAAGATCTTCGGTGAGCGCCATGCTCACCAACAGCTCATCTGTCGCCCGTCGCTCCGCGCCAGACGCGCTTCGGTCGACGCGGTAAACCCGGTAGCGAGACGGCTCGGCCCCGGCGGTTCCCGTCGCCCAAACCAGCTCAATAGAGGTGTCGGTCATCAGTTTCCAGCCGATCCAGTGTTGCCCCTCTTCAGGCGCGCCGGGGTTGCCTTCCATCCGCTGCGCGACCGGAGCCTGGTCCGCGATCGGGTCCGTGTCCGTCGGAGCGTCTGCGTCTGCTGGTGGAGCTTTGTCTCCCTGCTGCCCAGTCGTTTCTTCCTGATTGGGACCTTCCCCCGTTGGGTCGGTGTCGGCGCCAAGCTCAACTGCGTCCAGAAGTGGCAGGTCACTGGTCGAGGTGCCGGTGCACGCCGATGCGGCGAGAAGGACTGCGACGACAGCAGCAACAAGCAGCACGTGCATCCTGGCCATGCGGGCAACCTACTGCAGCGACACTGACAACGGAGCTCAACACCTGTCCACGAGCGCGACACGGGTGTGAGGAGGTTCGGCGCCAGATCCTGAATGGGCGGACCCTCCAGGCTCGCTCATTCGGCCGGTGGTCACGTGGTTGCCCGCATCGTTCCGGCGCTCCGGCCTTGAGCGTGACCATCCCAAATCAACTGGTCCTGCTCGTCCATCGGCAAACGCAACATGGTGCTCCTCATGCCGCCAACCTTGGCAGCCCTCACGACTTCCAGTGCAATGACCCCTTGAATCTGCAACCGTATTTGAGCACGAAACCGAGGCGAGCGACAGCGTGTGGAGGATCCTTGGATATTGTGTTGCTGGGCTGGTCCTGCGAGTCTGTGACCATGATCTTTGGTGCCCGAGTGAAATCAGCTGACACGGCCGAGCCAGCTGAGTGGGTCGCTCCCGCGATCCAGGGAGTGTGGGGGACGGTCGGTGGGTTCATGCCCAATTCCTACCCACGGGTTCTGCGTGTGCACGCGCCGGGCCCAAGCATCGACGAGTGGTGGTCCGCCTACCGTGACCTGTTCGGCCTCATTGCGTCAATTGGGATGCAACATACCTCAAGCCCGAATCGTGCTTGGTTCGCTGTGTGGGAGGGGCACAGCTTCGAGATCAACAGCCAAATCGCCTGGAAAGACCCGGCGCCCGATCGCGCAGCCAGACGAGACCGCAAACGGCAGCGAGCGCTACTGCGCAAGGAGAACGACCGCCGAAATGCCTCAGTCACCGCCGCGTTGCATCAGATCCCGTGCCTGGATCTGCGCCACCGAAAGTACTACCTGCTGGCCGGCCCCGTGTCGGCGGCAGACCAAATTGAGCACCCCGTAATGGCCGACTGGCACAACCCCGACCTGTTCTGGCCGGACGATCGCCGATGGTTCGCCGCAACCGATGTTGACTTCCGGTCGATCTACATTGCAGGTGACGACGACTTCACCACCGAACTCGCCCGAAGCGTCCCAACCGACTGCGAACACGTCGCCCTCGATCTCCAACTCGAAGCCGAGGATTGAGCGCCAACGCTGCCGTGCAGTCGTGTCAGTCCTCGACTCTTTCAGGCGTCGAATATGGGACGGATCGGCGAACGAGCGACTGACGCACCGCTGACGGTGTAATTGGACCACCTATTCAGGATCCCGCACGAATCCTCGTCGCGCCCCGACACCTGCTGCACTACTCGCCTCTCCCTGGGACCTGTAAAAACGGAACCGCCTGCGACGTGATGTCGCAGGCGGTGCCTGGCGTTCTTGGAGAGTCTCTTTCTCGGAGACTCCCTTTCCTGGAGCGTGTTCCTAGTACTCGTCGTCCAGTGCCAGGTCCTGAATCTCGGGAATCGTTTCAAGCTCGCTGTCGGCGAGCACACCCTGGAGCACTGCTCGGGTGGAGAATAGGCGGTCTCGCGCCATCTTCTCAGCTTCGACAAGCTTGGCTACCTGGTTGCGACCATCGCCGACGATGCGTTCAACTCGGTTGCGAGCTTCGGTTTCCGCGTCGTTGATCAGGCGATCAGACTGACTGCGAGCATCGGCGACTATGCGTTCCGCATCGGCCCGTGACGTACTGATGACGTGCTCGGCCTCGGCCTTCGCGTCTGCCATGCTGCCTTCGGCTTCTCGGACCTTGGCCTTGGCTGCTTCAAGCTCACGCTCGGTGTCGGAGCGAATCTGGGCTGCTTCGAGCCGGATGCGCTCGGCGTCTGCTTCTGCTTCCACCCGGAGGCTGGTAGCGAGTTCTTCACCCTGCACCTTGGCGTTCTCGGCGTAACGGTCGGCGTCGGCGCGGCTGCTCTGGGCATCAGCTTCCGCTCGACTGCGAGTATTTGCTGCGTAGTCTTCGGCTTCCTTGCGGGCGTTGCGCACGAACGCTTCGGCTTCGGCCCGGGCGCTCTGGGAGTCAGAGTCTGATTTGGCTCGCACCGAGGTGGCGTACTCGTCAGCTTTGGAGCGGGTGGCGCCTGCGTAGTCGTCGGCTTCGGCCCGTGTGATCTTCGCGTAGTCGTCTGCTTCGGCACGGGTGGTGCTGGCGAACTTCTGGGCGTCTTCGCGGTCGCGTTTGTTGCCTTCGCGAACCTTGGTGGTCTCGGAAGCAAGCTCGTTTCGGGTGCTTGCCGTGAGTTCGGCAGCCTTTCTGGCCGCATCTTCCTTTATCTTCACGGCGCTGCTGTGAGCAGACCTCAGAAGCGTTTCGATCTCTTCGGACACGTCGACGAATTGATCACGCTCGCCGGGACGAGCGGCACCTGAGGCTGCGCTCGGTGTGGAGGTGGACGTCGATGCGGCTGGCACACCACTCGAAGATGGCACCGAGGTGCCCGGTGCTTCGATCTTGGGTGCTTCGATCTTGGGTGCTTCGATCTTGGGTGCTTCGATCTTGGGTGCTTCGATCTTGGGTGCTTCGATCTTGGGTGCTTCGATCTTGGGTGCTTCGATCTTCGGTGTCTGGATCCTGGGAGTTTCGATCTTCGGCACTGCGACCGTCGCTGCTTCTACCTTCGGGACGTCGGCCTTGGGCACTGCGACTTTCGGGACGTCGGCCTTGGGCACTGCGACTTTCGGCACGTCGGCCTTGGGCGCTGATACTTTCGGGACGTCGACTTTCGGGACGTCGACTTTGGGTGCCTGGACCGTGGGCACTGCGACCTTCGGTGCTTCCACCTTCGGGAGATCGACCCGCGGAGTTTCCACCTTGGGCACTGCGACCTTCGGGGCCTCCAGCTTGGGAGTCTGGACCTTCGGAGTTTCGATCTTCGGAACTTCGACCTTCGGGACGCTGACCTCGGGCGTGCCAACCTTGGGCACATCAATGTTCGGGACGTCAACAGTGCCCCGTACCCGGTCAGAGAGGCTTGCAGCACCCGCAGCGGCTGCTGCACCTGCGCCACCAGCCGCAGCGACAGCTGCAGTTGGCATCTCAACCTTGGGAGCGGTGACGCCTGGGGCTGTCGACTCGGCGGCCACAGCTTGGGGGCTCGTGTCGGCAACGGCTCCAGACGGGACGCTGTCGCCCTGAAGCCGTGATGCCAGAGAGGAGGAGACCTGGGAGAGGAAAGCGCTCACTTCAGCCTTTTCGAAGCCGCGCCAGATGGTACGAAACTCTTTCTTGGCAATCTCGGAGGGTTGGAGATCGGCAGGAAGCGCTGGGCTTGGTCCGCCGCCGGAACCAATAACCTCCACAGCCATGGCGACGCGCGCCAGGTACTGCGTGACTTCTTTCTTGTCGTACCCGCGTACGCCTACCTCAAACGATTTGGACCGAAGGACATCGGGGTCCAGAGTGTTCATGTGTCAAACTCCAAGGAATGAGGGATCGGGGGTTCGCATGCCTGCGCACGCGGATATTTTGAATCGGGCGATTCGCCCGCCAAGTTAGCGTTCTCAGCGAATCTCGTCCACATTATCGACAGACAACACCGCAATTCGCATTTCGCTCGTGTTCCTGCCACTGTCTGTGGTGAGACAGTTCTTCTTGATCGTGGACGACTTCTGGTCGCTGTCCGGTGAGGGACGATGGAGCGGGTGAAGGGAATCGAACCCTCATCATCAGATTGGAAATCTGAGGTTCTAGCCGTTGAACTACACCCGCAGGCAGGGAAAGAATAACGCCTGCGCCGCCAATTCCACGCCAGTTTGTTCAACGGTCGGTCCGCAACAGTTTCGGCGGCGCCGCGATCCGAAGGGATTGCACGACACAGGCCCGAAGGGATTGCACGACACAGGCCCGAAGGGATTGCACGACACAGGCCCGAAGGGATTGCAGGACACTGGCGGCGTTTGAACAGAACCTCCCGTAGACTCACCCGGGTGAAAAGCACCGTGGAACAGATGCAGGACAATCAGGTACGGGTATCCGTTGAGGTTGAGGAGAAGGAGCTCGATCCTTCGATTGGCAAGGCCTTCAAGGAACTGGCCCGCCAAGTCAATCTTCCCGGTTTCCGGAGAGGCAAAGCACCGCGGCGTGTGCTTGAGTCGCACTTCGGTAAGGGCATCGTCCGCGGGCACGCGCTCGAGGATGCGATTCCCGAGTTCTTCCTCAGCGCCATCGCTGAACATGAAGTCGACATCATCGCCCCGCCGGAATACGACGTCACTGCAGGCGAGGAAGAGGGAGACCTCACATTTGACGCTGTGGTCCAGGTCCGTCCGGTCATCAACATCGGCGGCTACGACGCCTTGAAGATCGAGATCACGAACCCCACGCCGGGTGAAGAAGAGATCGACGAACAGATTGATCGCATCCGCGGCCAGTTCAGCCAGCTGGAAACGGTGGAGCGTGCCGCTGAACTCGGTGACCATCTCACGATTGACATCAACGGCACTTACGACGGCGAGGCCGTGGAAGGCCTGACCGCTGAGGATTATGTGTACGAGCTCGGCTCGGGCGCAGTCGTTCCCGAAATCGACGAGAATCTTGAGGGGGCCAACGTTGGCGACTCCGTCGAGTTCGACGCCGCGCACCCGGACCCCGACGAAGAGGGCGACCTCCAGTTCGTGGTCGATGTCAAGCAGGTGCAGGAAAAGGTGCTGCCTGAACTTGACGACGAGTTCGTGCAGGGCGCCACGGAATTCGAGACGGTTGAAGCTCTTCGCAAGGACACGGTGGAACGTCTCACAAAGATGAAGACCAGCCAGGCGAACAACGAGATGTCTGACAAGACAGCGAAGGCCCTCAGCCGGCTCGTCGAGATCGATGCGCCGGAGCCACTGGTCAACTCCGAGGCAAACGAGCGTCTCCAGGAAATGGCCTTCCGCATGCAACAGCAGGGCATCGAGTTCGCTCAGTACCTCCAGCTCACCGGATCCACCATCGAGGAGCTGCAGGGCCAGATGCGCGGACCTGCCGAAGAGTCCGTCAAGGTTGACCTTGCGCTTCGCGCGGTGGCCGTGGCCGAGGGCCTCGAAGCAACAGATGAAGACGTCGACAACGAGTTCGAACAGCTTGTGGCCCAGACCGGTCAGGACGTAGCGTCGCTTCGCAAAGAGGTCTCAGCCGCTAACCAGATGGTGGCGATACGCTCCGACATAGGGAAACGCAAGGCCGTGGATTGGCTTCTCGAGCGGGTTGAAATTGTCGACCAGGACGGAAACGCCATCGACCGGGCGGACCTTGAAATGCCCGAAGAAGACCATGATCACGACCATGATCATGAACACGGCGACCATGCCGATCATGACCATGACAATCAGGATGACCATGACCATCGCAGTGACGACGACCATCACACTGACGATGACCATCAAAAAGACGATGACCATCAAAATGACGATGCCGGTGAAGAGGAATAGGAAACACGCCACATGATCGAATCCACCCCCGGAACCCCCGCAAACCGCACCGCACTCCCGAACACGCTGGCCACCGTGCCCGTGCTCAACTACATGGTTCCGAATGTCATCGAGCAAACCAACCGGGGCGAACGCGGCTCTGACCTGTTCTCTCATCTGCTACGCGAGAACATCATCTTTATCGGCACGCCGATTGACGACACGATGGCCAACATCGTGTGTGCCCAGTTGCTTCACCTTGAATCGGAGAACCCGGATCGCGACATCAGCATCTACATCAACTCGCCCGGTGGCCACATCAACGCGATGTTCGCCATCTACGACACGATGCAGTACATCCGCAACGACCTCACCACCATCTGCTTTGGGCAGGCGGCATCTGCGGCAGCGGTGCTGATGGCCGCAGGCACGCCGGGCAAGCGCCTTGCTCTGCCGCACTCCCGGATTCTCATCCACCAGCCCTATGCCGGCGCTCAGGGTCAGGTCTCCGACATCGAGATCGCCTCCAAGGAGATCCAGCGACTCAAGAGTCAGCTCGAGAAGTTGCTTGCCGCTCATACCGGACAAACCGAAGAGAAGATCGCAGAAGACACGGACCGTGACTACGTCATGACCGCGGCTGAGGCCAAGGAATACGGCATCATCGATGAAGTGATCGATCGCCGTGACATCGTGGACAACTCGGGCCCAATCGCTTCGATTGGCTGAGTCTGTCCGGAGGCCACCTGGTCACCCCGGACTATGGATTCGGTAACAACCCGCTTCCGGGGCTCGGGTCAGCTACCATCTGAAACTCACATCACCACACAGATACAGGGGACTGCCACCGTGGCAAAGTTTGGGGACAGCGGGGAACTCCTGAAGTGCTCGTTCTGCGGTAAGTCGCAGAAACAGGTCAAGAAGCTGATCGCTGGACCCGGCGTCTACATCTGTGACGAGTGCATTGACCTCTGCAATGAGATCATCGAAGAAGAACTGGGCGAATCGACCGACCTCGGTTTCGCGCAACTTCCCAAGCCCCGGGAGATCTTTGAGTTTCTGAACCAGTACATCATTGGTCAGGACCAGGCGAAGCGCATCATGTCCGTTGCCGTCTACAACCACTACAAGCGCATAGAACTTGGCGCCCGCTCCGACGAAGTGGAGCTGTCCAAGTCCAACATCCTACTCATGGGCCCCACAGGCTGCGGCAAGACGCTGATGGCCCAGACCCTGGCGCGGATGCTGAACGTGCCGTTTGCCATCGCGGACGCAACCGCTCTCACCGAAGCTGGCTATGTCGGCGAGGACGTCGAGAACATCCTCCTCAAGCTCATCCAGGCTGCCGACTACGACGCCAAACGAGCCGAGACCGGCATCATTTACATCGATGAGATCGACAAAGTTGCCCGCAAGAGCGAGAACCCGTCCATCACCCGTGACGTTTCCGGTGAGGGCGTGCAGCAGGCACTGCTGAAGATCCTCGAGGGCACCACCGCGTCGGTGCCACCTCAGGGTGGGCGCAAGCACCCGCATCAGGAATTCATCCCGATCGACACCAAGAACATCCTGTTCATCTGCGGTGGCGCATTTGCGGGCCTCGACCAGATTGTCGACCAACGCGTTGGCAAGAAGGGCGTCGGCTTCGGAGCTGACATCCGGACGCCAGATGAGCGCAACATCAGCGAACTCTACGACCAGGTGCAGCCTGAAGATCTCACCAAGTTTGGACTGATTCCTGAGTTCATCGGCCGTCTGCCGGTGGTCGCCTCCGTGGCCAACCTCGATCGCGAGGCGCTTGTGGAGATCCTCACGACGCCCCGCAACGCGCTCGTCAAGCAGTATGCGCGCTACTTTGCCTTCGAAGACACCGAGTTGGCGTTCACCGATGAAGCTCTCGACGCCATTGCTGATCTTGCCCTTGCCCGTGGAACCGGTGCTCGTGGGCTGCGTTCCATCCTGGAGGAAGTCCTGCTGAACGTGATGTACGACCTGCCAAGCCGCGAGGACATCGGCCGGGTTGAAGTTGGCGCAGAGGCAGTGACCGGGGGCGAAGAACCCAATCTCATCACCCACGATGAGCTGGCACAACGAGCATCCTGACTGCGGAGCGTTCACCGCTCGGCCACGATAGTCAGCGCTGCATGATCACCGTCTGCTGCCCCAGGAGAGTCCATGAGTCTTGACCCACTGCTGCGTTGGCTCGAACAGCACATCAACCTTGAGTCCAAGCCGAGCGCCGGCCGCACCGAAGGCCTTTCGCTCGACCCCATCCTTGGCGTGTTGCGGATGCTGGGCAACCCTCACGAGGACGTGCCAGCGATTCACGTTACGGGGACGAACGGCAAGGGTTCCACATCCCACCTGAGCGCACGCATCCTTGCGGCACACGGCCTCTCGGTGGGTGGCTACGCAAGCCCGCACGTGGAGTCCCTGAACGAACGGATTCAGTTGGCCGGAGCGCCGGTGGTCGATGACATTCTGGCGGACGGCCTCGCAGATGTGAAGCTTGCGGCTGATCATGTGGAGAACACGCCGTCGTGGTTTGAGCTGGTGACGGCCACAGCATTTCGCATTTTCAACGACCAGGCCGTGGAAGCCGCTGTCATCGAGGTTGGCATGCTCGGGCGCTACGACGCCACGAATGTGGCTGCCACCCGCGTCGCAGTGGTCACAAACATCGCACAGGATCACACCGACGGCGCCGATGGCTGGAGGGATTCAATCTCCAGCGAGAAGGCGGGGATCGTGAAGCCGGGAACCACACTTCTTCTGGGCGACGTGGACGAAGAGCTGCACCATTTCTTCCTGGCAGAGAATCCCGGAAAGGTCCTGATCGGCGGCCGCGATTTCTCCCTGCTGGAAAACGACCTTGCCGTCGGCGGACGCAACATCTCGGTGCGAACGAGCCGTGGCCAGTACGAAGATGTGTTCCTTGGACTGAACGGAACGCATCAGGCGCAGAACGCATTGCTGGCAATCGTCGCCGCAGAAGAGTTCCTCGACGCCACCCTCGAAGACGATCTGTTGTCGGCCGCCCTCGCTGAGCCTTTCATGCCGGCCCGGTTCGAAGTGGTGCATCGCGAACCGTTGATCATCCTCGATGGGGGCCATAACCCAGCTGGTGCGGCCACAGCGGCACAGACACTGAACTCGGACTTTCAGGTACTCGGCCAGCGCTATCTGGTGGTGGGTTGGATGCAGGGCCGGGACCCAGCCGAGATGCTGCAGGCGTTCGACGCGCGCAACGCAGAGCTTGTGTTGATCACCGAGCCTCGGTGGCCGAGAGTGATGGCCGCAACGAAGATTGCTGAGGCGGCTTCAGCGCTCGGGGTCCCGCATGAGATTGTTTCGTCGCCGTTCGACGCGCTCGACCGGGCTCGAGCGCTTGCAACCGAGAACGATGTGATCCTGGTGGCTGGCTCTTTCTACCTCGCCGGACCGCTTCGGGCAGCGCTGCGCGAAGAGGCTTTGGACGACACCGAAGATTGATGCGAGATGAGCGGAGCGAAGGCAGGAACAAGAAATTGCTGCGTGCACGCTTCCGAGATGAGCGGAGCGAAGGCAGGAACAAGAAATTGCTGCGTGCACGCTTCCGAGATGAGCGGAGCGAAGGCAGGAACAAGAAATACCGCCCGTACACTCGGGCGCTATGAACCGCACTCTCGTACTCTGCAAGCCCGACGCCGTTGAACGCGCCATGGTGGGCGAAATCCTCAACCGTTTCGAGCGCAAGGGCCTCAGGATCGTTGCCCTGCGGATGCTCGTCATCGACGAAGCACTCGCAAGCCAGCACTATGAAGAACATGTGGGCAAGGGCTTTTACCCTGAACTCGTGGAATTCATCGGTCGTTCCCCAGCCGTGGCATTCGTGCTCGAAGGCCCCACCGACGAGACCTACGCCATGGTTCGGCTGATGATGGGCGCAACAAACCCCGGCGTCGCAGACCCCGGTACCATCCGCGGTGACTTCGCCACGCTCATGGGTGAGAACATGGTGCACGGTTCCGACAGCACCGAATCCGCCGCTCGTGAGATCGCGCTGTTCTTCCCCGAACTCTGATCTTCGGATTTCGCTTCTTCGTCGCGGCCGTCAGCGTTACCACCTCGTGAGGAGCGGCTGAAGCATCTGTGTTGCAGTTCAGTAACAAACCATGCGTAGACTCTGCATACGGAAGGGGCCTTCGCTCTGCTGTGTGTTTTGCGCACGCAGAGTTGCTCAAAGGTTGCCTCCGAGCAGACCAATGCGGTGCGACACGCTTTCGACAGGACACATCCAAGAACAATGGCAAGCCTACTGAGTTCCCTTTCCGGGGTCATGAGCCGAGACATGGCCGTTGACCTTGGCACGGCGAACACGCTCGTGTACGTCCGCGGCGAGGGCATCGTTCTCGATGAGCCTTCCGTGGTGGCGGTCAACGTCAATGACGGCCGTCCTCTCGCGGTGGGTGCCGAAGCCAAGCGAATGATTGGACGCACCCCCAGCCATATTCAGGCTGTTCGTCCACTTCGCGATGGCGTGATAGCGGACTTCGACATCTGCGAGAAAATGCTTCGGTATTTCATCCAGAAAGTGCATCAGAGCCGCTTTGCCAAGCCGCGCATGGTCATTTGTGTTCCCTCCGGCATCACCGGCGTGGAGCAACGCGCCGTGCAGGAAGCCGCGGAATTTGCTGGCGCACGCAAGCCGGCTTACATCATTGAAGAGCCCATGGCTGCCGCCATCGGCGCTGGCCTCCCAGTGCAGGAGCCGGCCGGCAACATGATTGTCGACATCGGCGGTGGCACCACGGAAGTGGCCGTCATCTCGCTGGGCGGCGTCGTCTCCAGCCGGTCCGCTCGAGTGGGAGGCGACGAACTCGATGACGCCATCACGCAGTACATCAAGAAGGAGTACAGCCTCGCCCTCGGGGAACGCACCGCAGAGGACGTCAAGATCGCGCTGGGCTCAGCCTGGCCGCTCGCGGAAGAGCACTACGCCGAAATCCGCGGCCGTGACCTCGTCACCGGACTCCCGAAGACCATCGTCACCTCCACCGTCGAAATTCGCGAAGCGCTCACCGAGCCGCTCTCTTCCATCATCGACGCTGTGAAGGTCACCCTCGACAACACCCCCCCTGAGCTTGCAGCCGACATCATGGAACGTGGCATCTGCCTGGCTGGTGGCGGTGCACTGCTGCACGGCCTCTCCGAGCGTCTCCACAACGAGACCGGCATGCCCGTGATCGTCGCTCCGGATCCGCTCTACGCCGTTGCTCTCGGCTCTGGCCAGTCCTTGGAAGAGTTCGAAGCGCTGCGCGGTGTGCTCTTCTCCTCCAGCCAGATCTGACACCCGCTCCAGTTCGATAGCGGCCTCACCGTCATGTCAGCTCCAGGGCAAGCCGGAAGATCGCGTCTTACGCTGATCATTCTGGTGCTGCTGACCATCACGGTGATCACGCTGGATCTGCAGGATTTCGGACCTCTCAAACGCGGACAGGCCACGGTCCGCGACGGTGTCGAACCAGTCACTGCAGCAGGTGACTCTGTGTTTTCTCCCGTGACGAATGCATGGAAGTCTCTGACTGACTACGACGACCTGCAGCTGGAAAACGAGTCGCTGCGAGCAGAACTCGACGAGCTTCGTGGCACTGCCATAAGCGGACAGGCCGCTGTCGAGACACTCGACGAGTTGCTCCGCGAGATCGATATCGACATCCTCTCCGGCGTCGACACCACGCTGGCCCGCGTCACCGACCCAACCGGCAACTTCGACGATTTCACGGTTGACATTGATCGTGGTTCACGAGACGGCCTGCTCGTTGGCATGCCAGCTGTCACCGGGGCGGGTCTGGTCGGCAAAGTCGTTGAGGTTGAAGCCGACCGCTCCCAGGTCGAGCTCATCACGGAAGCCGGATTCGGCCTCGGTGTGCGCATCATCGGTCCCGGCGACATCGCGCTGGCCCGCGGCGTGGGACGTGGCGAGCACCTCGAAGCCGCCGAGGGGGTTGCCGATGGGAGCCGCATTCTTCAAGGCATGTCCGTGGTCACGAGTGGCATCGAAGGCAGCCCGTTCCCACCCGACATTCCTGTGGGTGTTGTGGCCGGAGTGGAGGTCGACGGGGCCGAACTGCAGCAGAAGGTGCTGATCCGACCTGTTGCTGACCTGGAGCGCCTCACCTTCGTGACCATCATCCTCTGGTCCCACGATGCCGATCTGGCGGAAGTGAGCGACACGGGTTCCAGCGACGGAGCAGGCGAATAGTGCTCTTCCGTGTTGGTCTTGTGCTCATTTCCACGCTCGTCCTTCAGCTCGCGTTGTTCTCCGAGCTGCGCATCAACGGTGTTGCTGCGCAACTGCTGCTTGCTGCATCGGTGTCTGCCGGCCTCACCGGAGGACCAGATCGAGGCTCCGCATTCGGGTTCGCTGCCGGGTTGCTGATCGATCTGTATCTTCCAACACCCTTCGGGCTGAGTGCAGCTGCGTATGCGCTGGCCGCCGGCGTCATTGGCCTTGCTCGGGACAGCGTGATTGAACGGTCACCGTTGACGCTGCTCGGATTTCCCGCCATGGGTACTGCCATTGGACTTGTCGCGTTCGTCCTCGGTGCTGTCGCGCTTGGATTCTCTGAGGTCCATACCGGATCAACCGGCCGGATACTGATCACGGTCGTTCTCATGAACGCGATCGCCGGAGTGGTGCTTGTGCCCGTGACTCGTTGGATGTGGCATGCGAACTGGGGCAATGGTTCAACGATTCGCAGCTCACTGACATGACGCTGCTCGTGGGTGCCAAGGCGTCCCGCATGACCGACTCGGATTGGACCATCGGTTGTGCTGAACTGAGGCGTTGTGGGTGAATCACGTCTCCGGTTGACGTTCCTCGGTGTTCTTGTACTTGGTTTGTTTCTCGCGCTCGGAGCGCGGTTGTGGTACCTGCAGGTTGTGGCCGAAGAGGAGTTTGTGGTTCAAGCTCGAGCCAATCTGGAACGCACGGTGCAGATCCCGGCCACGCGCGGACGCATCCTCGATGTGAACGGGCGAGTCCTCGTGGGGAATCGAGTGACGAACCTGGTCAGCGTTGACAAATTCGTGCTGTATCAGGAGGCTCCCACCGCCAGTGAACGCTCTGAGATCGCGTTGCGCCTGGCTCGTGAGATCTCCAAAACGGGTCGCCTCATCAAAGCCGAAGCCATCGAGTCGGCGTTCAACGATTCCAAATACGGAAACTTCGACAATATTCCTGTCGCCGCCGACGTCACAGAAGAGTTTGCGATTCTGCTGGGGGAGCGGTTGGAGGACTTTCCAGGCGTCGAGGTGATGCAGGCAACGGTTCGTGAATACCCCTTCGCCAGTGTCGGCGTCCACCTGCTTGGAACCATTGGTCCGATTGTGCAGTCTGAGCTGAACCAGCTGGAGAATCACCCGAAGAGTTACGTGCCGAACGACACCATCGGCAAGACAGGAATCGAGCGGAGCTTTGAGGACATTCTCCGAGGACAACCGGGCCAACGAGTGCTCGAGGTTGACGCCTTCAACCGCGTGGTGTCCGTGTTGGAGGAGACCGACCCGGTTCCCGGCCAGGACGTGCAGCTCACAATAGACATCGACATTCAGCGGATGGTTGAGTTCGAGCTGAGTGACGGCATTGCCGAGGCACGCAAGGGCTTCGTCCGCAACATCCAGGACGAGAAGGACGGCATCTTCTCTGAGGAACTGCACCGCGCCACGGGCGGGGCCGTGGTGCTGCTTGACCCGGACGGTTCGCGAGTGATCGCCATGGCGTCGTACCCCACGTTTGATCCGCAACCCTTTGTCACCGGCATCTCCCAGGAGGCGTACGACCTTCTCAACGACAAGGCGGCGTTCGCTCCGTTGTTCAATCGTGCGACGTCGGCGCGGTACTCACCCGGTTCAACATTCAAACCATTCACGACGTACGCCGCCATGGACTCCGGGATGCTTGGCGACCGGGGGTTTCTGGGACTGACCGAGTTCACCGAAGACGGTGGCTTTTTCCGGATCCCGAACTGCGACACCCAGGACTGCCGATTTCAGAACGCCGGTGGCATTCCCTACGGCGACGTCGACATGGTGAAAGCCATCGCTGTTTCGAGCGACGTGTATTACTACCAACTCGCTTACCAGTTTGACGTCCGCGCCGGGTTTGACTCGAACTCCATCCAAACAGCAGCCAACCTCTTCGGATTCGGGCGGGCGACCGGCATCCAGCTACCAGCGAACGAGGACGAGCCGGGGACCATGCCGAGTGCGGCCACGAAGTCCGGGTGGACGGCGGGTGACACGATCATCTTGTCGATCGGACAGGGCGACGTTGCCGCCACGCCACTGCAAATGGCCAACGCCTACGCCGTGCTGGCCAACGGAGGCACGCTCTACTCGCCGCAACTCGTCGACCGCATCATCGATCAGGTGAGCGATGAAACCGTCAACGAATTCGGTCAACGAGTGGTGGACGAGCTGTACATGCCTGATTGGATGCGTGACCCGATAATCGACGGGCTCGCTCAGGTGGTCACCTACGACGACCCGGAAAGCGAGAACGACGGCACCGCGCGAAAGCTCTTTGAGGACTTTCCGAACAGCAGGTGGCCCGTTGCTGCAAAGACCGGCACCATCGAAAAAGACGGCAAGCAGGACTCGTCTGCCTTCGCCGCGTTCGCTCCGGTTTCGGACCCTGAGTATGTGGCGTTTGCCTACGTCGAGGAGGGCGGCTTTGGTGCCGCAGCTGCGGGGCCAATTGTGCGGAACATCTTTGCGAAGCTTGAATCAGGCGACATCGAGCGGGCTCCAACAGCTGCGGAGATTGAGGACTACTGGCGCACCACACTCTTTGGTGAACTTGAAAATGAAGACCTCTTGCCCACCGGCGACCTTCTGACCGACGTGACTTCGGGTCTGGCATCGCTGATCGACGCTGGCCCTGAGCCTGAAGTGCTCATCGACCCTGATGACCTGCTCGACGCCGACGATCCTGACGTCGGCACTGCTGATGCCGACGGCGTCGATTCAGGGAGCGTTGACGCAAGTAATGGCGCAGACCCGGACATTCCGCCGGCGCTTGCAACGCTCGTTCCAACGGCGACTCCGCCGGTCGTAGCGGTCCTCACACCAACACCTGAAGCTGCGACCGCCGTGCCGGCGGCCGCCCCGGAGCCGACCACCTCTCCGGACCCGACGCTGACGCCGACCACAGCTCCGGTTGCAACCCCCACGCCTGTCGCACAACCGACCATCGAGGTGTTGCGCCCCACCGCCCGACCCGGCGTGACCGCTGCGCCCGGACCAACGCTGATCCCCACATCAACGGCGGTCTCGGAATCGGGGGACGGCTGATATGGCCTTCACAATGCCGTCGACGCGAGAGCAGAAGAAGCTCAACCCGCGTTCGGACCCGCACGCACCCTGGTTCCATCTCGACCCGGTTATCGCTGTATGCGCGGTCGTGTTGTCTGCCATAAGTGTGTTCGTGGTCTTCAGTGCAACCCGTGGGCGCGACTTCGAGGATTTCGACACATCGTTTCGAGACAGGCAGTTGCTCTTCGTGGCGGTCGGCATCGGGATCATGGTCGTCCTCACCACCATCGACTACCGCTTGTTGCAGCGGTGGGTCTGGGGTATCTACGCCGGCGCACTCGGTCTGCTGGTCCTGGTGCTCATTCCCGGCGTTGGATCAACGGACGCGAGTGGGGCCGTGTATTCGTGGTTCCGCTTCGGCTCCTTCAGTCTGCAGCCCTCAGAGCCTGCAAAGCTGGCCATGGTGCTTGCGCTCGCCTGGTGGCTCAGCCGTCGCGAAGGCGAACTTGACCTGTTCGGTCTGGGTGTCTCGTTGTTGATCGCCGCCGGTCCAATGGCGCTGATCTATCTGCAGCCGGATGTCGGAACCATGCTCGTGTACGCGTCGATCACGGGTGGCATGCTGCTCGTCGGCCGCATTGCCCTGCAACACATGGCGGTCCTCGCTGTCGCTGGAGTCACTGCCGTCTACCTTTTCTTCCTTCCCAAGTTGGGCGCCTTTCAACGTCGACGCCTGACCGCCTTCCTGGATCCGAGCATTGACGCGAACTACAACGTGGAGCAGAGTCAGATCGCCATTGGAAACGGTGGTCTGAGCGGCACCGGTTTCGGGAAGGGCAGCCAGACCAACAGCGGCCTGGTTCCTGAGCAACACACCGACTTCATCTTCACGGTGATCGGGGAAGAGCTGGGCTTTATAGGCGGCATCTTCACGCTGGCGCTGTTTGGGACACTCATTCTGCGGGTGTACCGGACTGCCATTATCGCCGGTGACCGGTTTGGGTCGCTCGTCTGTGTGGGCGTGCTTTCCATGTTCGTGTTCCAGGTGTTCCAGTCCATAGGCATGACGATGGGCATTATGCCGGTGACCGGCATTCCGCTTCCGTTCATCTCCTACGGGGGTTCCTCAGCGATCACGTCCTTCGCAGGGATTGGACTGGTTATCAGCGTCCATATGCGTCGATACATGGCTGCGATCGACGTTTCCCGGTGAGTCGACTTGCGAAGTTGCTCAAGCCAGCCGCATCCTGGGTCGATTGACAGCCTCCACCGTCCGAGGCAACGGAGGCGGTAGCGGCTACGGTTCTCCGCATGGACTCCATGTGGGCGCAACTTGAGCCGCTACTCGACAGGGTCCAGAAGCCGGCCCGTTACATCGGCTGTGAAGACGGAATGCAGATTCCTGAACATCACGCTGGAGCCGTTTCCTGGCTGCTCACCTATCCCGACACGTACGAGATTGGTCTGCCAAACCAGGGGCTTCAGATTCTGTACGAGATCCTGAATGAACGACCTGATGCTGCGGCCGAACGCGCCTACGCGCCCTGGACTGACCTCGAAGCCGAGCTTCGAGCCGTTGGGCTCCCGCTGTTCTCTGTGGACACGCACCGTCCGGCTCCGGGCTTCGACATCATTGCCTTCAACATGTCGTCCGAGCTGGTGTACACAAACCTGCTCAACTGCATTGATCTCGCTCAGGTCCCGGTTCGATCCGAAGATCGAAGCAGCGAACATCCCCTCATTGGAGCCGGTGGCCACTGTGCCTACAACCCGGAGCCGCTTGGCGACTTCGTGGACTTCTACGTGCTCGGTGATGGTGAAGAGGCTGTCAGCGAAATCAACGTGGTTGTCAACACCTGGAAGCAGGCAGGCAAGCCCGATCGCGAAAGCGTGCTTCGAGAGCTTTCCAAGGTTGAAGGCGTCTACGTCCCGGCCATGTATGTGCCGGAGTATGACGGCAAGCGACTCACGTCCATCACGCCGAAGTACAGCGATGTGCCTGACACCGTCGAGAAACGCACTGTGGCCGATCTGGCCGAGTGGCCTTACCCCCGCAACCAGCTTGTTCCACTGACCGAGGTTGTCCACGACCGTCTCAGCGTTGAGGTGTTCCGTGGTTGCACCCGCGGATGTCGGTTCTGCCAGGCCGGCATGATTACCCGCCCAGTTCGCGAACGTCCTGCAGAGCAGGTTCGCTCCATGATCCAGGAAGGGGTGCGGCGCACCGGCTACGACGAAGTGGCGCTCACGTCCCTTTCCACCGCTGACTTCAGCGACATCGCCACCGTGGTTGGCGACACCATGGACGACGAGACCGCCGGTATGGGCAATGTAAGTGTGTCGCTACCAAGCCTTCGTGTTGACGCATTTACCGTCGGCATTGCAGCTGACCTGCAGCGCGGTCGTCGAAGCGGTCTCACGTTCGCTCCGGAAGCTGGCACGTGGCGTATGCGCCAGGTGATAAACAAGCTCATCCGCGAAGAAGATCTCTACAACGCTGTCGAATCTGCGTTCTCGCAGGGCTGGCGTCGTATGAAGCTGTACTTCCTCATCGGCCTCCCCACCGAGACCGACGAGGACACGCTCGGCATCGCCGAGCTGGCCCGCAACTGCGTGGCCATTGGCAGGAAATACACCGGCAGTGCATCGGTCACGGTGTCCGTCGGCGGGTTCACGCCGAAGCCGTTCACCCCGTTCCAATGGTTCGGGCAGAACACAGAGGTTGAACTCAACCGAAAGATCCACCTGCTGCGTGATGACGTCCGGAAGTCAAAGGGCGTCGAAATGAAGTGGCATGATCCGAAGGCAACGATCGTCGAAGGCATCAACAGCCGCGGCGATCGTCGTATCGGGCGAGTCATCCAGCATGTCTGGGAAGCAGGTGGCAAGTTCCAGGAATGGTCAGAACACTTCGATTACGAGAAGTGGATTGACGCCATGGAGGCCAACGGTCTGGACTTGGAGTGGTACACCTACCGTCACCGCGAAGAAAACGAGGTGTTCCCATGGGACCATCTCTCCGCCGGTCTGCACAAGGATTTCCTTTGGCAGGACTGGAGAGATTCGCTGGCGGAGGTGGGGTTGGAAGATTGTCGGTGGACGCCGTGTTACGACTGCGGCGCATGCACCGGCTACGGCATTGAACACGTTGTTGCCTCGGCCGTGCCTCCTGCGGGAGGAAGCCAGGGAACCGGCCAGGACCTTGCCTCCGGGCACGAGATCCCGGTCACGCTCCTCACGCGCCCCCAGAAGTCCGGGGTCAGTGCGTGAGCGGAGCTGCAGCCAACCCGAACAGTGGCGTGGCGCTCAAAGCCCGTCTGCGGTATTCGAAGCTTGGCAAGGTGCGTTTCACCAGCCATCGCGACATGGCGCGGATCTGGGAAAGAACCCTGCGCCGTGCTGGTCTTCCCGTGGCTTACAGCCAAGGGTATTCACCGCGGGCAAAGCTGGCCTTCGGGCTGGCGTTGCCCACCACGTTTGAGTCCAGAGCCGAGTATGTCGACTTCAACTTTTCTACAGATGATGTTGATGTGACCGGCTTTGCGGAATTGTTGACCCCCCTTTTGCCAGTTGGGGTCACAGCGATCGATGCGGTCGTCCTGCGTGGCGACGCTGTTTCTTTGCAGCAGGCGGTGACCAGTACAACATGGTTACTCCAGGTGGAAGCTGCACCTGAGGCCGTTTTGAGTTGGATCGAGCGGGTGGTTGAAGCCCCCGCGATTGAGCTCACCAGGGAACGCAAAGGCAAGGAGACCACGGACGACGTTCGTCCGGCCATCCATGCCCTGCGTCTTTCCGAACCAGAGGAGTGCAGCGACGCTGACGACTCCTTGATTTCAATAACCGCCGAGTTGGCTACCCAGCCCCGTGCTCTACGGCCGAACGAGTTGCTCTCGGTGCTTGCACCAGAGTTCACGTTCCGGCGTGGTCGGCGATTGCACCAATGGATTGCGTCCGATGGCGCCCAGCTAGACCCTTTGTCAGCTGGAGCGACACAGACGCCGCGCGCAGAACTTTGTGCGTCATGAGAAGGGACTCCTTCAATGTCAGACGATTCGGGTTCAAACACCCGCCGCACCCGCTCAAATTCGGATTCGTCCGCATCTGAGTCAAACCGCTCCGGCGGTTCTTCGGGCGACAACAACAAAAACTCCGCCAAAGATCGCGGTTCGGCGAATACAGGTGATCGGCCGCGTCGACGGCGGGGGCGCAGCTCCACGACTGATGGCCCGTCAGGCGGGTCCAACGGGCCCGACGCCAAGCCGCGTATCGGCGACTCGCGGCCTGCTCCGGACAGAGGCTCCGGTGACGCCTCCGGTTCCAGTGGTGACAATTCACGCAGCGACAACAGCGCACGCCGTGGCAACAACAACGCCAGGTCCGGTAGTGATAATCGCAACAGTGGTGATAATCGCAACAGTGGTGGCGACACCAGGTCGGGAGGAGACTCCGGAAACAACTCGGGCAGGAACTCCGGTAGTTCCAGCACCAAACAGAACAACTCGGGTAACAGCTCTGGCGGCAACAACTCGGGTGGCGGCCGCAACAAGCAGAACAACCGCGGCAACAACAACTCGGGTAACAAGTCCTCGGGTAACACCAATCGCGATAATGCCGGCTCCGACGGGAACGGCGACGGTGAGGGCCATTCGAAACGCAAGCGCCGCAGGGGAGGTCGCGGTCGTGGCCGCTCCAAGACCGTGCACGGCCAGACCGACATTCAGTCGGTTGAGCTGGACGAGGAAACCCTTGCCCTGCGCCGTGGAAAGCAGCGTGACGGAAAGAACATCGGCCGCTACATGATGGCCGTGCGGGTCCAGGACCACGCCCGCCACATTGCCATTCTTGAGGGCCGCAACCTCATTGAGTACTACGTGTCGCGCCCCACTGACGATGCCACTCAGATTCACGGCAACATCTATCTGGGACGGGTACAGAACGTGCTGCCCGGTATGGAAGCCGCCTTCATCGATATCAGCACACCCAAGAACGCCGTGTTGTACCACGGCGACATCCAGTACGACGCCAAGGAGTTCGGTAAGCGCCCGCCGCGCATCGAGCAGGTTCTGAAAGCAAAGAAGATGATTCTTTGTCAGGTCACGAAGAACCCCATAGCGCACAAGGGTGCGCGACTGACCCAGGAAGTCTCCCTGCCTGGTCGTTTCGTGGTGCTCGTCCCGAACAGCTCGACCTACGGCATCTCCAAACGCCTACCTGACAAGGAGCGCAAGCGTCTCCGTGGCATTCTCGACAGCGTGAAGCCGAAGGAACACGGTGTGATCGTGCGCACGGCTGCAGAGAACGTGACCGAGGAAGAGCTGCAGCGTGACGTGAGCCGCCTGCTGAATCAATGGGAACGCATCAAGGAACAGGCGGAGAACACCTCAGGCGGACCGCGTCTGCTGTACCGGGAGCCGGACCTGGCTGTGCGCCTCATCCGCGAGGAGTTCACCAAGGAGTACCGCTCTGTCGTCATGGACGACAGCACCCTGTTCGAAGAGGTCCATGGCTACGTCTCTTCAATAGCGCCGGCTCTCAGTGACCGCATCGAGCTCTATGACGTTGAGAAGGAGAAGCTGAGCCTCTGGGAGCGCCACCACGTTCACGAGCAGTTGCTCAAGGCGCTCGATAAAAAGGTGTGGTTGCCGTCCGGTGGTTCGCTCATCATCGAACACACAGAAGCGCTGACCGTTATCGACGTCAACACCGGCAAAAACGTCGGCAAGTCCAACCTCGAAGACACCGTGTTCCGGAACAATCTGGAAGCGGCCCGGGAAGTGGCTCGCCAACTTCGCCTGCGTGACATCGGTGGCATCATCGTAATCGACTTCGTCGACATGGAGAACCGCAAAAACCGGGCCAAGGTCACCGATGTCTTCCGTGAGGAACTCGCTCGGGACAAGACTCGCACCCAGGTGTACGAGATCTCGGATCTCGGCCTGGTGGAGATGACCCGTAAGCGCATCGGTGAAGGACTCCTCGAGTCGATGTCGCACACCTGCGAGATCTGCGGTGGTTCCGGAGCCGAACTCGAAGCCGACCTCATGGAGAACCTTTGACATTCAGCTGACTTCTGAACTGCTGACGATGGTGTTCTCTGCGCCCAAAGAGCTGGCAGAATGAAGGTCGAGGGTTTGGGCGGCACCGCCGCTAGCATGGCCTCCTTATGTATGCGGTAATCGCCACTGGTGGCAAGCAGTACAAAGTCGAAGAGGGTCAAGTCCTCGATGTGGAACGTCTCGGCCCAGCCGGGTCTCTCGTCGAGTTCGAACCCATCCTCCTGGTAGACGGCGCAACAGTGCTGTCGACGCCTGGCGAACTCGCAGGTGCGTCTGTCACCGCGAACATCGTTGACGAGGTCAAGGGACCCAAGATCGACGGCTTCACGTACAAGAACAAGACCAATATTCGACGCCGGTGGGGTCACCGCCAGCAGCACGCTCGCATCGAGATCACCGGAATTTCCCGGTAGTTCCCGAGCAGATCCAAAGCAGGTACTGAGATGTCAAAGACCAAAGGTGGAGGTTCCACGCGGAACGGACGTGACTCAAATGCCCAGCGCCTCGGCGTGAAGGCGTATGACGGCACGCTCGTGACAGCAGGATCCATTCTCATCCGCCAGCGCGGCACCAAATTCTTCCCCGGCGAGAACGTCGGCAAGGGCAAGGACGACACCCTCTTTGCCACGGCTGAAGGACACGTCAAGTTCGGCACCAAGCGTGGTCGCCGCACCATCAACGTCTTCCCGCAGACCTGATTCTTCCCGGCGACCCTCGGTCGTCGCTGGTTCGCCAACACAAGCGCACTCTTCGGAGTGCGCTCTCTGTGTTTTGAGGCGAATCGTGTTTTGAGGCGAATCGTGTTTTGGGGCGAATCGTGTTTTGGGGCGAATCGCGCTTTGATGAGTCGCTTGGCGCCTCAGCGGCTGTCATCTCGAAGGGCAGCAACTCCACCAGCGCAGCAACTCCTCCGGCCATCGCTTGCACGGAATTTGTCAACGTTCGCCAGCTTGATGTCCTCGTGTGACATCGATCTCGCGTTGTTGGGCCCGGGATTGCGGGCGCTGATATTCCTTCGGTTGCGACCGAAGTCCCAAGAGCTCTTCAACGCGTTCCTTGAGCACGTGTGGGAACTGCCGTAAGCCGTCGGTATCAACCTCATTTCCGGAGTCGAAGACGCGGTGGCTCATCTGGCCGATGCCGATGCGCTGCAGGATGTCATTGTCAACAAGACCGGCGGGTATGTCGGCGTGTTCGATGAGAGGACCTCAATTCTGTTCAGGCACCGCCGCCGGCCTGTCATTGAGCTTCTTTCTGTAGGCGCCCTGAGCGCCAGGGGACCCTGAGATCGCCTCAAGGGGTGACCCTGAGACGGTTCGGGGGCAGATGGGGGACGGGCTCGGGGTTTCCCCACTGTGCCGAGCCCCTCCTGTCGCTCATTGTTGAACCACCGCAACGAGTGTGGCGGAACAACAGCGGAAGGAACAGTGCAATGGCGAACAGTGCAATGGCGAACAGTGCAATGGCGAACAGTGCAATGGCGAACAGTGCAATGGCGAACACCATCGACACAAACCAGAACGGTCCCAGTCAATCCGACTCCTGGGAGAACGCGAGCGGAAGCGAGCCCAGCGTCATCGCCGCAGCAGCGTACGACGCTACCAGGGTGTACGGCGGCAAATCCACAGATGTGGTTGCGCTCAACAACGTCAACCTTGAACTGCCGCGTGGACGCTTCACGGCCATCATGGGCCCGTCCGGATCGGGCAAGTCCACCCTCATGCATTGCCTGGCCGGGCTCGACACGCTGAGCAGCGGTCGCATCATGGTCGGTGATCAGGACCTGTCAGCCATGGACGACAAGCAGCTCACACTGTTGCGCCGCGAACGCATCGGGTTCGTCTTCCAGGCCTTCAATCTCGTACCCACCCTCACGGCGGCTGAAAACATCGAATTGCCGATGGTTCTCGCCGGGCAGACGCCGGATCAGGCCTGGCTCGATCAGGTGATCTCAGCCGTCGGCCTTGAAGGGCGACTCGGTCACAAGCCAGACGAACTTTCCGGTGGCCAGCAGCAACGTGTCGCGGTATCGCGGGCCCTCGCCAGCAAGCCGCAGATCATCTTCGCTGACGAGCCCACCGGCAACCTCGACTCGGCAACCGGTGAAGAAATCCTGGCGTTTATGCGCCATGCAGTTGACGCATTCGGTCAGACAATTGTGATGGTGACCCACGACCCGACGGCGGCCACCTACGCGGACCACGTGCTCTTCCTGAACGACGGAAGCATCGTTGATGACCTGGCCAACCCAACTGCGGACACGGTGCTTGACCGCATTCGTTCCCTGACCCGCTGAGAGGACTGATCATCATGGGAAAGCTCAGCATCAAGAACCTCCTGGCCAACAAGGCCAGACTCGCGCTGACCGGATTCGCTGTCATTCTCGGCGTCAGCTTCGTTGTCGCCTCATTTGTACTCTCTGACGGTCTCAGCGATTCTTTCGGCACGCTGTCGCGGGAGATCTATCAGGGAACCGATGTCGTCGTGCGCGAAAGCGAAGAACTCGCATTCGGCGAAGACGCAACCATCGATGCAGTCACGCTCGCCGCCGTGCAGAGCGTGGAAGGTGTGGACCTGGCGCTCGGCAGTCTTGGCAGCGACACCGTGCAACCGGTTCGCGCCGACGGATCTGTCGTGACCACCGTTGGCCCGCCGATCTTTGCTTTCAACTGGATGGGCGAGTCCGACCTGAACCAGCTCACGATGGAAACCGGACGCGCCCCAGCCGCCGGTGAATTCGTGATCGACCGGGGAGCCGCAGCCAGAGAAGGCTTCACTTTGGGGGAAACCTACGGCATGGTCTCGGAAACCGGCAGCTACGAATACACGCTGGTGGGAACATCTCGCTTTGGAGTTGACAACACCACGAACGGGGCCATCCTCATGGCCTTCGATGAACAGGACCTTCGCGACCTTACGGACTTCCCAGGCACGACCGTCGACTCGATCAGTGTCGCCGTTGCAGACGGCTACACGGCCTCGGAAGTCCAGGCCGGCATCGATGCCGTCCTGACCCCGGGCCTGGAAAGCGTCAACCAGCAGTCTCTGGAAGAAGAGACTGCAGCCGAGTTCAACGAGGGCATCAATATTGTTCGGAATGTCCTCCTGGGCTTTGCCGGCGTGTCGCTGTTCGTCTCGACGTTCATCATCTACAACACGTTTGGCATCGTTCTGGCCCAGCGGGTTCGGGAACTGGGACTCCTGCGTGCCATTGGAGCGGACGCGGCACAGATTCGCCGGAGCATCATCATCGAAGCGTTCATCATCGGTGTGGTCGCCTCAGCGGTCGGGATTCTGGGTGGAATCGCCCTCAATTACGGACTGATCGAACTGTTCAACCTCCTCGGTATCGGACTGCCCGACGCCGACCTTGTCCTGGCTCCCCGCACGGTCACCGCAGCGCTCGTCATTGGAATCGGTGTGACCGTGCTGTCGTCGCTGGCTCCAGCCTTGCGGGCAGCGAAGGTCTCGCCAATCGCAGCGATGAGCGACAGCGTGGGCGGAGACACTGGCGGTGGACGTTTACGCATATTCGCCGGACTACTGCTCACAGCCGCTGGATTCGTATTCGGGGCCATCGGTCTGCAGGGAGGCGACTCGGTCACTGGCGTGATCGTGGCGCTCTCCGCCGGAGCAATAGGAATCTTCTTCGGCGTTGCGCTGCTCAGTCCGCTCTTCGCCAAGCCGGTGGTGGATGTGGTGGCCTGGCCCATTGCCAGGCTCCGTGGCGTGTCGGGAATGCTCGCCCGCAGGAATGCAGGCCGCCACCCGCGGCGCACTGCCACCACTGCAGCTGCGCTCATGATTGGTCTGTCGCTCGTCACGACCGCACTGGTGGTGGGTCAGTCGCTCAAGGCTCAGATCGGTAAGACACTGGATACGGCGATTTCGGCCGACTACCTGGTGGCAGGACCAAACTTCGACCCGTTCCCGTCTGCGGTCGCAGCCGAGGTGGCAGCGCTGCCGGAGATCGGTGACGTTGTGGCAATTTCAGAGGTTCCTGCTGAGATGTCAGACGAGGTCAATTGGTACAACACCGCCGACTTCGACAGCCTCAGCTCTCTATTCGACCTTGACGTTGACCGTGGCGTTCTCGCCGAAACTGGCGAGCCGGCAATGATGCTGCCGACCGAAGAGGCCGACGAACTCGGCCTGAGCATCGGCGATTCGGTCCGAGTTACCTTCGAGAACGGAACCACGGAGACATTCAACATTGTGGCCACCTACAAGGACCAGTCCGTGGTGGACGGGCGCTTCATGAATGCTCTGAGCGTGGAAACCGCGATCGGTCTTGATGAAACCGAATGGTTGTCCGCAAGCGTGGCTGATGGATACACGGCCGCTCAGGCTGAAGCGGCCATGGACAGCGTGCAGGCATCGTTCCCGCAACTCGACATCCAGAGTTCGGCTGAGTACCGGGAGACGATTGAGGGCGAGATCGACGGACTGTTGAACATCATCAGTGCGTTGCTTGCTCTGGCCATCTTCATCGCCCTCCTTGGAATTGGTCTGACCCTTGCCCTCGCAGTGGTGGAACGCACCCGTGAACTCGGTCTGCTCCGGGCGGTGGGCATGACCCGAGCTCAGATGCGAGGGATGATCCGGTGGGAAGCAGCCGCCATCGCCCTCTTCGGCGCCGTGCTCGGTGTGGCTGTTGGGTTGCTCTTCGGTTGGGCTTCGGTCATCGCCATGCCGGACAGCTTCATCACCACCGTGTCCATTCCTGTTGGACGCCTGGCCATTCTGACTGCTGTTGCTGGAGCTGCGGGTCTGGTTGCGGCCCTGTTGCCGGCTCGTCGTGCTGGCCGACTCAATGTGCTGGAGGCCATCGCCATGGGGTAGGTCTCGCACCCAACCCCGGTGTGATGGAAAGTTCGCGTCGTTCATCGGCCTGGCGGCCTCGGCACTACGGAGCTTTTGCTGGCGCAAATACATCCCTGACTACGAGCCTTGCGTATCGCTGGAGGCCGTCGCTTCGTGCGGAGGAAAGTTCGCCCCTTCAGCTTCGACCCCGCTTGCGGTGCCGGTCCTTTGACCTGGCCCGTGAGCGGGGCTCGTTCGCTTTTGTGGCGGACCGAAGGTCGCGCGGTTGCAAGCCCGGTCTCAAGTGGTGGGTTCAACGCTGTTGAGTCAGCCGCAGTCGTGGCAGGAACGGACGGAAATCTACTCAGACGCCGCGGGGGAGGGTGTGCAGGTCCCAGCCGAGTTTGTGATGGGCCAGATCGAGCGCAAACCGGTCGGTCATCCCGCTGACATAGCGGACAGCATCTGCGGCGGCTCGGTCTGATCCGGCGCTGTGAACGGAACCGGAACCGATTGCCGCTGGGTGTTGAATGAACCATTCCGTGAGCTGCTGCAACATCTCGATGACCCGGGCAGCCTGCTCGGCTGCAGCGGGGCGAAGGTAGATCCTGTCGTAGTTGAACGCTCGGAACGCAGCAAGCGCGTCTGCCTCGTCTTTGCGGAGACCGATAGTGCCGGTTTCCATGGCTGACTCGACCATGGCAGTGATCATGCGGTGCAGCTGTACTCGTTGATCCGAACCAATGACGTCTGACACCTCGGCGCGGAGATCGTTGCGGTCAACAATTCCAGCCGCGACGGCATCTTCGAAATCGTGGCACACATAGGCAATGCGGTCAGCCCACGCAACGACTTCGCCCTCCGGGGTCAGGGGAGCGGGGCGGTTCCAGCTGTGATTACGGATGGCGTCGAGTGTTTCTTCGCACAGGTTGAGTGGTTTGAGCACCACATCAGCGCCGTAGACAGCATGATGATAGCCGCCAGGAATGTACGGAGACAGCGCGTCTTCGGAAGCGTGACCGGCCGGTCCATGGCCACAGTCATGGCCAAGCGCCGCAGCCTCTGCCAGCGCAACGTTGAGACCCAACGGGCGAGCGATACTCACCGCCACCTGCGCGACCTCGATGGCGTGCGTGAGCCGCGTGCGCAGGTGGTCATCATCAGGGGCGATGAAGACCTGACACTTGCCCGCAAGTCGGCGGAACGGGCGACTGTGTTTGATGCGGTCCAGATCGCGTTCAAAGCATGTGCGGAACCGGTCTGGTTCTTCAGCCAGCGCGCGCATGCCAGCGCCCACCGCCCGAGTTGCACCGGGGGACATCAGTTCATGGCGGATCTCTTCGCGATCTTCACGGCCGAGTAGCCGAAGGCCGGGCTCGCCGATGCGGATGGCCGAGTGCGCTACGCGATACTGCTGTGCTTCGAGGGTGGCACCGTGACGGATCATGACCCGACGCTTCTCGGAGTCGCGCTTATGGTCAGGTTTGTCAAGACGGTTCGCATCAAGACGGTTCGCATCAAGACTGCTTGCATCAAGACTGTTCGCACTGTCCGGACTGTCGGGAACCAACTCCATGACGCCACTCTAAACAAGCGGGGTGACATTCAGCGCTGCGATTGCGCATCGGACCACAACAGGTCCATTCAGCACAGAAATTCGAAGGGGTGCGAGCGTGTGGCCCGTAGGCTTGGCACGTTATGTCCCAGTTTGTCGACGAAGTATTCATCAACCTCAAAGGCGGAGACGGCGGAGCCGGCTGCGTGTCATTCCGGCGTGAAGCCATGGTTGATCGCGGCGGTCCCGACGGTGGCGACGGCGGAAAGGGCGGCGACGTCTGGCTCGTCGCTGACCACAACACTGCATCACTGCTGTCGTATCGGGATCACCCGCACCGCAAGGGTGAAAACGGCAAGCATGGTTCTGGTCAGAAACAACACGGCAAACGGGGGTCAGACTTTGTTGCGCAGGTCCCGGTGGGAACCATCGTCAAAAATCGCGACGGGGAAATCCTTGCCGACCTTCAGGCATCAGGGGAGCGTTTCCTCGCCGCAGCCGGTGGACAGGGCGGCAAAGGCAACGCCCGCTTCCTTTCGAATCGGATGCGAGCTCCTGCTTTCGCTGAACAGGGGGAGGTTGGTGACGAGCATTGGGTTCGCCTTGAGCTTCTGCTTCTCGCCGATGTCGCGTTGATTGGTTTTCCAAACGCAGGCAAAAGCACCCTCATCTCTCGCATCTCCAAGGCTCGTCCGAAGATTGCCAACTATCCGTTCACCACGCTCGAACCGAATCTCGGTGTGGTCCAGACTGACGAGGGCTTCGACTTCGTTGTCGCAGATATTCCCGGCCTCATCGAAGGTGCGAGTGAAGGCCGCGGTCTCGGCCATCAGTTCCTGCGTCACGTTGAACGCGCTCGGGCGCTCGTGGTGCTCCTCGACATGGCGTCCGTGGACGGCAACGACCCTGACGAGCAGCTCGACATCCTGTTGAAGGAACTTGAGGCGTACCGGCCAGACCTGCTGGCCCGTCCGCGTCTGGTCATCGAGTCTCGTGCTGATGTCGCCCAATTCGAACCGAACCCGGAACGGCTGCAAATTTCTTCGGTCACCAACCTCGGCGTGTCCCAGGTGATTGGCCGCATGGCCGACCTCGTCCGGGAAGCACGATCCTCCGAGCCGGTGGAACTGAGCGAAGTGGTGCATCGGCCCGAAGCCGAGGACATCCGGATCGAGCGAGGAGACGACGCATCCTGGATTGTCATCGGTCGCGAGGCGGAACGAGCCGTCGCATTTTCTGATCTCAACAATCTTGATGCCCAGATCTTCGCGGAGAAGCGCCTGGTAAAACTTGGCGTGTTTAAGCGGCTGGAAAGGGCCGGCATCAAAGAAGGTGACACCGTTCGAATCGGCGAACTCAGCTTCGACTACGAAGAGGGCATGCGATGATCGTTGTGGTGAAGGTCGGTACGTCGTCGATCACCACCGACGGAGGGCAGCTGAACGCAGCTGCCATGACAAAGCTGATGACCGAGATCGCAACCGTGCGGGCACAGGGCCACGAGGTTGTGCTGGTGTCGTCGGCTGCCATTGCTGCTGGCATGGCTCATCTTGAGCTGGCGGAGCGACCCAAAGAGTTCTCCAAGCTGCAGGCGCTCTCTGCAGTTGGCCAGATCCAGTTGATGAAGGCATACGACTCTCTTGCTCACGATGCAGGTATGCGCATCGGGCAGGTGCTCGTGGCGCCGCCTGACTTCTTCGACCGGGTCCGGTATCTGCGGGCACGGTCCTGCATTGAAGAGCAGCTGGCGTTGGGAGTTCTCCCTGTCGTGAACGAGAACGATGCAGTTGCCGATGACGCCATTCGATTTGGAGACAACGACCGCATCGCTTCTCTCGTGGCTCATCTGATTCGAGCAGACCTGCTTGTTCTGCTCACTGACACAGAAGGTGTACTCACTGCCGACCCACGTGAAGACGAGTCCGCATCGCTGATTGAGGAGATCGCCACAATCGACAAGGAACTGGAGGCGCTTGCCGGCGGGTCGGCCACCACGATGTCGCAGGGCGGGATGGCATCGAAACTTTCGGCCGCGAAAATCGCGTCATGGTCGGGAGTGGAGTCAGTCATCGCTGCCGCGCATCGGGAGAACGTTCTGGTCGACGCAATCAACGCCGAGGTCAGGGTTGGCACACGAATACGCGCACGCGAAGCGCAGATGACTGCCCGGAAGCTGTGGATCGCCTTTGCGCTTGGCAACGCCGGCGTTGTCACCGTGGATGACGGCGCCAGGCAGGCGCTCATTCGTGGTGGGTCTTCGCTCCTGCCAATTGGCATCTCTGCTGTGAGTGGCGCCTTTGTCGCCGGCGATGCGGTGGAGATTGCCGGAGCTGACGGCGTGACGTTCGCAAAGGGTCTGACGCAGATGGCGGCGGCCGAAGTGAGCGAAGCTGCTGGCAAGCACAGCGACGAGATCGAAGCCGATGTCAAGATAACGGTGCACCGCGACGACCTCGTGCTTCTCCCATCCTGACACCGCCCAACCCGAAGATAACCACTGTGCGGAGCCGTGTCTGGTTGGTCTGGAAGCGCGGTTGCGAATCTCAGAGCGTGGCGCATAAAAATTCGAGGTGGCGGGTACACGCTGGTTCAGGCGCACGGAGTATGGCGTCGCTCATCGACATCGGGAGTTTGTATGACCAGGAAGTCAGGATCCAGAAAGGCTCAGGACAAGAACGCGAAAGCGGCCGGCGATGGGCTGCAGCCCGCGTCCATAGGTGATGTTGAGGTGTTGCGCGGCGCGGGTGGAGAGACGCATCAGGTCGCAGAGGGCGAAGTGCAGCCGCTCACGACTGCGCAGGGCATACCGATCTCGGATGATCAGAACACGCTGACCATCGGCGAGCGTGGCCCCCAACTGCTCGAAGATTTTGTCATGCGGGAAAAGATCTTCCACTTCGATCACGAGCGCATACCTGAGCGCGTGGTGCACGCCAGGGGTTATGGGGCGAAGGGCTACTTTGAGAACTACGACAAAGCATCGGACCTGACCAGTGCCGATCTGTTTCAGCGAAGTGGCGAGAAAACCGAAGTGTTCTGTCGATTCTCGACCGTTGCTGGCGCAGCCGGCAGCCCTGACCTGGCGCGAGACACCCGGGGCTTTGCGGTCAAGTTCTACACCCAGGCTGGCAACTGGGACCTTGTCGGGAACAACATGCCCGTCTTCTTCATTCAGGATGCGATCAAGTTTCCGGATCTGATCCACTCCGTGAAGCCCGAACCGGACCGAGGGTTCCCGCAGGCTCAATCGGCACACGACAACTTCTGGGACTTCATCTCGTTGATGCCCGAGGCAACTCACCACTTGATGTGGGCGATGTCTGACCGCGGCATCCCCCGTTCGTTTCGGTTCATGGAAGGGTTTGGAGTCCACACTTTCCGGATGATCACCGAAACCGGCGAATCCAACTACGTGAAGTTCCACTGGAAGCCGGTGGCGGGGCTGCAGTCGGTCGTGTGGGACGAAGCTGTCAAGATCAACGGCGCTGACCCCGACTTTCATCGTCGAGACCTTTGGAATGCAATCGAAGCCGGAGAGTATCCCGAATGGGAACTTGGAGTTCAGGTCTTTGATGATGAATTCGCCGACGCGTTTGCCTTCGACATTCTCGATCCCACCAAGTTGATTCCGGAAGAGGACGTCCCGGTGCGCATGCTGGGCAGGATGGTTCTGAACGAGAATGTCGGGAACTTTTTCGCCGAGACCGAGCAGGTGGCGTTCTGTACGCAGAACATCGTCGCAGGTCTGGACTTTACCAACGATCCGTTGCTACAGGGCCGCAACTTCTCCTACCTGGACACCCAGCTCAAGCGTCTTGGGTCCACCAACTTCACCCATATCCCAGTGAACGCACCCCGTTGCCCGGTGGCAAACTTCCAACAGGATGGTCACATGGCGACGACGAACCCCACAGGACGAGTCAACTACGAACCGAACTCCTGGTCCAACGGTGGGCCTCGGGAAGATCCGGTTGCCGGGTTCGGCTCCTACGCGGCGAAGCAGGAAGGTTCGAAGCGTCGGGTGCGCCCCAGTCTGTTCGCCGATCACTACAGCCAGGCCGGGCAGTTCTACAGATCCCAGACCGACGTGGAGCAGACTCATATTGCCGACGCCATCGCCTTCGAACTCTCCAAGGTTGAGACTCCAGCCATTCGGGAACGGGTAGTGGCAAGCCTCCGCAACGTTGACGAGGACCTGGCGGTTTCGATCGCCGAGGGCATCGGTCTTGCGTCGGTTCCGGAACGGACCGAGCCAGCCCGCACACCAGTGGCAGATCTCGCTGAATCGCCTGCTCTCAGCATCATGAAGAATGGTCCGGACGGATTCAGCGGACGAACGATTGGCGTGCTGGTCACCGACGGTGTCGATGCAAAGTCTCTGCGTACCTTGCGCACGGCGGCCAAGTCGGCGAAGACCGGCGTGAAACTGATTGCACCCACGCGCATGGGTATCAGCGACAGTGACGGCAACGAGCTTGACATCGCCGAGAAGATCCACGGCGGGCCGTCCGTGCTCTTCGACGCCGTGGTGGTACTGGCTTCAGCGGACGGAGTAGACGACCTGGCCCGGCTCGCTCCGGCGAAGGATTTTGTCACCGACGCACACGCTCACGGCAAGTTCGTCGGCCACAACCAGGCTGCGCAAACGCTCTTTGACGCCGCCGGTATCGATGCGGCCGAACGCGCCGGATATCTGCTGATTGACGGCACCAGGGCCGCTGCTGAGTCGTTCCTGGAGTCCTGTGGCGACCTGCGCTGCTGGGATCGTCAAAGGACCGCCGGAAATCCCGACGCAGCGTAAGGATCAGTCCTGATGAGCGTGGTCCGAGTCCCCAGTTGCCTGCGTCAGCGTGACCCTGTCATGCTGGCGCCTCTGGCCGGGTTGGAGGTACTCACAGAGAGCGACCCGGGCATTCGAAGGGTGCGCTGCGGACGTGGGTTCCGCTATGTCGACACCGACGGTAGGACCATCAGGCCCCCAGAGAGGCAGAGGCTTGTGGATCTGGCTGTGCCGCCAGCCTGGGAATCGGTTTGGCTGTGTCCCAGCGAGGTTGGTTACCTGCAGGCCACCGGACGCGACGCGGCGGATAGGAAGCAGTACCGGTACCACGACGCATATCGCCATCTTCGAGACCACCAGAAGTTTGATCGTATGCGGTACTTTCCGCGTGCTTTGAAGCAACTGCGCAGCGCCGCTGACCTGTCGTTGAGCGCAGAGCCCGGCTCTCGGTCCTATGCCATTGGCGCTGTGCTGCGGGTGCTGGATCTGGGTCTTTTGCGCATCGGCAACGAAGATTCGGCCCAAAGTGAGCACCACGGTGCCACGACGCTTCACGCTGACCATCTCGACGTTGCGCCTGACGAAGGATATGTCGAACTGCGGTTCAGATCGAAAGGCGGCAAGGAGCGAACCGTTCTGATAGAGGACGACGAGCTCGTCGAGGTGCTGCAGGCGCTCGCCGACCCCGAAACCGAGCGCTTGTTCTGGTACCGGGGTGACAACGAGCAGCCGGTTCGGGTTACCCCGGCAGTGATTAACCAGTCCATCGCGGAACTGGTGGGACCGGCATTCACAGCAAAGGACTATCGGACCTGGGGTGGCTCCCGGGCGGCCTTCGAGGCAAAGGCTGAAGGTGCGAGCGAATTGGAAGCGATCGACGCCGCTGCGGTCACGCTCGGTAACACCCGAGCGGTTGCCCGCTCCGCTTACGTTCACCCCGCAATCGTCGCCGCTGATGATGCAGACGTGCAGCGCCTGTGGCGCGGTTCGCGGTCATCGTCAGCGATGACACGCGGTGACAGCGCACTGAGCAAGCTCCTCATGGAGGTCGAGCCGCTGTCGGGTTGCGCCCGCCAGGCCAATAGCGCCACGTAATCATGTGGGCGAAGCGTTGCTCTGGTCTGGAACTGCCCGGAACCGGACGGGACCGCTGGCCGTAGCAGGGTCGGGCACCGGCTCGCCGCGCTGCGTCACCGTGATCAGGTTGGCGGCGGCCAGCTCGACGCCAACCGCACGGACTGTGTCCATCAACGGCCGCCATTGCGGAGAGCCGACAATTCGCGCAATGTCGGACGGACAAATCGTGGCGTCGGCTTTGCGCCCATTCAGCAGGGCGTGTATCGCCGAAACAATCCGCTCGCGTTGCCCGGCAGCGGTGGGGGTCTCCCACCAGGGTTCTCCCCGTTCACCCAGGGCCACCTTCGCGTTTTGAACTCGGAGGCGTGCAGCTGCGACGACCTCAGGGTCATGTTTGAAGTTACGGATGGTGCGACGGGCGCCCATCAGTTCTTTCACCAGTTCGGTGCGCAGCGGCGCCGGTATGTCCGGGTCGGTGGCCCGCCACTTCCTTCCATTGACGATGATGTGGCGGCCGTCCTCGGTCAGCGGAACAGGGTCGGTCACGATGAGCTGCTGGCGGAGCGGCGCCGAGGCCGGGGTTTGCGAGATCCGTGGCGGGCCAGGATCTTGTCGCTGATGGCTTTGGCTTCGGGAGTTTTCCTGATGTCGGTGATGACTCGTCGCGCCGCTTTGGTGGCGGTGGCGTGGTCAACAATCGGCGGCGGGTAGTCCGTGCCGATCAGGCAGCGAGTCTCCTTCTGGATCGCTGATGACATGAGCGAAGGTTCGGCGAGATGTTCATCAGGGACTTCCTGCAGCTCGGGTAGCCATCGACGGATGAAGATGCCGGTCGGGTCCTGATCAGTCACCTGTTTCGTCGGAGAGTAGATCCGGAGTGCGTTGATGCCGGTCACCCCGGCCTGCATCTGGTGTTGCGGGTAATGGATTCCGGGTTCGTAGTCGGTCCATTGCCGGGCCAGGAAGTGGGCAACGGGACGCCAGTCGAGCCACAGGTGGTAGGACGCAAACGACACGACCATGGCTCGCATCCGGAAGTTGAGCCAACCGGTGGCGATGGTCGACCGTATGCAGGCGTCCACCATGGGGTACCCGGTGTGTCCGGTGCAGAAGGCGTCGAAGCGTTGCTGATCGGCTTCGTCGCCTCGGATCTCATC
>Ga0209828_1000458_pt1 | contig 38983 bp, 26 predicted proteins | sample MaitaG_FD_187429 | JGI IMG/M metagenome (GOLD analysis project Ga0209828, IMG submission 187429) | Marine algal microbial communities from Maine, USA - Maine_Asex2 metaG (SPAdes) (version 2) | ecosystem: Host-associated > Algae > Red algae > Unclassified | place: Maine, USA | collected 2015-01-05
AATTGCCTGCACCACCTGACGGGTTTAATTCAATAATCCCTCCATCGTCACAACTTCCCGCAATCACATTTGGATTTGCATCCAACTCAAACGACTCAAACAACAAAGTTTCCCAATTTCCGTATGACAACTGCCCTGTTTCCCATACCGTATTATGCTCTGCATTTATCGCATAAAGAGTTGGGTAATAATTTATGTCGTAATCATTCTCTACACCTAAATCTGCACCCGTCAAATTAATTATAGGATAGTCCGTTCCCGTTACCCAGTCTCCCGTTGTCCCTCCACTACATCCAGACGGACCATACAAACACGCATCGTTCGTTCCGCCATCTGCCTCAATCATAAATACACGGATTTCATTCGTACCATCTGGACCATAATCATGGTATAAGTCATCAAGTATACCTGTCTGATGATAATTCCAGCAGGGCCCACACCAGGTCGCTCCAAAATCCAAAATGACATGTTGGCCAGATTCTAAAATATCATATAAATTATGTGTATTCCCATCCAAATCCGTCAAGGTCCAATTCGGAGCTATCGCACCATCTGGAAGTTGCGCATAGGCATGAAAAGACGAGAGAAATAAAAGTAGTATAAGTGCTTTTCGAGTCATGTCTTGAAGATACTAGTTTTTTCGATTTTATATATCTTCCATACGAGCGAGAAGCAATGACTTTTAAGTTTTATTTGGGTGTCTCCCTCTGCGAGGGCCGTTCCCTTCCATACTCCGCGTTGCTGCGGTCTCTTACGAGACTCAGACTTTGTCTGACATTCCAGGCAACTGACACGGTCTGATTACCCAAGACTTAGATACGTACAAACGAAGGCAGGAACTGTCAAAGCTACGCAAACCATCAAACACCCATTTTAGCGCTCAGGTCCATGGTTTTTATAGCAAATATTAGTATCTCCGATTTAAACAGAATCTGTCGTGTTCCTGTCACAAAATTCAAATATGTGACTGGATTTTAAATATAATTTACTCTAGTTTTGTGCTATAATTGAAACTCTTCTCACTCTCTTATACACATCACCACATTTTAATTTAAAGCTATTTTAGGCATTGCCTTATGCATACTCCCCTTAATTAAAAGTTACACAATTATATGTATGATCTAACCATACAATGAGTTGATATATTTACAAATAATACTTTTTAAATGCTTATTACTATGAGAAACTTAGAAACAAAAATCCCAATCATCCCTATAACCCTTATCACTTTTTCAAAATCATAAGTTAGTTGTACTTACTTATTTTTAATAAAGACAGGTAATATGTTTGGCTCGGACGTAAACAATCCCACTTAAACGTATTCAAATTTAGACAGGGCTGATTTAGACGTTGCCATTGAATGCACATAAAAGATACTGCAGAAAAATACAATTAAGAGTTAACCTCAATTGAACCAATGATTGCCTGCTCCTTTCGGAGCGGGCTTTTTTTTTAAATTGAATCGTCCTTCGATTAGAAAATCTTAAAAATCTATTAGAACTATGCTAACAATTTGCAACCCAATGGCATTTAATAACATAAGATCAATTCTCGTAACACTTAAATATGAAGCAACTAATATTTCTTAGCCTTTTGTTCCCTGTTCTTCTAAACGCACAACCAGTGATAGATTTCTCAGTTTTTCCACCGGACGGAACAGAAGTAATACGTGTTTCTTGTGATGCCCCTGATCCCCAAAGTGATGTAAAAGGAGAAGATGTTACTTGGGATTTCAGCGACATATCTTGCAGTCAAGATGTCTGGCGGTTTACATTTGATAGCACAGACCAAAGCCCTATTGCAGATAATTTTCCTGGTGCAAACAAATTCACACAAGCTTTAATTTCTGGTGAGGAAATTGATATTTTCTACACAATAAATGAGGAATCTTGGTCATACTCCGGTCTACAAATATTTGGAGCTATCATACATGCTCAAAACCAAGCTAGAGAAGAACTCCTAAAATTCCCGACTTCATATGAAGATACTTGGACAAGTGAATTTAATTATATAAATCAAGATAATGATATTTCTGAAGGGACTGCCACTTATACTGTGGATGGCTTTGGCACGCTTATTCTTCCCAGTGGAACTTTCAACAATGTAATTCGTGTGTATAGCCAACGTACTTCACAAAATATGTTTACTCTAGAGACGTACACTTACTATTCTTCCGAGTATTATGATAGGCTTTTACATATCATGGTGGATGACGAATCAAATTATCAAGTAAACCCTACTCTAGTTACAGACAGCGATAACATCTCAATCAATGAGCAAATACGTATTTATCCAAACCCCATCTCTTCTGGTCAGTTAATGCAAATAGAATTTAATAATGCGAGTGAAGTAATTATAAAATTATCTTCTATAAAAGGAAGGTTATTAGCAAGAGAAGAGAATGTACAATTTACCAACAACAAGTTCAATTGGCACTTTGATAAAAATCTTGGGCATGGCTTATATATACTTAGCATACAAACAAGGGCAGGAAGCTATTCCGAGAAAATTATAATTGAATAGATAGGGGCTTCAAAAACTCATTACTTACTCTTTGATTTACCCTATAATGGAGTTTTTACTAGTTATAAATAAGGCGAGTTTAGAAATCGTATTCCAATTCTAATTGAATATCGTACTTTGGATCTGTATACGTATAGTTATCTGCTCGCGTCCCACTAAAAGACACAAATTCAAACGAGTGCATTTCTGATTCTGAAAGTTCGTCCACATCGATTAGCTTAAAGGAGTAAGTCGTTTCCGGTTCTAAGAAAATGTTATCTACCCATGCTACTGGTAAGCTTTCAGCATCTTGTAACTCTATGCCCCTTACTCCCGAAGAATTTATACCTTGATTTATTTCATAGACCAAATCTGGCGCACTGCCGTCAAATTCATCCCAAAATAAACCGTCTGGATTCAGAACTGGGTAACTGAGTACTTCAACATTTACAATACGCACACGCACAGGTGTTAATTCGTCTGTACAATCGTCTCCCCCAAATCCTTCCTCACAATCACACACACCCTCGATACATGTGCCATAATTACAATTTGTCTCTTCACACGCATTATCAGAACAAGCAAAAAATAAAATAGATAGGAATGCGGCTAGAATGGTTTGTTTCATGGTATATTTTTATCTAAAATAATGATAAATTTTAAATTTTCGTGGTCTACTCTCAAGTAAAACCCTTGTGACCGTGACGCCAAGATGCCGCGATGCCACTGGACACCTTATCGACTTACATCTTCCTTCCACCTGGAAAATTCTGCATCATCTGATCCATACCTTTTCCTTTACTCATCTTGTGCATCATCTTACGCATTTGGTCAAACTGTTTTACGAACATATTTATTTCATGGATTGTCTTTCCGCACCCTTTCGCAATTCTACGCTTCCTACTCATATTAAGTACCTCAGGGTTGCCTCGCTCTTTAGGTGTCATAGATTGTATAATCGATTCTACTTTTGAAAACGCATTATCATCAATATCTAAATTCTTGACAGCCTTGCCCATTCCCGGAATCATACCTAAGAGACTTTTAATATCCCCCATCTTCCGAATTTGATTGAGCTGTTTATGGAAGTCATTAAAGTCAAACTTATTTTTACGGATTCTGCTTTCGAGTCGCTTTGCTTCTTTTTCGTCAAATTGCTCTTGCGCTTTCTCCACAAAGCTGACGATATCCCCCATCCCCAATATTCTCTGCGCCATTCTATCTGGATGAAAGACATCCATCTTATCCATCTTCTCACCAGTGCTTATAAACTTGATTGGCTTCCCTACTGTGTACTTTACGGAAAGGGCAGCTCCACCTCGAGTATCCCCATCTAACTTAGAGAGAACAACACCGGTGTAGTCGATGCGTTCATTAAAGGCTTGCGCTACATTGACCGCATCTTGACCTGTCATTGCATCTACTACAAATAATGTCTCATTAGGAACAAGAGCGTTTTTGATATTCTCTATCTCGTCCATCATTTCCGTATCCACACTGGTACGCCCAGCTGTATCCACGATCATAACATTGTATCCATTCGTTTTAGCATATTGGATTGCTTCTGCTGAGATAGAAACAGGATCCTTGCTTTCTGGATTCTTAAATATTCCCACACCCACCTGTTCTGCAATCACAGTTAACTGATCAATCGCTGCTGGTCTATATACATCGCATGCTACCAAGAGCGGTTTTAAGCGTTTCTTTTCTTTTAAGTACTTAGCAAGCTTTCCAGAAAAGGTAGTTTTACCCGATCCTTGCAGACCTGCAATTAATATAATACCAGGATTTCCTTTTACAGCAATTCCTTCTGCCGCACCACCCATCAGATCAATCATCTCGTCCATGACAATCTTAATCATAAGTTCGCCCGGCTTCACAGAGTTCAAAATATTGGAAGTTCCCAGTGCCTTGGTCTTGACATTATCCGTAAACTCCTTCGCTATTTTATAGTTGACATCGGCTGCTACAAGGGCGCGCCTGATCTCTTTAATCGATTGGGCAACATTGATTTCAGTTAATTTCCCCTCTCCTTTTAGATTTTTAAAGGCTCCTTCTAGTTTATCCGTAAGATTATCAAACATGTCTATAATCAGTTTAGGATACAAATATATTGGAAAAGCATTAAAAATCGAGTGATTTCAAGGAAGATGGTATTTCAAGTCTTAAAATGTGAAAATCATATTAAAAAAAATAATCATCAAACTATCTGAATAGATGAGAACGTTGATTAATTTTACACTGTATTAGATTTATGAGTATTCCACGTCTTTATATAGTTTTGATTTCCTTGTTCTCCCTCTCATTTGTATCGAGTGGGCCTAGAATAGGTGACATCATTGATGATTACAATAATGTTGCAGTCTACTACAATGGTAATGTATCGCATGTTGAAGGAAGAAATGTAACGCACGATGGCTATAATTTAGGTCTTCGTTTCCAATGTGTAGAGTTTGTAAAAAGATACTATTATGAGCACTATGGACATAAGATGCCAGACAGTTACGGTCATGCTAAGTCCTTCTTTAACAAGAACTTACCTTCAGGAGCTTACAATTCTAAAAGAGGCCTGGTGCAATTTAAAAACATACGATATAGCCTACCGCAAGAAGGGGATATTATTGTGTATGGTGCAAATAGAATGATGCCTTTCGGCCATATGGGAATCGTGAGCAAAGTAACTGATAAAAAGGTAGAAATGGTTCAGCAAAATTGGGGCAAGAAATCACGGAGAACTCTAAAAATAGTAGAATATAAAGGTATTTACACGGTGGCGGACTATGACCTTTTGGGTTGGATGCGGCTTCCATAATGATACCTTTTGCTGTTATTATTTCCTTAAATTGAAACCTTCAACACATTCCACCGTCTTAATAGTATTGTAATTGTTTATTAGTAATTAGTACAAAATTTTTATGCGCACTTTCACAATTCTCGCTTTTATTATTTTAAGTCTCTTTCAGGTGTCCGCTCAAGAATTAACCTTAGAACGTATCAAGGGTATTGGTGACATCGCTATCAATAAGATATATGTTGTCAATGATAACGAAGTTTGGACAGCCACGCAAGGTGGTTTATTCCGTATATCTGACGGTATGGCAAGTCCAGTATACACTGGTGCTGAAGCCTACGCATTGACTTCAAGTCCTAAAGGCGTGTTTGCAGGACTTGAAGAAAATCATGTTGTTCTAGAAGACGAGCGCCTATTTACTCTGAAAGACCCCTCTTTAGCTATCTCGTGCATGGCCGAATTCAATAATAAAATATGGATAGGTACCAATGATGGTGTTTTTACCCATGACTTGAGGACGCACTCAGATTTAATCCCATACTCTACTAGAAATACAGCATTAGAATCAAACCATATAAACTTTATCCACGCAGACATGAATAACAACCTCTGGATAGGAACAAACAGTGGTCTTGTGCGTATCAACGATAAAGGAAAATGGAAAAACTATGATAGTGAAGATAAAATGGTCGCGATTACAGAAAATAAAGAGGGTGTATGGTTACTTTCTGAAAAAGACCTGTATTTGATCGATGAAAATAACCGGTGGTATCCTGTAGGAATGAGAGAAGGATTGTACAAAGGAAGAATAAATGATATCATCATAGATGCAAACGATAAATTATATGTAGCCTCTGATATACTTACGCGACTAGATCCGTATTCAGATGAAATCATTGAATACTCGGAAATTTTAGGATGGTTAAGTAAAGAAGCGAGAGATCTCGAAAAGGATTCAGAAGGAAACATCTATTTCGGAACAAAAAGATCTGGAGTATACAAAATCACAATTAAGGAGGAAGAGGTAGAGCCTGAGGTGCCCGAAGTACCTGAGCCACCTGCAACGCCAATCGTCGAAGTAGATAAGCCTGTTGCACCTGAAGTAGTTCTAGAAAAAGTAAAGCCCGAACCTGTGCGTGTTAAAGCGCCTAGCTTGGTTGCTCTTGCAGTTGTAGATAATGAAATATCTTGTGCGGGAGAAAATAATGCATCGGTTACTCTGATGGTGCAAGGTGGTGTCCCACCCTATCAATATGAATGGTCTGATGCATCCATTTCAGGAGAGAACCCTAAGAACATGTCCCCTGGAGATTATAGTGTTAAGATCTCTGACTCCCAAGGACAGGTATTAAACGAAGAGGTTATAATCAAAGCTGCAAGCCCTATAAAAGTAAATGTTGTAGAATCACAAGCAATAAGTAAGAATAGAAAGAAAGATGGTTTTGCGCGCGTTGATATTTCTGGAGGGACAGCACCTCTAAAAGTGACGTTTGATAATGGAGAAAAAGGCCTGACTGCTGAAAATCTAAAAATGGGCGAACATACAGTTACTGTCACTGATGGCAATGGCTGTACCCAAGTTGCTAGTTTTGTTATCGATGGCCCTAAACTTTTACCAGGCTTAGATATTGCAAATGTCAAGGTAGGAGCAACCATGCAGATTAATAACATGTACTACCCTGCTGATAGTGTAAATGTAGACCCCAAGAACCACGAACTCTTAAATGAAGTATTTGACTTCTTAGATCAAAATGATAATTTGATCGTAGAGATAGGTGGTCATACAAATGGAATCCCTTCCCATGAATATTGTGACGACCTTTCTACTAGACGTGCTAAGTCAATAGCCGATTACCTGTACGAAAAAGGAATTCCGCAAAGCCGATTGAAATATAAAGGTTATGGGAAAAGAAAGCCTGTCGCTACAAATGAAACAGTGGGCGGACGTAAGAAGAATCAACGCGTGGAGGTAAAAGTCTTAGAGATTAAGCAGTAGCTATCAATTAATGTAGTGCTATTTGAATCCTTGACTTAACGAGAATGATGAGTCAAATTATAATGCATCAAAATTGTTAATATTAAATTTGACATCTACATCAGGTAAGAGTTTGTTTTGATGATGTTCCCCACACATAATAAGTAGTTGTTCTATTGCATTATTGGTATTGAAAACACTGAGATATCCTCAATTTACCCTGATAATGTAGGTGTATTCCCTTTAAGTTGATACTTATTGAGAGAGCTGCTGTTGTATTCCATTTAATGTCAGAGTTGCAAATGCTTCTGATGGAGTTAATGTATTTATTTTACAACTAGTGACTGATTCTAAATGTCCAAAAGAGTGTTCTCTTAAATTGGTAGGTAGATGCGGTAGGAAAGCTAATTTTTAGCTTAACATCAATACCTGAAATTTAATTCAAACGCTATAGAATAGGCATTTAAATCCGTATTTCTGTTATAAATAGAGCCGCGCAAAGCGATACTGTTCAAGAGTAAGACATTACTGAAAATCTTCGTCCTGGTAAGGCCGTAGATAGGCGCATAGGATAGTCCTAGTCCATATTTATTACTACTCAGTTCTGACAGATCATAGTCGCTCGTATAGAATTCTTCTGTACTTTGATGTTCAGAAAACGGTGCAAAGTAATCTGCAGCGGATTGTGTGTGGAATCTATAGAATGGAGTGATTGTGAAAACATCTGAAAGCTTAATAGGCGCTTCTAAACTTAGAGTATGCGCATTAATTCCAAAGTCATCTGTGTAAAATCTATAATACGACCTTAACACCAATTTCTCAGTAAAATAATATGTAGCACGTAATCCAAGAGGAATTTTCAAGCGTGCATCAGGTAAACGTTCAATATCTGGAATTACGTTATCAGAAAAGAACACTCTATGAAAAGGAGTAGACAGCAATCCTTCCATACGTATCATTTCAGCAGACATAGCAATCTGTAAACGTTGATTTATAACTTGTGCAAAACTAGTTCGTAATGTATAAGAACGTCTATCTGTGGTAGGTACAGTAGCAGTTGCTCTAAGTTCTATTGGAAAAAACAATTCCCAAGAGTCAAAGAAGGCTAATGCATTTACACTCAATTCAGAATTGCCTTCATTAAATTCTTTCGCGAAATTGAGGCCTCCACCCAATGATTTATAATCATATTCTGAAGATCCATTCAAACTTACTCCAAATGTTCTTGCTTTCTTTAAATTTTTAGTTGAGTACGTTGCGTTGATATAGGCTCGTACATCCTCACTGGATGCGGAAGACATATTCGTGTCAATATTATCTGTAGATGCCGATGTATAGTAATCTACGCCTGCAGACAGGAGCAAAGATTTTGTCTTACTGTAGGGAATGTTTAAAACAAACAGTGTAGAAACATCTGTTAATTCTTCTGTTCCCTTCCCACCCGTTACCGCAGCATTATCGCCATCTTGATTATAGTAGCTCGATAGAATATCAATTTCTACATAGTCATTATTACCCTTCATTTCATAGCCCGTCTCTTCTTGTGCATTTAGAGCAATATGCGAAAAAAATCCACAAACGAAAACTAGTACATATTTTAGTGTTCTCATATATTCTTTAGTTACAACCACAACCACCGCCTACTTTACCTCCATTAGCTCCGGCTGCACCCTCTCTATATGCTTCATAATTTGTTTCAAAGGATTCAATTTTTTTATCGGATAATGCCATTTCTTTATCATTTAAATACATTTTCTGATATGCTTTGACAGACATGCAACTGCTCATGGATGCGACAACAAGGCTCATTATTAACAATAAGGACAGTTTACTCTTTTTCATATCAGTATCTATTCAAAATCAAGTGACGCGAAGTTACTATTTCATCTTGGTCTGTAATAATCAAGGCTTCAATATTCTTTAATGTATTTACCAACTGTATTCCTTCCGTTTTTCCTAGTATAAAAATAGATGTTGCAAGCGCATCTCCTATTTCTGCATCTGGGCAAATTACAGTTACACTTTTAATTCCTGTAGATGGTAGACCAGTTTTAGGGTTAATTATATGGGCATAACGCAGGTTATTATTTGTAAAGAACTTCTCATAATCACCGGATGTCACAACAGACATATTTTCAATTTCTAACCATCCAATCGATTTCAATTTATCTTTAGGATCTGCAACTTGTATGGGCCATCCGCCTTTTTTGTTGGTTTCTCCAAATGCGATCAGATCTCCAGATGCATTTATGAGTCCTCCGTGTACACCTGGCATATTTTGGATAAGTTCTTTTGCTTTGTTTGCAGCATATCCTTTCCCGATACCTCCAAACCCTATTTTCATTCCTTTTTGTTTCAAGAAGACACTCATCTCCTCATGGTTTAACAAAATATCTTGCCAGTTTATTTTAGAAATTCTTTGCTCTAGTTCTGCTGAAGAAGGAAGGGGATGTTCTTCTCTATCAAAGGTGTAGAGACGTCCCATGGAAGCAAAGCTAATATCGAAAGCACCCTGCGTGAGATTAGATATTTTCTTGGATCGTTCAATCAGTTGGAATAATTCTTTATCTACTCGGACTGCTCGAATACCTGCTTGTCTATTTATTCCTGATGTTTGTGAATCTTCTTGCCAAGAAGAGATGAGAGCCTCAATGCGCTCTATTTCTTGAATGCTTGCTAAGACAGCATCTTGCGCGATTTCTTTAGAGTCAGCCACTGCTGTAATTTCGAAGCGACTTCCCATAAGTAACAAAACTTCCTTATGCTGTTCAAATGAAGTTTGAGCGAAAGAAAGATGACTTAACAGCAGGAACGCAACGATATGTTTCAAATCCTACTTGTTTAAAGAAGAAAGAAAATCTGCTACATTTTCACCGTTATACTGAATGGAACTTGCTTGTGCTTTATCAGAAGCTAATAACACTATTTTAGGGAAGGCTCCGGATTTATTATACTTTTCTGCTAAAGATTCATTCTGTTTCGTCTCTTCTTTGGAGAGCTTATTTTTTTTCTTTGAGGGAAAATCTAAATACAGAATTGCCAAGTTTGTTTTGGTCGCATCTAGAAATTTTTCATTAACTAGGATATCATTTTTAAATTTGATGCAGGGTCTGCACCAGTCAGAACCAGCAAAGACCATTAAAATATCCGCGTTGTTATTTGCTGCTGACCAGGCTTTTGCTTCATCTAGATTTGTAAACCAGTTGCTCGCCTTCTCTTGGGAGAACCCAGCAATACTAAGGAAACAAATTATAGCTATCAATGATAATTTCATACGTCTTTTTTGAGGTTTAAAATCGAACAATCTAAAGGCCGTTCAATCCATAAAAATAACCTTATTAGCATTAATAAGATTGTATTAAAACAAGTCTTAACATTTCTATAAAACAGGTCTGCCATGCGGCTTAAAACGAAAAAGAGAGCTACCAAATAGCTCTCTTCAATATTCTTATAAATAAAGCCTGTATTACTTAAGCTTTGGTTCTTCATTCTCTTGGAATTTCTTGCCATCCCATTTCCCTAACCACTCAACGTTTTTACCTACTCTTTTATAATTTAAGAAGGTATACACAGCTTCTTGCTTTTCTTTTCTTTTGATAGTAATCCTTCCGATACTACCATTTCTAATTTCGAAGTAATAATTTTCTTTACCGAAATCGAATTTTTTATTTCTAGATGCCATTTTATAGCTTTTTACATGAATTCTTTGAGGTAAAAAACCCCTAATCAGTATATAACTGATAATCTAACTAATTAATTGCTTTCAGGGATAAAAAGTTCATGTAAACCGCATTTTATTTGGGGAAAGCCTGATTTCCTTAAATATATTCGGAGATCAATCAATTGCATACGGTTATTTATAAAAAAAAACAGAGCCCTATGGCGCGGGCTACGGAAATTATAATAATACCTAAACGTTAATCTTTATGTTGGTAAATATAATTCTTACTGTCATCATTAAATAACACAGGTATCTGAGAAAAAATTAGAGAAAGTCTATTCTATTTTGAAAAATGTACGCGAATGTCATTGATAAAACAATCCGCATACATTGCAATAAAACTATCTCATAACAGTGACTGTACCTGTTTTTGTTTTTTTAAGAATTACGTCATCACAACTTGCTGTGCTATATTCCACTATATAGACATAACTATTCGTAGCAACCTTAGAATTGTTATACGTGCCATCCCATCCTTCATCTATAGAAGATGTAGAAAACATAGAATTTCCCCATCGATCAAAGACTTGCACTTCCAAGTTTAGCAGCTCTACCCCACTTTGCACAATGAACTCCTCGTTTAGACCATCGTTATTGGGGGAAAATATATTTGGAATATATACTGCATCACTCTCGTCTTCTATCGTTTCTACAATTTCAAATAATTGAGAACGAGACTCGCATTGGGTCGCAATGGTTAATTCATACACACCAGGATCATTCACAGCTCTGATTGCCCCTATTTTCCCATCCATCCAAGTGTAGCTTACATTCTCTTCTAAAGAAACAGTTGTTCCTATATCTAATATTTCCACTTTGCAGACTTCAATAAACTCATCATCCAATTCTGGAATTCTTTCAAACTCTGTAAGTTGGATCTCTATTAGCGTATCACAAACATTCGCCCCCGGCAAAAGAACATCATAAACCCCAGCCGAAGTGAACGTCTCACCATAGAGTTCTACCAATTCTCCTGAACAAAATTTTTGTTCTATAAAAAGTGTACTCAATGGTAGTAGATTTATTTCTAAATCTGTTACATTAAACAAGCCTGTCTCTATGGTAAGCTCCTCTTCATCGCAGTACATCTGATTCCCAAACTCAAAACAATCACCTTCGCATAAATTTACAATCAGCTCATCAAATCGTATGACATGCACTATATATTCGGACGTACAGGCAAAATTGGATTCCTCTACTGTTAAAACGTATTCTCCTTCATTACAGACTAATACGTTATCTGAGCTTGCTGAAAAGCCGTCCGGCCCTTGCCAGCTAAATGTGTAATTGGACAAATCAACGCCCGTAGATTCAATGATGAGATCTACACAGTTTTGCGTTGCTGTCAGCATCGGCGGTTCTACTATAATGACTTCTGGACTTTCCACTACAATCAAATTAATTTCATATATCAAACTTGGACTAGCTTGTACAGTGTAGAATCCTGATTCACAAAACTCCTGTCCGTTTAACTCAAAACAATCACCAGAACATATTTCTGCATCAATCTCTTCTATGATCACAATCATCTCTTCTACAGTTACTGAAATTTGATCCTCGCATTGACTCCATGAATCATAAACATGCAAGTTATAATTTCCCGCTGCACACACTGTGGGATTTAGATCGTTTGAACTGAAGCCATTGGGACCAGACCATGTTATAATTAAACTTGTAGGAAAATCACTTGTAGCACTGCCGTTTAAACTGACACAAGGATTAGTGGATGTGATCACATCCGGTACTCCTGCACCTGCGTACACCTGATTAATATCTTCGATAATAGGGACAGTGGTAGAGGCTACGCAACCATAGCTATCAATCGCCACTACTGTATAATCTCCGGGGATACAGACTCCACTAACATCCGCTCCTAGGACATTCCCGATACCAGGTCCACTCCATTCGAATACCACTGACGGATCACCAGAACCTGCAGATAAATTTCCACAATCTTGGCAATTTATAGGACTAGAAATTGCCCAAAGATCAACTTCCATACAGGCACATGTAAAGTCAAAGCTAATAGAGATAGCACCACAATCGTAGGCGGGAATTTCTGGCACGTTAAACGATGAGGCAGATATATTTCCACCACATGGCTTGCAACCGAGAGAATCTTTATACACAATTTCTGGTGTAATAATTTCCAAGGTATCATAGATCCAATTCTCCGTCCACAGCATCTGGAAGCTTATTAATCCTGAAGGCATTATGGTATCATTATTTGTTAATTCATACAGGCTTAGATCAATATCATCCGGACCATAATAATCTGCTCCAGGTTCTATAATTAATAGATAGTCTTGCGCAGATAAACTGAAGTTCGTAGTGTCTTGCATAGCTATCGTATCCTGCGCTAACAGCAAATTCCAGTTTCCTCCTAAGTGCACAGGGATGAGTAGTTCGGAAGTATCTTGTTTTATAGAATCAATACACTCCTGACCTATCGTAAAACATGAATTATTCACCACAGTGCAATCCGTAAGATTTGCGAATATATCAGCAAGACCTAATGAATCTAAATAGGCAAGGAAGTCATTCTCCAAGACCTCACCCGATTCTGTATCCACTACAATAAAACTGTCTTGTTCTCCACTCCAACAACTTGAGTATGTAGAACCGGCAGTTATCGCTTGGATTTGGACGTCGAACGGCAAACAAGGGTCATTCGGATTTGGCGTTACGACTGGATCATAAATCGTAGCTTGACAGCTGCCATCTCCACAAAGCTGCCACACAGGAACGGGTGCTGTCTCTCCTCCAAAACTTAGGGTATTTATACATTCTGCAGATCCACCGCTGTGACAGCTATAATTATCATAATCCAATGAATTCTCAAAGTCTATAATTTGCGCGCTATTACTAGGATCATCTACATAAACCAAAAAGGTATCTATCTCAAAACAGACGCCCACCTCTTCGTAGGTATATACAAGCTCAAATATGCCACAGCTATTAAAATTAAATAGGCAAAACCCATTACCAAGATTGGTTATAGAAACGCCTTGCTCCATCCCTTGGGGAGATGCGCCACAGTCAAAGGACCAAATACCGCCTTCTGGTTGGATCAAAAACTCTTGTGAAAAACCGCAGATCATCGTGTCTTGTGGCAAGATGATATCGCAGTCTTGTGCACTTAGCATAAATGGGATAAAAACGACTAGGTAGTTTAATAATGTTTTCATGGTATACTAAGTTGGTACAATAACAAGAGTATACTAAAGTTGAAAACGCTGCATGTGCTTCAATAAGCTAACAATAAATATCTTAGTTAATATTATTACCAATGCGGAGAACAGTCTCTACTAAAAATAGAAATCATTGTAGTTAATGCTGAATGATAATTTTAACAATTTCAGTAAAACCATCTTTACCTCTAACTATGATAAAATAGACACCACTTTTTAGGCTTGAAACGTCTATCGATGACTCTTCAAGTGAATTTTGAATTGGACGCCTTAACACAACTCGTCCTTCTGGATTTAATAATTCTAATCCCTCTGCATTTGGAATAAAATTCTTAACATGCAATGTGTTGCGCACAGGAACTGGGTAGGTTAGAATTTCACTTCTTTTACTATTCTTAATAACAGAAGTCGTATTGTCTTCAAATGCATTTGGCCCCACATCATCAGGAGTTAAAGGGGAAAATCGTATCGTTTCTTGACTGTAGTGATCTGCTCCGGGGTTGCTGATGGAAGGTCTGCCTTGTCCATCAATATCTTGATTGACTGGATCAATATTTAAAGTATTGGTAAATACAGATGTTTCTGTTGTAGCCCTGAATATGTTTAGTGCGCTATCAAAGTCAAGAAATGGGTTTTGAATTGATACTTCATCAGAATCAAAGGATGTCGAAGTAGCACCAGAGAGCAGGATAGCATTTTCGGTGGGATACATCATATTGTCCATCCAAGTAATATTATTTCCTTGGTCGTTGTCCGTATCTACAATTTCTACCAAGCTATTTTCTGTGCCTGTAATTAGATTATTTGCAATAGTAATATCTTTTAAATCTTTACCATAATTATCGTTATTATCAAAGCCTATCTCAATACCATGACTGTTGTTAATCAGCGTATTAAATGCAATAGTTACGCGTTCTGCTCTAAAATGCTTTGATAAATTAGAACTTTGCCCATCAATCGCATCTCCCAATGTAAGGGCTATTGGGGCATCCCATCGCGTGCCATTTAAGCCGTCCATGTAATTATTTATAATGACATGATCTGTTCCATATATACGTATTCCGCCTGTATATAAATCTGATCCTGCAGGAGACGCTCCAATAGGCTTACCATCTCCAAAAAAGTAGTTACCCTCTACCCTGTTTCTATTTCCATGTCGCAGAGAAAGTGTTCCATAACTACGTTTAAACGTATTGTGCCTTACAATGTTATCGCATGATTTAACAGATATTATTTCAGGGTCGCCATCACAGTCTTCAAATAAGTTATGTTCTATAATTGTGAAGCCACTACTCATGGACATTTCACTCCATCCAACACGAATTGATTCTTGTTCATTGACAGCCCTAGGTCCATTATTTAAAAAATAGTTATAGTCTATTCTGTCATATTGCGATTGGTAATATAATTCTTCTGAACCCGAATTATCAAATGTACCATCTATCGTTATATAGTGACCAGGTGTTTCTTTATTTTGAAATATATTGTGATCTATCCGATTATGATGACTTGGAAATTCAAACGGAAAGGTATTATCATTCCAAACGCCTCCAACAAACACCCATTTAATAGATTCATCTGTTTCAAGTTCAAACACATTTCTTGTTATACGAATATTGTTACAACCTTCAAGTTTGACTAGGCTGTCTTCTCCTTGTCCGTCAAAAACAAAGCCTTCTAGAGTGACATATGCGGATTTCTTAACAACAAAATGAGACGCACCTTTCAAAACCACTCCTCCAATCGTCTCCGCTTTAATAATTACGGGATTACTTACAGTTGCTACCACTTGGAATGCTACTTCAAAATCATTGTAATTCCCATTCTTCACAATAAATGTACCTCCATTGCTAGAAGCATTTACAGCGTCCGCTAAATCATCTGGATCATCAAATGTTTGTGCAATAATGTCTGAAGTAGATACGAGAAATAAAAATGCAAATTGAATGATTATAAACTGGAATTTCATAATACCTGAGAATTATGTATACAATGGAAACCAGACCATTTTCTACAGTCTGTTTCTAAAGATAGTATAAATCAAATAAATTTAACATTCAATTTCTTTATGGCTTTACAGCAACCACCTCAAACATTTGAGGAGTAAAAATGCATGCCCCTTCCGTATATTCTAACTCATCCAATTCATCGATTGCTTTGTGGTAGACCTCCTTATCAAGCAAGCCATCTGCGACAAGCTTTTTAAAAAAGTTACGAAAGAAACTATTTGGCCACTCCCAAGTGAGATCATCAGGTACTCCAATTTTGGACATCGGACGCGTGCTTATGACTTCCAAGCCTGCACTATAAAACAGCGCTGGCAGGTGTCTACCAATATCAATATTTCCTGGAGGACTTCTGAATAGTTCTAATATTGTTTTGATTGCTGTGGCTAGATTTTCTTTGAACGGTTCCGTCTGCAATGTAGACCAATCAAAATATTCGTGCGCGACAAAGACGCCACCTGAAACCATGGAATCAGCAATTTCTTGTATTACTTCACCTGGATTATCAATCCAACAAAGTGCCCACCTGCAATATGCTCCATCTAATTGTGCATTGAGTTTAAGAGTACTAAAATCACTATTTATCACATCAATGTTAAGACCTTGTAATTCTGCTTGGTGCTTTAGATAATCTGTATATACTTTTGACTTATCCACAGCGATCACTTTACCTTCTTTTCCCACTATATATCCAAGCTCTGTACTGCAAAACCCAGGACCACAGCCTAAATCAAGGATAGTTTGCCCAGGCCCAAATTCAGCGATCTTCCAACCTTTCCGAGCTTCTCCAGACCATACTTGATGCTGTAAGCCCAATCTGAACATTTCTTCTTTGTCCGTACCTAATACATACGCGTTTTTTTCCTGGTTCATGATTTCATCACATTTTGTAAGTAATAATAGTGAATGTATAAAATTGAATTTTATAGGTTCGCTAATTTACTTTGAATTAATTAAATTAGATCAAATAAATGTAACAATGGCTTTTTCAAATAAGATATCAGAGCAAAATTTGAGCTGGGCAACTTTACTACTCCGGATTGTATCTGGTGGATTTATGCTCACACACGGAATACCAAAACTCATGAAAGTAATCAATGGAGATTTCGGTTTTGCTGATCCTATTGGCGTAGGTCCTACCTTCTCCTTACTTCTGACAGTCTTTGCAGAATTCCTTTGTGCTATTTTTATCCTTGTGGGATTTAAAACACGACTCGCTACTATTCCTCTAATGATTACGATGGTAGTAGCTGCATTTATAGTACATCTAAATGATCCATGGGGTAAAAAAGAGTTCCCATTACTTTATTTGGCAATATATGCGGCTTTGTTCCTTTTGGGAAGTGGCAAATTTTCTTTAGATAATCTAATAAATAAGAAAAGAGATTAGTTAATTAAGACTCTTTGATAACCATCCGCGTACAAAACTATTTTCTATATACCATCCTCCTTCTGTTTTGTGCAGACTGTAACGCATTCGACTGGGATTTCTAGCACCTGGATTTTGCTGAACAATTTCAATTGAACTATCCATCACCTTAGATATTATGGCAATGTGACCAAAGCGATTAAAAGAAGTGGGTCCAAACACTATAATATCCGTTTCTTTGGGACGAGCGATACTTCCATTTCTAAATTGATACAATCCTCTCTTTTCATTGAAGTTTCCATCTGGAATACTAAAATTTATAAAGTCTTTTGCATGCCCGTAAGAATCCGGCATTTCATGATTAAAATATTCGTAGTAAAAGCGTTTTACAAATTCTACACATTGATACCTTAGACCTAAATTATAGCCATCTTTTGTTACATTCCGACCATCGACATTAGACACCCTTCCATTGTAGTATACAGCTACCCCTCTGTAATTGTCGACAATCTTACCTAAGGTATTCGCTTTTTTATAGTTGGCACTTTTTCGAGTAGAGGGCTTAGAGATTGCTCCTCCTTTCCCATCATTCCCCTTGTCTTTCTTTAATGAAATTTCAGGGATAGTGATATCTGGTAAAAATTCATTTAACCCCATAGCGCACAGAGCTGAAAAGGCGATAAGTCCCGTAAATATGAATGCCTGCACTTTAGATCTACTCATTCAGGTATTTTTTTTGATGTTTTTTCATTTTGTGTTAATACGTTACTTAGTTCTTTCTAACTACAAATACTTGCAATTGCTAACTGACTTTTTTTTTAAAATCCACATTTATATAACCAAAATCCTTTGCACAAAATTGCGCTCTGTCTGCTTGCGCACATGCTGTTTTTAAGGATCCCGCTCCTGAGGTCACAAAATAGTGATTCTCTTCCTCAATATATTATATATTAAACTTATATATATAAAGCACGAATATGCTAGATTATGGATCAATAGCTCGACATGATTATCTTCTTTTACAACTTATTGACAATGTGCTTATTATCTAGGTCATTTGCACAGGACCTAAACGCGTTTTGACCTTAATAGAAGCATAAATAATTTCTTTCCTAATTGAGTGAATCAAAGATTATAGAATATTTGACTTTAGCAAGCCTTAGTAGATAAGTAAGTAGCGGTTTTTTAAACATGCCCGCTAGTAAATCTTTCTCAATAATCTAAGATGAAAACACGTAAGATGTTATAGAGCAGAAACCTGAATAATTATGTGAATGCTAAGCACAGCCAGAAAGCCAAACAAAAAGAAATTCAGCGATTTTCGGATGTATTCATATTTTTTGTTGAGTCCCTCGGCTAAATGGTAATAATCTCTGATCATTGACCCATATAAATAATGTTTATCATTTAATAGCTGTAAGAACGCCCACTCGAAGTCTCTAAAATTCATTTTATGGAAATTCCCAAAATACAAGAGGTTTCCCTTTTTCTCTCGGATCATTTCCTCGCTAAAGTTCCCTTGCGTTTTAACGGGTCGAATAGAAAGTATTGCATAAAAAATTGAAATCCCACATATTAGCGTTAAAAGCGCAACAGTAAGATAGTTTATATTATGCTGCTGATCCTCTTTACCAATAAACCCTCCTAGGACCAAAGACAATATGATAGAGTTTACCGTGATCATTATATTCGCTTTTTTATCCACCATTTCATTTAGAGTATAGTGATTTTTTAGCGTAGTACGAAACAAAGTTTGAACTCCACGATCGTCTCTCCCCTTAGACTTTTCTAAATTCTTCTTTAGTTTTTTTATTTCTACATCTGAAATATTAAGCTCTTTTTTAAGGAGTGACTCATTCCGCTTTACTAGATCTTTTTTCTCTTTTTCTATCGACTTTTTTAGCTTGTCAATTCCTTTCTGAATATTTATTTTTCCATACTCCGTATGTACTTGAGAACTCCCTAAATACCCTAGAAGGTTATCTATCCAAGATGCTTTCCCTAAGTTAAAATCCCGAAGGACAAGTTCTTCATATAAATCCTGCAAACGTTGGCGCCCCTTGCCGCCTATAAAATCTTTGACATGGGCATCCCAAAATACTTTTTGCTCCTCTGATTCAGGCACTATAATTGGAGAGAAGGAGTGGAGATTTCTTCGTATTTCGTTTTTCTCCGCATCTGGAATATCATACAAATCTGATAAGCGATTGAGAACTTTATGCATTTCTTTTTCACGGTTCTCAAAATCAATAGACCTTGTATTATTTTTTAGCTCCGTCAAAATGACAATATCTTTAGAAATCTTAAGTAGCTCTATTGCTCGACTATCAAGATTACTAGCAGTTCCTATCTCTTCTATATTATTACCCATTCTAACCTGAAATGCTTGCGTATGGTATATAAATATATCAGAAGCCTTGTTGATCCTTTTTTTCGTATAGGACTCTATTTGTTTTGCTATTTCTGCTAAAGTGTTTGACATAGTTAATAAAGTGGGTACAATGTTTTAATATTACATAAGTTTAATAAAAATTACACGTATATCATGCGCTACACTTATACCATTTTATGCTTACTTATCTGCTTAACGACCTATTCTTGCAAGACTGATAAGAAAGGAGATGCGCGTTCTAGTCCAGAACGCAACGCAAAAGATGACCCTTTGAACCTAGAAAACACACCATTAAAAGACTTTCTTTTTCTATTTGGAGAATGGGAAGGTGAATTTGAATTTGTAATGGCTATGAAGGATTTATCTACCGAAATTCTACCTGCCAAATGCTCTGTAAAACAGGATCAGCACAAAATAAAAATGAACTACACATATGAGTCAAATGGCCGCACGGTCCCTGACAATCAAGAAGTTTTCCACGATGTTAGTCGTGGGATTTTCTTTGGAGGAAATTATAATGCCATAGAATCTGTAGAGCGAAATGGTGAAAATGTCAGTATTTTATTGACGCGTGTAGGCTCAGAAAATCGAAAACCTGCAGACATTAGAACGACTCTAAACTTTGATGGTCAGGTTTTGAAAATTATAAAGAAAGCAAAGCCTGAAAATAAATCAGAGTTTACTTTTAGAAATAGTTACACTTTAAATAAAATAAAATGAGCACACAAGCCGTCGCAAATAAACTCGTAGAGTTTTGCACAGCAGGTAGATATGAAGAATGTTACGAGCAACGTTATTCACTTAACTGCCTAAGCATCGAGCCAGATGGAGCAACTGTAGAAGTATGTGAAGGGATGGAGGAAATTGCTGCAAAAGGTATCGCTTGGACGGAGCAGATGAAAAAATTCCATGGACTTCCATAGGAGACGCTGTGGTGTCTGGAACATTTTTTAGTGTACCAATGATGATTGATTACACGAACAAAGATGATGAACGGAGAAAGATGGAGGAGATCTGTGTATATGAGGTAAACGATGGAAAGATTATTCTTGAGCAGTTCTTCTACTAGTAGCGTATTTAAAATTTTATTACCTGTGTTAATCACCTTACTCCCATGCCTGTGATTTGCCCATTGCTTTTTTGACCGCAAATACCCTTACCAGCAGTCTCCTTCATTGACATTTTGTATAACTATTTTATATGCTTTTATGCTTTGAAGGATTATATCCCGCAGACCATAATCCAATGTGCATTCTAACAATATAAATTGCATCACTCTGCAATATGGAGTTCCAGCATCAAAAGCAACTATACACTTATTAAGCGGAAGATAAATTAAAAAAAAAATGAAGTGCATTTTACTCAAAAGCAACGCATATGTTGGATTGAAAAGAAATTTCGCGTTTTTAAGTGAATCTAAAAGGACATTTCCGAAGATATCTAACCGTCTAATTGCTACTAGAGTAATATATTGTAGACACTAACTAATTTTGATACAACTTTTAAGTGTCGTATTAACAATTCGCAACATTAAAATATGAATAAACGATTTTCTATTTACTCTCTGGCAATAGTCTTTGCTTTTAGTTTTCAAGCAAATGCACAAATCATTATTAATGAGTATAGTGCATCCAATATGAACAGTCATTTAGACAATTATGAAAAGGCAGAAGATTGGATTGAGTTGTATAATACCGGTTCAACGAATATAGATTTAGCGGGATACGGTATTTCCGATAAAGACTCAAAACCTAGAAAATGGGTTTTCCCTACAGGATCAATCATAGAAGCCGAATCCTATCTACTTATCTATTGTTCTGGAAGAGATGAAGTTAAAGAGAGAAATTATCATACAAACTTTAAAATTTCTCAAACCAAGGAAAATGAGTATGTGTTACTTAGTGACCCGCAAGGTAATATTCTAGAAAGTTATTTCTATGAAATCACATTACTCAGCCACAGCCATATGCGCGACACAGATGGTACATGGAGAATCTCTACATTCGCCACACCTGGCTATGCTAACAACAGTTCCAATTCTCGCGCGCGATATACAGCAGAACCAGAAATTATGCTGGAGCCCGGATTTTATGATAACACAATAACTGTGGGAATAACGAATAACGAACCTAACTCTACATTAAGATATACTTTAAATGGTAATGCTCCTAGAATAAGTTCTCCGATTTATTCGTCGCCAGTAACTATTTCAGAGACTGCTGTGTTAAAAGCGCAAGCATTTAGTAATGATCCTGATGTATTGCCAGGTAAGATGGATTTCGCAACATACCTTATTAATGAAGAATTTACTTTACCAGTATTCTCTATTGCTGCGGATGAATTACTCGAATTAGCAGGAGGAAATAAACCGCTTAGACCGATAGGCTCTATAGAATATTTTGTTGATGAAAAATTATCTTCCAAATCCTATGGGGAATTAAACAGCCATGGACAAGATTCATGGGCGCTTGATCAGAGAAGTTTGGATTGGGTTTCTAGAGATGAAATGGGATACTCAAAGACATTAAATGAAAAATTATTTGATTATTCAGATAGAGACGATTACCAACGCTTTATGCTCCGTGCATCAGGCGATGATAACTACCCTGCGATAAATGACGGCAAGCACGAATTTAGCTGTCACATAAGAGATGAATATGTACATACTTTAGCACAGAATGGAAACATGAAAGTAGACCTACGTGCAGTCAGCCGTGCTATCGTATTTTTAAATGGAAACTACTGGGGGGTATATAGCCCAAGAGAAAGACCTGTAGACCATGACTATACAGAATATACATACGATCAAGATAAATACAATTTGCAGTACATGCTTACATGGGGGCAAACTTGGTCAGAATATGGCGGTAAACAAACTTTTGATGAATGGGCAAAAATTAGGGACTTCATTTTAGAAAATGATATGTCTGATCCTGCAAATTATGAAATGCTGAAAGATGAAATGCAGCTACTAAGTATCATTGATTATATGATTATCAACTTAAATAGTGTTTGTTCAGATTGGATTAACTACAATACCGGAGTTTGGAGAGGAATGGATCCTGAAGGTGATCATAAAAAATGGGGCTATATCTTATGGGATAATGATGCAACATTTGATTACTATCTTAACTACAGTGGCGTACCTAACATTGACCCGAATGCCCAACCTTGTGATATAAATGATATTTCTGACTATATGGATGATTTCTGGGGAGGCGGCGGCGGAGGCTGGGACTCGCTCCTAGCTTCAAATTGCTCGGCTGTCGAAGGTGATTTAGTCGATAATGATGAATTCCTACTACAAGTTCTTGAAGATAATTCCATCTGTTGTTGGAATTGGACTAACCTATGTCAATCAAATTATGATCTGCTATCAGGAGGCGGCGGCGGAGGCGATTCCACTGAATTTGTGGACTGTCCATCTATTTTAAATGGTTCTAGCCCTTATGGTCCTGAAGATGCTACTTTCCAAACAGTGGTTGGCTTTGATTCTTACTGTTGTGAGAATTATTGGGATGCCAGTTGCCAAACGGTCTATAATGAAGTACAAGCCGGTACGTATGTTCCAAACGTACAAGAACCATTTATTTATGAAAATTTCGGAAAGCACGAGAAAATATTTTTAAAATTACTCGAAGAAAGTCCTGACTTTCAACAACTCTACTACTCACGTCAAGCAGACATGGCTAATACAGCTTGGAGTTGTGAAAACATGCAAAAGACACTCGATGAGCTTGTAGCTGTGATAGAACCAGAGATGCCCAGACATATTCAGCGATGGGGAGGTACCATGACGGAATGGCAAAACAACTTAACGCGTCTTAGAACATTTGTGGCGGATCGTTGCCAAGTATTACATGAAGGCGTGGTTGATTGTTATGACGTAAGTGGACCGTATGCACTTGTTTTGGATGTATTTCCACCGAATGGAGGACATATTGATCTGAATACAATTGAAGTAAAAGAATTCCCCTGGACAGGAAGTTATTTTGGTGATATGGAAAACTATATTGATGCAGATGCAGCTGACGAATTCGAATTTGTACGATGGGAAACAAGAAATGGTACATCTGTATTTCCTGATGAAACTGAAGAAGAAGGAAGCATTACATTGACAGCTCCAGATACCTTAGTTGCGATATTCTTTTCCGAAACTGTGTCCTCTGAAAATATTAATCCAGATGAAATTTCCCTTCGCGTCTACCCTTCTCCAACGAGTGGTGAAATAACTATAAAATACTCATTGGACGAAGCGAGTGATGTGAAAATTTCAGTACTTAATGTACTTGGAGAACGCGTATATGAATTTCCAACAGACATGAGAACTGGAAATACCGTACACAAAGACATTCTAAACTTTAAACAAAGAAACCTACCTACAGGAACTTATGTTGTTAGAATAGAAACGGATAAAGGATCTGCCAATAAGAAAGTGATTTTCGCTAACTAGGCTTCTTAGTAGACTAAAAATTAATTCTAGAGCTAGTCATTTAATTGTGACTAGCTCTTTTATTTTATGCATTCTGTCCATAAGGAAATAATAGTATTTATAAAGGGCTCTTTGCTATTATTGAAAGGATAGTGAATTTTGTAAGTTTAGGTTTAGCAATCAGATATATCTATGTTGTAGCATGAAAAGAAAGGAAACATTTCGTGAGGAGATCGAGGACTTACTTAAGCAAATGACCTTGGAGGAGAAAATTGGTCAGATGAACCAATATACAGGTTTTTTTGATGTGACAGGTCCAGCACCTGATGATGGTGACAACAAGGCGAAGTATGAGGATATTAAGAATGGACGCGTAGGCTCTATGCTAAATGTAACGGGCGTAAAGAAGGTGCGTGAAATGCAAAAGCTTGCGGTGGAGAATTCAAGATTGGGTATACCCATGGTGTTTGCAATGGACGTTATTCATGGACATAAAACTATTTTCCCTATACCCATAGCGGAAGCAGCAAGTTGGGATCTAGAAGCTATTGAATTAGGGGCACGCATAGCTGCAATTGAGGCGACCGCAGAAGGGATTCAGTGGACATTTGCTCCTATGGTAGATGTGTCTAGAGATGCGCGTTGGGGGCGTGTTATGGAAGGTGCAGGAGAAGATCCTTTTTTGGGGGCTAAAGTTGCAGCTGCAAGAGTTAAAGGATTTCAAGGAGATGATCTGAGTGCTATGGATACCTTAGCTGCTTGTGCTAAACACTTTGTAGGTTACGGTTTTGCAGAAGCGGGAAAAGATTACAATACGGTAGATTTAGGAACATCCACACTTTATAATGTACTCTTCCCACCGTTTAAAGCTGCTGCAGAAGCAGGTGTTTTGACATTCATGAACTCCTTTAATGTTCTCAATGGGATTCCTGCAACAGGAGATAAATTTTTACAAAGAGATATACTAAAAGGAAAATGGGCCTATGATGGTCTTATGGTTTCTGATTGGGGCTCCATTGGGGAAATGATACCACATGGCTATGCAGAAAATGGAAGGCAAGCTGCATTGCTAGCTGCAGAAGCAGGCTCTGACATGGACATGGAATCACATCTCTACATAAAACACCTGAAAGATTTAGTTGAAGATGGTGAATTGGATGTAGAGCATATAAACGATGCAGTAAGAAGAGTTTTACGGCTAAAATATAAATTAGGCTTGTTTAAAGATCCTTACAAATATTGCGATGAGCAAAAAGAACAGAAATTATTAAGGCACTCTGATCATATAGATGCAGCACTTGATGTCGCTAAAAAATCCATCGTTCTTTTAAAAAATGATAAGAATTTTTTGCCTCTTCCAAAGAGTGGAAAAAAAATCGCTCTCATAGGTCCCTTAGGAAATGACAAAACAAGTCCCTTAGGAAATTGGAGATTAGCAGCCGAAGATGGCATTGCTACTTCGCTTTTAGAAGGCTTAGAAAAATACGGTAGCAATCCGATTTCTTACACCCAAGGTGTACAATTTGCAAGTGCCCCAATCCACTTTATACATGAACTAAAAATAAATACGCAAGATAGGTCTGGTATAACTGAGGCTGTAACACTTGCCAAAGAACAGGATATAGTAATCATGTGTTTGGGCGAACATGGCATGCAATCAGGTGAAGGTAGAAGTCGTGCAAATATTGATTTACCCGGGCTACAGCAGGAGTTATTAGAGGCCGTCTATGCAGTTAACCAAAATATTGTACTGGTACTTATGAATGGTAGACCGCTTGCCATCGAATGGGCCGATACACATATTCCGGCAATTGTAGAAGCATGGCAGTTAGGCATCAAAAGCGGTGATGCAATTGCCCAGATTCTGTATGGTGATTATAATCCTTCGGGAAAACTTCCTATGACCTTCCCCAGATCTGTAGGACAAATACCTATATATTATAACCACAAAAATACAGGGAGACCAGGACCAGATGCCTTGGTTTTCTGGGCACATTACATAGATGAGCAAAATACGCCACTTTACCCTTTTGGCCATGGCTTAAGTTATTCCAAGTTTGAATATTTTGGTTTAATGATTCAAAATTTGGACACACCTAACAGTGTTCAAGTAGAAGTGCAGCTAAGGAATAATTCTAAAATTGACGGGTATGAAATAGTACAATTGTATATCCGCGATCATTTTGCTAGTGTCACCCGTCCGATCAAAGAACTGAAAGGGTTTAAGAAAGTGCCTGTAAAGGCAAATGAGACTAAAACTATTCGGTTTGAATTAGGCGAAGAAGAACTAGGGTTTTATAACAACCAAGGGGAATTTATAGTCGAGAAAGGTAAATTTGACGTGATGGTTGGGGGAAGCTCAGCAAGTGGACTATCTCAAGAATTTGAAATCTAGAGTCCAAAAAATATTAACATTAAAACAAACAAGAATCGTTATTGAAGATAAATTTTTGCGGTTCTATCTAGCTACTGAAGATTGCATGGTAGCTACTTCCCGTTCTATCAGCTTCGCCATTTTTTCAAATGGTGACTTGTTATATCCGATGGACTGAAAAATTATCTTACCGTTTTTATCCACTAACACATTTCTTGGGATAGTACTCCAAGCAAATAGATTAAACACCTTTTGCATTGGATCAGGTACAAAAATGAAATCATAGTCCCACTTTGCTCTAAAGTTATCTACATCGAGCTGATGGTTGCTAGCAGCTATCGCAAGAATAGTAATCTCGTCTTTACCGTACTTTTTGTTAATGCGTTCGTCTATAACAGGTAACTCTCTCAAACACGGCCCACAATGTGTTCCGAAAAGGACAATTAAAAGCGGTTTGCCTCTAAAGTCTTCGATTTCATATATCTGGCCTGTGGAAGAGACCATTTGAAAACCAGGAACTTGTTGTCCTAACTGAGTTCTAAATTCCTGTGCCTGAATATTCAAGCCAAAAACCAAGAATAATGTAAAAAGCGTGTATTTCATATTAAAAGTACTTTAGTCGATAAAGTATAACTGTGAATATACAAAATGAGAGCCAAAAAATAATTCGTCAGTTTACAGTAAACGTTAATGTGATAAGAAAAATACCCGCTTTGTTTAGGTTTTACAAAGCGGCTTAATAGCCGTAGCCTTATATTCTGTTGTAATCGAGTAAAACTGTCTTAATTAAATTCATTTACTTTATAAAATTTAAACCAGTTGACATGTTAAAGCAAGTTTTTATTCTGATTCTAATGTGCACCTCTTGTCAGGTCCAAAATAAGAGTCATTCAGAGGAGGTGTTTGAACATATCGAAGACAAGAAGGCACGCGCTATCATACAACGATCAATAGAAGATGCTGGTGGCTTAGATAAATGGCGTGCTTTGAAATCAATTGTATTTAAAAAAGACTTTTTCCTACTTGATAGTTCTGGCACCGTTGACAAACGATTTAAGCAAGAACATAATTATTCATTTTCAGAGAATAGGATAAGTATTCGTTCCCAAGAGAACCAAGACATACTGTTTACGACCTTGGTAGATTCTGTGTATGCACGCAGTAAAAATGGGGAGGAATTAGATTTAAGTCAAGAGTCGTTACGCAAGTCAATTAACAGTTCGACGTATGTTTTAGGAATTCCATTTAAATTGATTGATTCCGGTGCAGATATTAGCTATTTAGGAGAACAGGTATTAAATAATCGGTCAGTAGATGTTGTTCAGGTAAGCTACGATCCAGCAAAGCACGATAATCATTCAAGTAAAAATGTCTGGAAGTTTTATTTTGATACTTCAAATGGAAGAATAGTAGCAAATTGGATTGAAAGCTCAGATCATTTTAATATCGTAGAAAACTTAGAATACACAAGAGTAAATGGATTGCTATTTCATAAACACAGAAAAAGCTATAGAGTGAATGAAAAAGGTGAAAAACTGTATTTACGTGCAGAATATCGGTATTTTGATTATACCTCTGAGCATTAGACTTATCATTCCGAATGTACCAATCAAAAATCATCTTGTGATTTTAGTTCTATGCTTTAAAATATTTTATAATTTTAAGCCACACACAATTTTTCCCGCATAGTCGCAGGAATTCCCAATATTCACATATATTTCAGGATAAGTATGTCCCGAAGGCAGTTAAAAATGAAACTTTAGTTATGTCAATTAATCTTTTACACCATGTGTCAGATAAAATAACTGATGCGACGATTTCTAAATTATCTACAATCATGGGGATGGATTCTGCTTCTACAGAGTCAGCTGTTGCAAATGTGTTACCTACTCTTTTGAAAGGTATCGTCAGTCGAGCAGATACCGCAGATGAAGCTAGTGCTTTAAGGAGCTTTATAAGAACAAACAATATTGCCAGCAATGTAGCGACCGATTTTCTAAACTTGGATAGAGATTCCACATCTGAATATCAAGAAATTGGCAATAGAGCAATTGGGTATCTATTTGGAGGAGCGGAAGATTCGTTGATGTCAAATCTCGAAGAAAAATCTGGATTGGATAGCGCACAAGGAAGAAAACTGACTCAACTAATTGCTCCGCTTGCATTGGGTCATGTAAGTAAATTAGGAAACCGAGAAAATTTAACCGATGTACAACTTTCTGCATATTTAAAATCCCAGAAAGAGAACTTGATGAACCCTGATGAACGCAAACAAACAGAGACATCAAAACCGAAGCGAAAATCTGAAGACAAGAAATCAGAATCTCCAATAGCAGCAAGCGGTCTAATAAAATGGATAATCCCCTTCATTGCATTACTCGGTTTTCTCTGGTGGATAGGACAAAAGGGTTGTGCTTCCGCAGACACGAAACAAGCAGGAACTACTGAAACCATAAACAAAAGAGACGAAGGAATTAAAACATCGTCTAGTAGTGGAGTCATGACAAATACAGCCCAAAAAACGAATAGTATTCCAACTAAAGATGGCTGGTATGTAAATTCTGACGGCCATCTAGTAGATGGAAATGGCATGGTGGTGATGAACGCTGGTGAATTCTCAGTGACTGATGGTTACTATGTTGATAAAAGTGGTGAAACATTATCACCCTTATCAAATCCTCTAAATAAATCTATGGATGAATTTAAAAAGAACTTCTCAAATATACTTATGACAAAGAAGTCTGTTGGCACAACATACGCATTATCGCAGATAGAGTTCAACAAAGATTCACATAAAATCACCAAATTTTCAAAAGCAGAAATAGAAGGGCTAGCCAATGCATTGCGTACTATTCCTGGTGCCAAAATCCAAGTTCAAGTGTTTTCAAATGACGGCGACGATCAAACAAAATTACGTGCCCAAGTTGTGAAGGACATGCTCGTTACTCTGGGCGTAGATAAGGGACAAATCTCTTCTAAAGGTATGGGTAAGCAAGACGCAGTGAAAGCGGCTAACAATAAGGTTGAAATTAAAGTCGAGGAAGTAAAATAGTGAAGTATGTGGTTATTGAGATCAGATATTAGAGTTTATGTATATTTTGTGTTATAAATGACTGCTATATGAAATTTGAACCATTCATTCTATTGTTTTGCCTTATAGGCCTCTTGTCATGCAAGCAAGACAAGTCAACTACTGATGAACAATCTAAAAGAGTCTCGAAAGAGAAAATTTCTAAAACATCAGATAAAGCAAAGGCAGGAAATCGCCAAGAGAGAGAGGAGTTTGGATCTAGAAACTTAATGCGAGATGGTGAACGAGGAAATGTTATACATGTACCTCCACCTACAGAAAAAGTCAATTATGAAAATGCATTTAGAATTATTTACGATGGCTTGCTGACCAAGACAGATAAAGTAGGTCAATTAACATCCATGTCCATGTTTACTTTTAACGCTTCTGGCACACAGATTCGTGAGTACAATAGAGATGAAATAATAGGGCTAGCAAATGCGCTAAAGGACAAACCTGATGTTAAAATTCAAATTCAATCCCATTCTAGAGCAGGTTTAGATATTACACATTCTCGAGCAAATGCTGTAAAACAATTGCTCATTGAGAACGGCGCTCCCCCAAACCAGATAAGCTCAATGGGAAAAGGCAAAGAAAATAAAGCCAAAGCTGCAGGCGATTTGATTTCAGTCAAACTTTTAGAAATGTAGAAAAGAAAACTTCATGCGAACAATCATTATCTTCTTCCTTTGCTTACCATTTTTTTCTCATGCCCAAGATTGCGGAGAAATTGGACAATCCTTAGGGCTCGTATCACAAGAAGCCATTGATAATTGGGAATATATCGGTTGCCAACATTTCAATGGGAGTATCAGCATTGAGAGCTTTTCGAATGAGGGCACCCCTATTACTGACTTAAGTCCACTAAGGTCTTTGGTATCCATAGGAGGCAATCTTCAAATTAACGATAATGATAGTTTGATGCAGATCGATTTTTTAAACCAATTAAAAGTCATAGGAGGCGATTTACTTATTACTAAAAATCCTTTGCTCAAAGAACTTTCATTTGAAGCATTAGAGTCCGTCGAAAAGGATATGCACATTACAGAAAATGAAAACTTATTGCAAATAAATGCAGGCGCTGCTTTAATTGAGCTAGGATCACTACATTTAACATCTAATAAAAACATGGAACGTGTAACAGGCTTTGAAGCACTTAATAAGGTGCATGGTGATTTTACTGTAATTGGCAATTCAAGACTCTCCGAAGTTCCTTCATTTAATAAGATTGATAGCATATTTGGCCAAATGTTATTTTCTGGAAACCTTGCGGTTACTAACTTACATTTTCTAGATAGTGTAGAGTATATTAAAAATAGTATAACCATTTTTAATATGCAAGAGCTTAAAAAACTCAAGGCTTTTAACAATCTAGAATCGCACATGGATTTCGTATCACTTGCCCTTTTGCCCAGCTTAAAAGAACTAAACATACTAGCCTCCCTAAAAGAGATGCAAGGTGATCTGAGTACAAACAGTTTACATGTTTTAGAACAGCTACACTTATGCAATGTTCTAGAGACATTTAAAGGAAATATTTCAATCAGAGTCAATCAAGAACTGACTTCAATAGATGCTTTCGCCAGTTTAAAAATCCTTGAAGGTCATTTAAACATATCGCACAACATGGCGTTAACTTCACTCCAAGGCTTTAATTTACTCCATACCATAAAAGGACAGTTAAGTTTTACACAAAACGCGCAACTCCAGAAAATTGATAATTTTAAATCGTTAAAAAACGTCCAAGAAATGTCCTTATTTGGTAACGATGTTCTCTCGTCAGCTCAAGCGTTTAACAATCTCAACTCAAAAGCTATCAATAAGTTTAGGATAAAAAACAATTTTAATTTTGACCCCTGTCAGTTTTCTTTTTTATGCGACATTATAAATAAGGAAGGTGTTACAATAGAAAACAATAGTGGCAACTGCCCTGATTTACCCACAGCAAAATCAAATTGTAATTAAACGGTACAAGTTTACTGTGACTTTAGACTTAATGAAATCCTTTTTCTTTGGACATCTACTTCTAAGACTCTCGCATTCACTTCTTGATTTAACCTAACTACTTTCATCGGATCCTTCACAAATGTGTCAGACATTTGCGATACATGTATTAGACCAGCCTCTTTAATTCCTATATTCACAAAAGCGCCAAAATTGGTAATGTTATTAATAATACCATTTACTCGCATGCCCTCTTTAATATCTTCTATACTCTTAATTCCCTCTGTAAAATCAAATGGCTTAGCGGAACCACGTATATCCAATCCTGGCTTTAGCAGCTCCTCAACAATATCATTGATCGTTGGAAGTCCAATATTATCAGACACATATTGTTTCTTATTAATCGCTAAGATGCTTGTTCTATTGGAGATGAGTTGCTTTAAATTATTTCCCGTTTCTTTCGCCATCTTATTTACTAAAGCATAACTTTCCGGATGCACGCCAGTATTATCTAGTGGATTTTCTCCTTGCCGTATCCTTAAAAAGCCCGCACATTGCTCAAAAGATTTCGCACCCATTCGAGGTACTTTTTTCAAGGAAACAATCTTAGTAAAAGGACCATTTTTCGTTCGGTAGTCAACAATATTCTTTGCAATCGTTGGCCCTAGCCCAGAGACATACGCCAGAACATGTTCAGAGGCTGTATTCACGTTTATTCCTACAGCGTTAACACAACTCTCAACCGAAATTTTTAGATTCTCTTTCAATTTTGTTTGATTGACATCATGTTGGTATTGCCCTACTCCTATAGACTTGGGATCTATCTTCACAAGCTCTGACAACGGGTCCATAAGACGTCTCCCTATAGAAACAGCGCCTCTGACGGTAAGGTCGTAGTCTGGAAATTCATTGCGAGCAACTTCAGAAGCGGAATAGATTGATGCTCCATTTTCATTTACCATATATGCCTGCTGCTGCATGTCTAAATCCAGACTTTTAATAAATGCATACGTCTCTTTTCCCGCGGTCCCATTACCTATAGCTATAGCCTCTATACTATACTGATCAATAAGTGATTTAACAATTCTACTTGCTTCCTGAATTTTATTTTGTGGGGGATGTGGGTAAATGGCTGTGTTTTTCATTAAGCTTCCTTGCGCATCTAAACAAACCACTTTACAACCCGACCTAAATCCAGGATCGATTCCCATAGTTGCCTTATTACCTAAAGGAGCAGCAAGTAACAATTGCTTTAGATTTGCCGAAAAAACTTCTATGGCGCCTACATCTGCTTTATCTTTAAACTCCTTTCTAAATTCCGTCTCAATGGAAGGATATAATAATCGTGTGTAAGCATCTTTTAGTGTTAAGCGCAATTGATCCTCACATTCATAACTAGCATTTCTTTGCACTACAATTTTTTCTAGTTTGTGCAAAGCCTTTTCTGGATCAATTATCAGTTTTACTTTTATTAAGCCTTCTTTTTCAGCCCTAAACACTGCTAACAATCGATGTGCAGCTGCTCGTTTCAAAGATTCACTGTAATCAAAATAGTCCGTGTATTTTACAGCTTCTTCCTTCTTTTTTTTGATCACTTTTGACTCTATACGTGCCGTCTTTTTAAAAATCTTTCGAATTAAATCTCTAGCGACTGCTCCTTCATTAATGCGTTCCGCTAGAATATCGCGTGCGCCTTGTAATGCTTCCTCAACACTGGACACGTGTTTATTCAGAAACCTGTTTGCAATTCGTTCTAAGTTTTTACTGTCCTGTCTCCAAATAAGCTCCGCAAGATCGGTTAGTCCGTTGTCTCTCGCCATAGCTGCACGTGTCTTTCTCTTCTTTTTAAATGGTAGGTAAAGATCTTCGAGAATGACCGGATCCATACAATCATTAATTTTATTTTTGAGGGCGACTGTCAACTTTGATTGTTCAGAGATTGCTTTTATTATAAAATTTTTACGCTTCAAGAGTTCATTCAGCTCTTTCCAAGCTTTTGCGATATTCCCTATTACTACTTCATCTAAAGACCCTGTTGCTTCTTTACGATAGCGTGAAATAAATGGAATTGAGTCCCCTTCTTCTAGCATGTTCACTGTGTTTACGACTGCTTTTATGGGGAGCTGAAGTGTGCGGGCTATGTGTTCATTATAGGTCAATGTGTGTATGTGTCTTTACTTTGATGTAAAGTAAAGAAAAATAGGTTTAGTACTTGATTTAAGATAATGTTAGAAAGCATAAAATAAGAGGCTGTCTCATAAGTAGGCGGTCTTTTTTTTTTGTATTTACTCATCTATTAAGTATTTTACTAATATGAGTAAACGTAGAAGAAAATCCACATTCAAGCCCTACGACTCGCATCAGTTGATTTTACTTCCACCGAGCTTGGATGAATTAATACCTCAAAACCATGTAGTTAGAATAGTCAAATCAGTTATTGATGAATTGAATATAGAGCCAATACTGAAGAGGTATAAGAGGCGGGCGGTGCTAGTTCATTTCATCTTAAGATGTTGTTGAAGGTTTTGATATATGGTTATCTGTCGAACACCTATTCAACCAGAAAGACAGAACAGGCCATATAGAATAGCATACATTACTTGTGGTTATCGGGAATGTAAAGGTCAGATCATAATACAATCAATCGCTTCAGATATGAGAAACTTAAAGGTGTTCTTATAGAAGTATTTGGACAAGTGGTGAGCCTAATGTTTAATCAAGGCTTGGTAAACAGAAAGACCATACACATAGATGGGACTAAGCTAGAGGCAATTGCCAATACGTATACCTTTATATGGGATAAGTCAATCAAAAAATACAAGCAAGGGATAAAGACTCAATGGGACAACTTGGTACTAAAAAATGATATGATTTTGTAGCAGGTACCCACTATCATTATATAACGATAAAAAAAGAGGCTATCCCAATATGAGACAGCCTCTTGTATGATGGTTTCTAATCTAGTTTTATAAACTGTTTCTGTATTGTCAAGTTGTCCATACGAATTGAAATATTATAAACACCTGGCACGAGATTTTCAACATTGATATTATGGTTTCTGACCACTTCTCCTTGCTCAGGCACTACCCTAGCTATTTTGACTAATTTACCATCGGCAGCAAATATCTCGATTACAATATCTTCCACTTGATCGACATTAATTATCTCAAGATTTAGATCATCAATCACAGGGTTAGGAAATAATGCAAGCTCAACAACCGCGTTCTCATCTTTGATTACAATCGCAATAATGCCACTCTTATCAAAGTTACCATTATGATCTAACTGTTTTAATCTATAGTAGTAAACGCCCGGCTCTTTGATATCGTAGTCATCAAATCTATAATCACTTCTTGCGCTAGTCGTTCCTCCTCCTTCAATTCTTGCGATCTTTACAAAGGCATTGTCTTGGAATTTTCTTTCCAATTCAAAATGACTGTTACTGACTTCATTGTCTGTTGCCCATTTAATCGCATTGTAAGCTCCTTCATTTACTCCAGCAAATAACAAATACGTGACAGGAAGAACACCTTCCACAAGTCCCATATCAATATTTGGTGCATGTTCCCCTGATTCCATTGTATAGAAATCAGTGGTTCCTGGACCATTGCTGTTTGTAACATCACTATCAACAGATTCATCGTTCCCAGCATTAGGCTGCGTTACACCAAATCCACTTGGAGGGGTAATTTTGAAGAAATAATCTTCTTCTTGCAAGTAATCAATGAAATAATGTCCATTGTTGTCAGTAATATCCTCAGATATCTGAGTTCCTGTGTTATCAAACGCTTTTACATTCACCCCACTTACTCTTGGTTCGAATGACTCTCGTTTACCATTTGCGTTATCGTCTCTCCACACGATATCTCCCGCAGTTGCCATAAGATAGAATCCAGCCCCCAAATCACACTTGGGCTGACCACAGATTACAGTAAATTCATCTGAAGTATTCGGTCCAAAATAGTTATCCAAATCACTATCTACTTCCTCATCGTTTCCAACATCTGGTTGTGCTAGCACAAGGCCATTGAGTGGAGTTCCTATTTCAACATAATATGTTCCTGGAGCAGCACAGAACTTAAACCAACCGTCGTCAGAGGGCGTTCCTGGCTTATGTCCTGTTTGTGTAATATTATACAATTCAAATACACCTGTATCATTGTTCTTTCTGTATAGGTTAACAGTCAGACCATTTATTCCATTCTCTATATTATCCCAAATATTATCTTCATCTGCGTCATACCAAACGTTATCTCCTATTAATACACATTGGTACATCCCAGCATCATAGAAATCATTTTCTTCACATTGCATTCCTGGTTGGATAGAAATTAAGTTTGTGGTACCTGCGCCATAGAACCCTGTAACATCAGAATCAAGTTCATCATCTGTCCCACTATCTGGGAAAGTAAAGTCATATCCTAGCGGTGTATCAAAATCAAGGTAATAATCTCCAGGGAAAATAAAGTCAAAATTATATTTTCCATCAGAATCCGTTATCGTCGACATAACAATAGCGCCAGTGTCATCTTTTAAGAATATGGACACACCTGCAATACCTTCTTCTCCAGCATCCATCAGCCCATTTCCGTTACAGTCATTCCAAACCATATTCCCTATACATGAAAGTAAAGGCACAGGTGTAGGGTCATCTGGTGAACCTGTATCTCCAGGCTCATCTGGATTTGTTGATTCAAAGTCTGCTCCACTGTCTGTATCGTCGTCAACAGTTGTTGTTTCACCAGAATTTGGATCTGTATAATCCCCTGTTGCAGTCGCTAGATTGAATAAAGTATCAGGAATTGCTACCCCTACATCCGATGAAAGATCAAGTTCTATTCTTATCTGCACATAGATTTCTTCATTCACTGCCAATATTCCCGTACCATCAAATATTTCTGCATCTGCTATACCCCCATCAAATGCTGGATTTAATCCACCCGGTATACCTGCGGTTGTATTTGAAGTAATATTTGGATAAGTACCATCGTATACTATTGACTCAAACAAAGCTCCAAATCCTCCTGGAATTGCAGTTGTCATATCGTCCATCAGAGTTATGTTATCTAATGCAACATTTCCAATATTCTTCACTCCTATTTCCATGACAATATCTAAATGCCCTTCCTCTCCACTATTAGCTGGTAAATAATCAATTAAGCTTTTTACTGCAGAAATTAAGGGTACTCTTATTTCAGTAGGATCATCAGTTGTTCCTTCATCACCCGGTTCACCTAAATTCACATCATCCGGTTCTGTTCCAGAATCAGACTCATCAGTAACTTCGGGATCACCTGTAACTGGATCATTTACAGGATCTCCGTTCTCATCGATTGGAGTACCGGAAGCAACTGCCTGATTTTCTAGTGGGTCTGGAGCACCTGGTGCATTTGGATCCACTTCTACTATAATCGTAATTTGGAATTGTTCGGCTCTCATTAAGAAACCATCCGTTCCCAGGAACATATTTAATGCAGGCGTCATTCCTGTGTATGCCGGATTTATAGTAGGTAGCATTGTAGCAGTCCCTGGAGCCAATACAGGTATTCCAATTACTTCAACAAATGCCGATCCAAATTCAGCTACAATATCATCTACCAAGCTAATGTTCATTATATCTGTATTTCCAATATTCGTTATTTGAAAATCAATAGTTAGATCAACGTTACCAATGGTCCCAGACGCTGCTGTTTGTATATCCGCAATATCTTTTACGAGGTCTATGCCAGGTACTGGAGGTATGGGCTCACATGCATCGTCAGAATCATCTGGCACTCCATCACTAACCGCAGCACAGTTTAGTAGCCCTGTTCCAGACTCACCTGCAGCAAGATCACAATCTTCGCTATCTTCTGTAATCTGCGCTATATCTACAGTAAACACAACAGTAATTTCCCAGTTCTCTATTCCACCAACATCGATAGTTTCACCATCGCTAATTAAGTAATCAGTTGTTCCATCAAAGTTAGCTGTGTTGTCTATTCCACTATTCGTTTCCATTCCTCCTCCGAGGTAGCTCGCTGTTGCACTCACAATATTTGCACCCGCACCAAATTTTAATGTATCTGTCAGGTCATAAAAAGCAAGTGCATCTCCCACATTACTTATTTGTACATTATAACTAATAGAATACTCGAAAGGATTCCCTGTCCATGTAGTTGGATTTGAGATTGTTTTTAAAATTTCTACTGCTGGCATTGGTATTGTTTCACAAACATCATCAGTCTCATCCGGAACGCCATCGCTTACCGCAGCACAGTTTAACAATCCTGTCCCTGCTTCTCCTGCGTCAAGAGTGCAGTCCGCACTCATGATTGTAGTTACAGTAGGATCAACCGTGAATATAGTTGTCACTGTCCATTCTTCCACTGCCCCTACTTCTATCATTTCATCATCCGTCAATAGGTAATTTCCTACTCCATCAAATATTCCTGTGAGATCAGTTCCACTATTCGTTTCTGTTCCGCCTCCGACATAGGCAGCTACTGTTCCTACTATTGTAGCTCCTGCTCCGTATTTAAGAGTATCTGTCAAGTCATAAAATGCTTTAGCATCTCCTGTACTTGTTACAGTTATCGTGTATTCTATTTCGAATTCATTTGGATTGCCTGTAGGTGTTGCTGAGCTTGTAATTGCTTTTGCTATATCTACTGCTGGCATTGGTAGTGGCACACATACATCAACCGCTTCATCTGGCACTCCATCGCTCACTGCAGCACAGTTTAGTAAACCAGTTCCAGTTTCACCTGCATCTAAGTTACAATCTCCGCTTGTCGTTGTAACTACTGTAGGATCAATTGTAAATGTTGTTGTCACTGTCCATTCTTCAACTGCCCCTACTTCTATCATTTCATCATCCGTCAATAAGTAATTTCCTACTCCATCAAATATTCCTGTGAGGTCAGTTCCACTATTCGTTTCTGTTCCGCCACCAATATAGGCAGCTACTGTTCCTACTATTGTAGATCCAGCTCCATATTTAAGAGTATCTGTCAAGTCATAAAACGCTTTAGCATCTCCTGTACTTGTTACAGTTATCGTGTATTCTATTTCGAATTCGTTTGGATTGCCTGTAGGCGTTACTGGGCTTGTGACTGCTTTCGCAATATCTACGGCTGGCATTGGAATAGGCACACATACATCAACCGCTTCATCTGGAACTCCGTCGCTCACTGCAGCACAGTTTAGTAAACCAGTACCAGTTTCACCTGTATCT
>Ga0209828_1000459_pt1 | contig 38942 bp, 25 predicted proteins | sample MaitaG_FD_187429 | JGI IMG/M metagenome (GOLD analysis project Ga0209828, IMG submission 187429) | Marine algal microbial communities from Maine, USA - Maine_Asex2 metaG (SPAdes) (version 2) | ecosystem: Host-associated > Algae > Red algae > Unclassified | place: Maine, USA | collected 2015-01-05
ATCATGATAGGTTGTATGACAGAATCAAGCATTGGTATATCTGCTGCCGCCCAATTATTGCCATATGCAAAGTATGCCGATCTAGACGGAGCCCTGCTCATAGAAAATGATATCGCGGATGGACTCAAGATTGATTATGGGAAGATGGAATATGGCGAAGGCTATGGTATTGGCTGTAAGCTCTTATAAAAAAGGATTAAGCGATTTCGCGATAAGGAGTAAGAAAGTGAAAAGCTATTTCATTTCTACAATAAACGCAAGAAACCAATCGAATAACAACATCCAATCGCGTAATCGCGACATCGCGATTTCGCGAATTCCAAATACCCCGAACACGCCGCTCTCTCGAACTCCCGAACTCTCGAACTCCCGATATCTCTCCATAATTAATCAGAATACATACGAGAATTAAGATTTCTCCGCTCACTAGTTCGGAAATAATAAAAAAGGGTACTAAAAATTTATTATTGATAACCGCCTAGACACTAGCCGATCCCCATCCATGTTAAGAATAGAATAGATATATGTCCCTTTTTTTAAATCTGGTAGAATAAGGAATACCTCATTTTCTCCAGAATCTAAACTCACATCAATAGAAGACAATCGCTTACCTATAATATTGTAGATATCTAATACATAATCACCCGCTGGATAGTTTTCAAAATGCAAGCGCACCTCTCCTAGGGTTGGGTTCGGAAATAGATAGACGTTTTTACTATCCACATCACATTCTGGTAAATGCGATTTAAAGACATCTGCACTATACTCTATTTTTTCAATGCGCTCCTCCTCCAAATGCATTTCCATTAACCTCGTAGAATTATCTGTTGTATAGTATACGTACTTTTTACGTTTGTATGGCTCAAATAATTTTTGCATTTGTTCTACCGTCAATCTGCGTTTAGCGCCATTGCTCTGGATAGCTAAGCCTGATCGCGCAACAAATGTTTCATCAAATTGTAATCTGTTTACTAACGACTCCACACCAGGAAGCAGAAGATCATGTTTCCCTTTGGGAATAATCCGGATAGTATGCTTTCCCTGTATAACAAGCTCTACACATTCGCCTATACTTTCTTTTTCGGACTGATGCAAGTCTTCATAAGCCATACGAATTTCCACAGCCGACATCAACGTTTGTAGTGATTTTAGATCAAATGGTCCTATATCGGTAAACTTATCTTTGTAGTCCATATGCACTCTGTTCGAAGCACCATATAATCCAATTCCATCTACTGTTTTTTTAGTGTATTCTCCACTCTGCTCCTCATATGTAATTGTAGTTCCGTACTTTTTAACTGTCAACGCATTTCCAGCGTGTATATAATTTACAGCCGTCAAACAAGGCCCACTTAAATTCATAAAGTCATGCAGATACCCCTTTGTATTGTCTTCAGTATAAAGTGGATTATAATCTATCAGATAGTATAAGGTATCATTTACTTCAGGAAAGAACTGCTCTGTTTGTCCTTGCAATGAAATGCATAAGCATCCACATATTATAAGGTGATATAATCGCTTTATCATACCATCATATATTGATCAAAATAAGAACGATATTTTCCATCATGTTGCATTAAGCTAGCGTGCGTTCCTTTTTCAACGATTCTACCATCTTCCATCACATAAATCTTATCTACTAATTTTAATGTAGAAAGCCGATGAGCAATAATTATCGCTGTCCTTCCTTCAATTGCCTTTTGTATTGCCTCCGTGACTTGCCTCTCCGACTTACTATCTAATGACGAAGTGGCTTCATCAAGTATAACAAGCTCTGGCTGTCCATAGAGCGCTCTGGCTATGCACAGTCTTTGCTTCTCTCCTCCACTCAATAGTTTACCATGATCACCCACGTTTGATTCCAGGCCTAAGTGTTTTTCTTGCACCATTACATCTAAACCAACTTCAGCTAAAACTCTAGTTAGAGAAGCGTTATCAAATTCTCTTCCAAGCAAAACATTGTTTTTGATCGTATCATTAAAGAGAACTGGGTCTTGATGTACGATTGCAACTTTCCCATGCAATGTATCCTGTCTAATAGTAGTCAAATCTTTATCACCAATTCTTATATCTCCTGAATTCGCTTGGTAAAACCTTAGAAGAAGTTTAATCAATGTTGACTTACCAGAACCGGAAGCTCCAACAATCGCAATTTTATCACCATTGGAAATTTCAAGATTTATATCTTTTAAAACTTCTTCATCTTGATATTTGAACCCTACGTTTTTAAACGTTATACTATCCCATTCTGCTGGAAATTGCTCCGTCTCTTCTTTGATGTGCGCATCTGGTCTCGCTAATATGATTTCGTCGATCCTATCCATAGCAGCCATTCCTTTTTTGAAATTATAGAACGCAGTGGAGAAAGACTTCGAAGGCTCTATGACCTGATAGAAAGCAAAAACAAAGGCAAAAAAGGTCTCAGGATACAATTTATTCTCAAACACTAAATTACTACCATACCAGAGTAAAACAGCAACAACACTTACACCAAGAAATTCCGATAAAGGCGAGGAGAGATCCTTCCTACGCAATAAGGCATTCAGCGTATTGTAAATACCTGTATTTTCTTTTTCAAAACCTTCTTGCATATAACCCTCAGCGCCATACGTCTTGATGGCTCCTACTCCTGAAATTGTATGTTCCGTGTGCGAAATGAGTTTGCCCATTCTATCCTGTATCTCACTCGACTGTTGCTTCAATTTTCTAGACACAAAACCAATGACGAGTACAGTAAACAACATGAGCGCAAAAACAAATACAGTTAATTCTGGTGAGATGTAAATCATAAAAAGCAAACTTCCAATAATAATGAGTGGCGATTTAAATAACACTTCCAGAAAACTCATAATACTCCATTCTATCTCTAGTGTATCATAACTCATGCGAGAAAGTAGGTCCCCTGTTTTATTCTTATCAAAGAATGCAATTGGCATTTTTAAATACGTACTATATATAGACTTCCTTAAATCTTTTAATACACCATTCTTAATGGGAATAACTGCGTAGGAAGAAAGATATCTAAATAAGTTTTTAAAAAAGAATACGATGACTATTGCAAAACACACATATAAGAGGGCTCCCTGCTTATCATTATTCGCAATCAATTCAGCTCCATAATATTTTACCCATTCTCCTACTTGCAGCATAGAATCTGGCTTAACTACAGAGACTGGATCTCTATTAAATAGAATTTGAAAGAAAGGGATAATGAGAGGAATACTAAATACCGTAAAAATCGCAGTCAACACATAGAATGCTATGCTGAATACAAGATTTGTTTGATATTCTCCTATGTACTTGAGTAGTCGTTTCAAAAGATGGTTCTCTTGTATTCTACAACGATAAAGTAATCCGTTTTATTCGATATTAAATGTATCTATAAAGCTAGTATTGAAATTACCCGATCTAAAATTTTCGTCTTTCATGAGTTGCTGATGTAACGGGAGTGTAGTTTTAATACCTTCAAGAATAAACTCACTCAATGCACGTTGCATCCGCGTAATACATTCTTCACGCGTCTTCGCTGTACATATTACCTTTGCAATCATACTATCATAGTAGGGAGGCACCGAGTATCCTGCGTATACATGAGTATCCACACGAACTCTGAACCCTTTAGGGCTATGGAAGGCTGTTATATATCCCGGATTCGGTCTAAAGTCACGCAAAGGATCCTCAGCATTGATCCTGCACTCCATAGAAACCAACTTAGGTAAAAAATTAGTCCCCTTGAGTTTGGCACCATCAGCCATATTAATTTGTTGCTTGATAAGGTCTATACCTAGCACTTGCTCGGTGACTGGATGCTCTACCTGAATTCTTGTATTCATTTCCATGAAATAAAATTTCTTGTGCTTGTCTACAAGAAACTCTACAGTTCCTACTCCTTCATATTTTATGGACTCACCTGCTTTAATAGCAGCCTTACCCATTTCATCTCTTAGCTTCTTAGTTAGCATCGGAGAAGGACATTCTTCGAGAAGCTTTTGGTGCCTTCTCTGAATTGTACAATCCCGCTCAGACATATGGACCACAGTGCCATATTGATCCCCAATAATTTGAAATTCTACATGACGAGGTTCTTCAATAAATTTTTCGATATAAATACCATCATTCGTAAACGATGCCTTTGCCTCATTTTTCGCTTTCTCCCATTGCTCCTCAAATTCTTCTTCATGACGAACAATACGCATTCCTTTACCACCTCCTCCAGCTGTTGCTTTTAGAATAACGGGATAACCTATTTTCTTTGCAAGTGCTGTTCCTCCTTTGACGCTTTTTAGCAAACCATCCGACCCAGGTACAACAGGAACACCTGCTTTTATCATAGTCTCTTTTGCAGTGATCTTATCTCCCATGCTTTGAATCATCGCAGGCGTTGGACCAATGAATTTTACGCCATACTCCGTACACACTTCTGCAAAGGTGGCATTCTCTGCTAGAAATCCATATCCAGGATGGACCGCGTCTGCATTAGTTATTTCCACAGCAGCCATGATTTTTGGAATACTGAGGTAAGAATCCGCAGATGATGGAGGACCTATACACACAGCCTCATCCGCAAAACGTACATGCAGGCTTTCTTTATCTGCGGTGGAATACACCGCTACTGTTTTTATACCCATCTCCTTACACGTACGAATAATGCGCAAGGCGATTTCTCCACGATTCGCTATTAGTATTTTTTTAAACATGCTTTGGGATTTAGCCCTTAGGGTCAACTAAAAATAAAACTTGATCATATTCTACAGGACTTGAATCATCCAATAGAACTTTGACGATTTTTCCTGACACTTCACTCTCTATTTCGTTAAATAGTTTCATTGCCTCTACTATACAGACTACGGATCCTTCACTTACATTGTCTCCCACTTTTACAAATGCATCTTTGTCCGGAGAAGAAGATCTATAGAATGTACCAACAATTGGAGACTTAATTTCAAGTAAGCCTTCAGTACCATTCTCCTCTTTTTCTGGAGCAGACGCAGCAGCTTTTACTTCTGCAGGAGCAGCTGCAACAGGGGCAGAGCTTGTAATCATTTGTGGAGCTGAACCTACAAACGAAGAGTTAGAAACTTTTTGGTATTTATCCGTTTTAATGGCTAGTTCAAAATCTTTTTCTCTAATCTTAAATTCTGATATATTCGATTCTCCGAGAATCTTTATAAGTTCTTTTATTTCCTTAAAATTCATGTCGGTTTATTTTACGCGTTCCAAATAACTTCCAGTTTTTGAATCAATTCTCACTTTATCGCCTTGATTAATAAATAGCGGCACTTTTACCTCTGCACCTGTCTCTAAAGTTGCAGGCTTGGTAACGTTTGTAGCAGTATCACCTCGTACACCAGGTTCTGTATACGTGACCTCTAATACTATTTTGTCTGCCAAGTCTAAAGTCAACGGTCTGTTCTCTTCTGCATGGAATAAAATTTCCACTTCCGATCCTTCCTTCATAAACTGCGGATTCGTAACCATTTCTTCCTGCAAGAAGATTTGGTCAAACGTTTCATTATCCATAAAGTGCAATCCAGAATCATCCTTATATAAGTATTGGTATGTTTTACGCTCTACTCGTACAATGTCGATTTTGTGCCCTGAAGGAAAGGTATTATCTACTACTTTACCATTTGTCAAACTCTTTAGTTTTGTACGCACAAACGCAGGTCCTTTTCCAGGTTTTACGTGTAAAAATTCAACAACACTATAAATGTCATTGTTGTATTTCATACATAGTCCGTTTTTTATCTCTGATGTACTTGCCATATTCTTTAAATATAATGAATCTATTTATTTTAATCGTACGCCCACTTCAAGTAAGTTGCGCCCCAAGTGAACCCCCCTCCAAATGATGTAAGAATAACCTTATCCCCTTTTTTTAATCTTCCCTCATAATCATTCAAACAAAGGGGAAGTGTTGCTGCAGTCGTATTCCCATAATTTTCTATCGTCACCATCACTTTTTCTAATGGAAATCCTGCATGATCTGCCACTGCATTGATAATTCTAATATTTGCTTGGTGTGGTACTAACCATTTGACATCGTCCTTGGTCAAATTATTGCGTTTCATTAATTCAAGTACACACTCGGACATTCGCTTTACAGCAAATTTAAAGACTGTTCTTCCTTCTTGATACACATAATGCTTATCCATGGTAGCCTCTGGCAAAAAGGAAGGGAGTAAAGAGCCACCTGCCTTTTTATGCAAATATTCTCTTCCAGACCCATCAGAGCCTAATACTTCATCTATTATACCATATTCAGAATCAGATGGTTCTAATAAGACTGCACCAGCTCCATCACCAAATATAATACATGTCGCTCTGTCTGTATAGTCAATGATGGAGGACATCTGATCTGCTCCTATCACTATGACTTTTTTATACTTACCCGATTCAACAAATTTTGCGCCTGTACTTAAGGCGTATAAAAACCCTGAACAAGCGGCATTTATATCAAAACCAAATGAATTTACTGCTCCTATCTTATCTGCAATTGTATTTGCCGTATCTGGGAAGGTCATATCTGGAGTTACAGTACCACAAACAATAAAATCAATTTCACTCGGATCGGTATTCGTCTTAACAAGAAGTTCATTAACCGCCTCCACTGCTAGGTCTGATGTCGCTTTCGTTGGATCTTTTAGAATATGACGTTGCTTTATCCCGGTGCGACTTAATATCCACTCATCATTTGTTTCTACCATTTTTTCCAAGTCAAGGTTGGTCAAAACATCGGGTGGAACATAGCCACTAACTCCTGTAATCTTTGCTTTCATAAACCAATTTACGGTGCGGGCGAAAGTACAAAATTATACGCCACACATCCACCATATTAGGGGTCCAATTACAATAATTGTTTTTAACATTATTTTTTATCAACATATATTAATTACTCTTTATCAGTATTTTACACATTATATTATTAATTAATGCATGGTAAATTTTACTTAATAGACTATTACTTCCCGTCCTTGGTACGCATTTTGCTTCTCATTAGAATGTAAATCAGCATTTTATAAATTATAAAAATTTGCCATATGATAAAGTCAATAATAGCAATACTAACAATGAGCTTCTTTTTAGCATTGCCACAGTTGGCAACTGCCTCAGCTCCTAATTACCTTGAATTGCATAACGGTGACTTTAACTCAGCGTTGAAAAAAGCCAGTGAAAGCGGGAAACTCCTTATGGTGGATTTTTATGCCGATTGGTGCCAGCCATGCAAATGGATGGACAAAACCACGTTTACGAATTCTGGAATAGTTGATATGCTTAATTCAAATTTTGTGACCTATAAAGCCAATATTGATACAAAAGAAGGCTTTTTGACCAAAGAAAAATACGGAATCCAATTCCTCCCTACCATCTTGATTTTCAATACGAAAGGTGAATTGGTTGAGAGATTGGAAAGTACAATGGCACCTGAAAAACTGCTGCCTATCCTAGAATTTCATAATCATCCCAATAACAAAGTAAAAATTATGCATCAATTCAATAGTAGCCCTGCTACTGATGCTAATACAGCGAGCGCAAGTAGCTCTTCATCAGATGATTATGACATGAAACTACTCTACGAAGAGTATAGACGTAGTGAAAAAACGAAATCAACGTACAGACTCCAAATAGGCGTCTACGAAGAATACCAACAGGCATTTGATAAAGTCAATGTACTTAGAGAAGAATTCCTAGAGCCGATCGTTGTTTTAAACGATTATAGAGATGGAAAAACCTTGTATAAGGTAATGATGGGCGAATTTAAATCTCAGAATGAAGCAGAGAGTTTTAGAGTAATTCTCATAAACTCCTTTAATATAAAATCTATTGTGAATTAGATAATAGATGTGGTGCCCCATCCCAAACAGTGCGTACCACATGAAAGGGTCTTTCTGTAAAGAGAGACCCTTTTTCTCCTTAAGAAAATTATATATCGTAAAACATTGAAAATCAATCATTTTATAATGCATTGAAATGGTTTGAATTATTTATTCTCTGTTTTTATTTACAATTTGAAAAACTGTCGTGTAGAATTTGAAAATAAACAAAAATGCATGCAGCATTTATTTAAAAAAAGATATCTATTTAATGCTTAGCATTATCTAAGCAGAGTGTTGTACTTTTGCAATATCCAATGAGCAAAGCCCGTTTATTTATAAGCTTTGACAAGTAGAAATTAATCCCTTCTATAACCTAGCAAGAGTCGCACATATTAGAGTATTCTTTTATATTTGCATTCTATTAATCTCTGGATTTATATGAACATAATAATAAAGCTTTTTGCAGTTGTATTTTTAGCACTGAGTGCCTTGGGAGCAGAAGCTCAAGTTGTGCCTTGTCCTGATCCACCGATGAACTTCGACTGTGATGCAGATTATGACCTCTTTCCACAAATAAACCTTGCGAATATCCCTGCTGTTATAAATACAGGAGACATGTTTTGTATTGACTTAAATGTCGCTGATTTTGTATCGATTTCCTCACTCCAGTTTTCTGTTTCTTTTGATCCCAATGTTATACAATTTGTAAGCTCAGATTTTACAACAACAGATTTACCACCAGATGGATCGTTTGGCCAAAACGCAACTGAAGTTGGGAATGGGAATTACGGAATAATTTGGACAGCAGCCGCTGTAGGTGTTTGCATGGATGACGGAAGTACTGTCATGAGTATTTGTTTTGACGTTGTAGGTGCATGTGGAGATTTTAGCCCAATTATAATGACAGCAAATGTCACTGAAATAGATGCTAGTGTAAACTTTGATTTATCGCAACCGGCTTGCCCTCTTGATACTATTCTTTTTAATCAGGCAGCGTTAGGCATAGAAGTAGATTGTGACGATATTACAATAAATGCAACATCCTGTGCAACCAATGCCGCAGATGGATGTATTTCATTCTCTGTGGGAGGTGGAGTGCCGCCTTACCAAATAAATATTCCAGGACTACCATTATTCCTTGATCCTTGGCCAGAAGGAAAAGACACAACAATCTGTGGTCTTGCTGCAGGTGGTGTTTCAATTACCGTAAGGGATCAGCTTGGAGACATCGTCAGTGAAATTGTACCGATTCAATTTGGCGCCCCACTAGAATATGACCTAGTAATTACGCCCACCGCTTGTGATTACATATGTAATGGCGAAATCGCTATTGCTAATATTAATAGAACAGACTACACCGTAGAATGGTCTAACTTTGTATTTAACAAAGACAACATAGATGGATTGTGTAATGGTTTCTATTCGGTCACTGTAACGGACAATGATGGTTGCAGAGTTATAGACACAGCTCGATTAGAAACGGTCCCTATGGACATAATTTTTGACTTAGTACAAGCACCAGATTGTGTAGGAGCTACAGATGGAGTTTTGTCAATTACACCTATCGGTGGAACCCCTTTCCAACCAGGGGATCGCTATGAAATTAATGGACAACTTATTGATATCTTTACAGATAATGTTGTAGGATCAGGAGACTACCCTGTTGAAATTAGAGATGCAAATGGCTGTGTGTTTAGAGAAACAATTGATATTAATGCTACGGGGGAATTGGATTTTGTGTTTGACACCTTTCAGCATGATTGTGGGGATGGCTTTGGGAATGTAAAAATCTCTGCCTTTAATACACAAGGAGGCCCCGCCCAAACCCCACTATTCAGGTTGTATGATGAAAACTTTGACCTAGTTCTTCCAGGTGGTGCAGTATCTTTGAATAATTACATTTTCGACGAAATTCCACCTGGTCTATATAATCTTACAGTAAGAGAGAACAATACAAACTGTATGGATACAATTAGTTTCGAAATTATCACCTCTCCCGAAATGATGATCCAGCAGAATTTTTCTGGGCCGGGTTGTGATGGCAGTGGTGCGTTTGCAGAGGTAATTGTAAGTGGTGGGACTCCCGATCTCACATATCTATGGGACCACGAAAACAACATAACAAATAGAATTGATAATCTTGATCCTGGAGATTACACGGTGACTATCACAGATGATCTTTTCTGTGAGAAAATATCTATGTTTACAATTCCAGTAACGACGGCACTTGTGATTCAAACAAATAACAGTATGATCGATTGCGATGGTACAGGTACAGGAGGCACATTAGAAGTTACTATTGTAGAAGGGGGTAGCAATTTAGATATCGAGTGGTTAGATGCAAATGGTAATGTAGTTGGAAATACAGCTATTGTAAACAATGTACCAGCTGGTTTTTATACAGTGACAGTAATTGACAATGATAGTGGTTGTATGCAAGATGCAATAGCAACAATTTCAAATTCAGGAACCTTAGATGTGCAAATAGTCGCTGACCCACCTACTTGCCCAGATGGAATAGATGGCTCTATAAACTTGATCGTGACTGGAGGAAGTGGAACTGGTTATACAATCGATTGGAATCATCCAAATGGAATTTCTACCAATTTTATTTTGCCTGGGATTCCATGTGGATTTTTTGATGGCATTTCCGTAAGTGATTCGGATGGATGTACAGTAAATTTAGCAGCAATCGAAGTTCCGTGTCCTGAGAGAATACAGTTAGAAGTTAACCTTACAAGAGACGTGAGTTGCTTCGGAGAACCGAATGGAGAAGCCGTTGCTGAAATAGTAGGTGGAACAACACAATATAATTTTTTATGGTCCTCCGGAGAAACGAATTTTGGTTCGTTCTCATTAGACACTACCCTACTTGTAGGACAAAATTGGGTGATTGCGAATGATGGAGTTTGTAGTTCAGACACTGTGTTTTTTGACATAGGGACTGTAGATCCTATCACTCTTTCTAGCTCCGCTAGTACTTTCGTACCTACATCGTGTTTCGGTATAGAAAATGGCGAGGCTACTATCGTCGCAGAAGGAGGATTTGCTCCTACCAATAATTACACATTTGCCTGGTTGACTGATGGTAGTGTGGGGAACACAAATTCTGGTCTTGGTGCAGGAGTACACTATATTGAAATTACAGATGAATCTGATCCTGGCTGCACGATAATAGATTCCATTGTTATAGATGAACCTGACAGCTTGGTGGTAGAGATTGATCAATTTATAACCCAAGATTTGGGCTGTGCAGGTGATACTGATGCACAAATTTCTGTGATAGTAAATGGAGGAAATCCAGGAAATTTAGAGTATAACTGGGATAACTCACAATCTACATCCGCAATAGCTACAGAACTAGGTTTAGGAACTTACTGCGTCACCGTCACAGACACCAAAGGTTGTTCAGATTCAACTTGCTATGAAATTTTAGCTCCACAGCCTATAAGTTTTGACATAGTTCCTCCTGAAGAACCAGATTGTTTTGGTGGACGCACATGTATAGAAGTGGAAAATGTAACAGGAGGTGCAGGAACGAATTACAGATTTTCTGCTACACTTGTAAATCCTATTTCAATAGATTCATGTATTGAAGTTGTTGCGGATATGTATACAATTACTGTTTTTGATTCAGGAGGATGTTCTGCACAACGAGTTGTGAGCATAGATCAACCCGCTCCTATTTTAGTTGATTTAGGACCAGATATAACTATTGACTTAGGCGATACAACTAGAATCATTAATGTGAATATTGATGCACAAGAGCCCATCGATTCTATCATATGGGATCCTTTTATGTTCTTGCAATGCAAAACGGACAATTGCTCCGTCGTTGCAGTTACACCACAACAAGATATTACCTACGGAGTTACAGTGACTGACATTAATGGTTGTGTCGGATTTGATGATATCAATGTCTTCATCAAGGCAGATAGAAATATTTTCATATCTAATATTTTCTCCCCAAATGGAGATGGGCAGAATGATGAATTCAAAATCCAAACGGGCTTAGGTGTCAAAGACATAGAATCTTTCGCGATTTTTGATCGTTGGGGAAATAGAGTATTCGACGTTGGAAGCAGAGCGGCAGGTCCTGACGGATCAGATGCTTGGGATGGCACACATAACGGAAATCAGGTACAACCTGGTGTTTATGTCTATGTGGCTAAGGTTACGTTTGTCGACGACTTTGAATTCACCTACAAGGGCTCTGTAACGCTTATAAGATAGCGATTGTCTTATGCCTTCCGCTACTGTGATTTATTAAAAAGTATAGAGAAGAATTTGGGCGTGCCCTTACGTTACACTTCAGGTCGTTCCCTTACACACTCCCTGATCGGTCGGTCCCACTACGTGCGACTGTCTTGCAGACATGTTTCAGGCAACTCACGCGGGGCGCTCTGACAATCGATACACATTAACTACCGTATATCACCATTACAGGGTTACAGGGTTACAGGGTTACAGGGTTACAGGGTTACAGGAATATACAAATTATAGCGATGGGCAAAATCATCATTATGATTTCTAAAAACATCCAACCCAGAAAGGGTTGAAAACATGAAAATTATCACTAGTCCATTGTTAGGTTGCTTGACTTTTAGCTACTTTCTAAGGAATTTTGCGTCTCAAGAGAAAAACCTATCCTATGCTTAAGAAACTTGGACTTTTCGTTGGCATGCTGTTTTGTTGTTTCACCACCGTGTTTACACAAGAAACTGAGACAGAAATGCGCACTGCCTCTAGCTATTACCTCATGCAAGGGGAACAACAGCTTAATGTAAACGTAGGCTTACTAAACACAACAGACTTTGCATTTTCATTATTTGGACAATCAGGTGCAGGAGACCCCTCCCCTTCTTTGAATTTATCCTATGACTATGCTGTAACAAGTCAAATACGCATCGGCGCATTTGCCGGTTATTATCGTGTGGATGCTACACAGTCGTCTACGATATCTGCTGTGACAGAAAGTTTATCAGGTCTTGGGGTGGACATAGGTAGTATCCTTTCAGGTTTTGGAGTTGATGATTTTCTGTGCGAAACTTTGATGATAAACTGTCCAGAAGAAGTGACTGGCATGATTACCGATATTCAAGAACGTGTTAATGTGTTAAGCTTTGGAGGTAAACTCATGTATGCGCGACCAATAGTTGAAAAATTTGACACCTACGTCAGCACGTACTTAGGCTATAGTATTAACAATCGCGAAACAATAACAGAAGAAGCTTTAAATACAGCCTCTGAACAATTAGGATTAAATGTGAGCGTACCAGATTTTATTTATTATGGTGCTGTGGGTGCGCGTTATTATGTGACTCCCAAGCTTGGAATCTATGGTGAATTCGGACAAGGAAATGTTCATACATTAAAGTTAGGCATGAGTGTAAAACTTTAAACCTAGCCCACTACATAGAATAATTGTTAATTAGTATTTTCTCTTTTAGAAAGAAATTCTTTTGGTTTCATAATCGGAATTGATGGATTTTTAAAATCCTCGTATTCCTTGTGATTATCAATTCACATTCGGCCTCCATTGCACTATACTACACTTACAACATTAGTATGCTCGTAAATATTTCCGATTAGCCTTTTGGCTCAATGGTTTTTGAGGTGTCTTTCTGCGCTTGTAAAATACTATCCACACGTGCTTTCGTTATTTTTTCCTGTGCCTCCCTTCGTTTACGTGATTCTTCTGCAGCTTTTGCGATTGCTGCCTTTTGCTTGGCGATTGCAGCCTCTTTTTCTTTTCGTCGTTCTTCTGTAACTATAACAGTACCTGTGAGTACAAGCTTTATTTTAGTGTCATCTATATTTGTGGTTACAAATATCTCTGGATCTTGATCTCCTTCTTTGTTGACACTATTATAGTGTACTCCAATTTTGTTTGTCCCACCAGGAGGAATTTCTAAAAAAGGAAAACTAGGCTGGGCACAACCACAAGAACCCGATGCTGAAGTTATTTCTAATGGAGCTGTTCCTGTATTTTTAAACTCAAACGCATAATCATACGTATCACCTTCTTCCAACTTTCCAAAATCATGTGACATGGTTTCAAATTGGATTGCAGGTTTTGCTACGACTGTTTTCTTCGGGATAGGTTTTACCGGCGTAGGTTTTACCGGCGTAGGTTTTGCAGAATTAGACGTCTGCGATGTATTCTTTTTTGGAGGCTTCGGTTTTGGTATTGGTTCAGCTTTTACTTGTTTAGGCACCACAGTTTCTTCTCCTGCCTTAACAACTAACTCCTTTTTGGATTCTGATGTGTTTGATTCAGTATTTACAATAAGCTTTTTCTGGACCTCTGCATTCGAAGCATTTTGTTGTTTATCATCAGACTTACAGCCATACAGTAAAACCGCAGCTGATATAAGAATGGAATATGTTAGTCCTGATTTTAACATGGGTAATTTCTCAGAATTTACCGTAATATACTAAAACTTCCCACGGAAAGTTTCTCTTGTCCTTGACATATATACTTGGCTTTGTAAACAAACATAGCTGGATTCATGGGTTTTCCCTTATAAGAACCGTCCCATTGCACATCCGTATTGTTTGTCTCAAAAACAAGGGCACCCCATCGATCAAATATTCTCAAATACTCTAAATCTTCTACGATAAAATCATTACTAATTCCATACGTATCGTTTAAATTATCACCATTGGGAGTAAATGCTTTTGGCAACAATAATTGATCACAATCCAATTCCTCTTCAGTAATTACATTTAAGAAAAGGGTATCATTCACAGCACATGAACCATGGTCTATACTTAAAATATATTGCGTCGATTGTAATGGTGTTATAAACGGTTCTAAAGCACTTGGGTCATCCAATCCATCTGAAGGTGTCCAATTAAAATTATTTCCACAAGTTCCTCCTGTTTCCACTTGTACTCCGTCACCTATAAACAAGGTCATATCTTCTGTAATGATCCCATCAGGGTTTAAGTTAAGATTGGCCAAATTATTAACATCAAACGCTTGATCATAAATCAATAATTCATCTACTCGTCCATTCAACAAATTATCAGTCGAATTTAAACAGGGCGAATAACCCAGAAAGACTGCTGATGTATCAGAATAGGTATAATTTGTATTCTGATCTTTGGATTCCACAAATTCTTCATCCAAAAAAAGACTATAGTTAGTTCCTGATTTTGTTAGTACTAAATGATGCCAACATTGGCTTGCTGGAAGACGCGTTGAAATAGTAAGTCTATCCCCAAGGTTTCGGATCAAATCTACCTCAATAGTTCTAGAAATCGGAATAAAGCGGATTGCCATCGTGGAGTCTCTATCTATACAATCACTTTTCTTAATTGAGAATATGTTATACGGCCTATTACTATTCTCCACCCAAAAGTAAAAACTGAGTGTAAAATCGCTGATAAACGCATCTTTCACTACAGAATCTAACTCTATAAAATCACCTATTCCATCAAAATAGACTGCATCTCCGCTGGGACCACAGTCACATGTGGGATCACCGAAAACCTGTGAAGCAACTGTTGCATTCATTTGGGCATCCTCCAAATCACACATATCAAAATTATACTCATGTATAAGTGTCTGTCCATCTGAAAATTGAGATACAAACAATAAACAAATGCATAAAAATAGACCCATGCAATGTACTGTGATTTGTTTCATAGAATTATAACGTGATCTTGTTTCTAAAGAGTACAAATATAAGCATTTGCAATGCATATTATCGGTGGTTTGCTGATATAGAAGCTAGATGAGAAATAAATTTATTAGATTAAACGAAATATATATTTAGACGCACCTAAATTGATTTGTTTAAGAATAATTCAGCTATAAAGTACACGTAGAATAATACTAGAAGATAACCTTCGCTACGATGGAGTCGCTTACTCAAACAAACAAGGAAAAACAGAACCGTAACCCCCACCATAAAAGGACTTGTAAATTCTTGGATAACATAAGAAATCTTAAGATCTCCGAACAATCTAGGAACTCCCATTATTCCTAATGTATTAAATAAATTGGACCCTAATACATTACCAACTGCAATCGCGTGTTTTCCTTTTTTACTGGCGTTTATAGAAACAATGAGTTCCGGAAGTGAAGTTCCTAATGCGACCCCTGTAAGTGCAATGATATCAGGACTTATGCCCAGAATGTCTGAAATCCCCTCCATTGCAAATATGGTATATTTTGCACCAAAAAACACAAATATAGCACCAACCAAAAGCATAAGATACGTACTAGGTAAGACGGAAGGCCGCTCCGATTTATCCGTTCTTTCAGAAGTAAATGAGTTAAAGAGAAAAACACTTAATACAATAAGGAATAATGCGGCTTCAAAGATGCTGAAATTACCGTCCTGAAGAGCAAAATAGAGCAAAAAAGCGGAGCCCATAAGAAAGCTCATATCAGTTTGCATAACATCAAAATTAAGGTTGATTTCTTTTGCAACTATCGCTGTAACACCAAGCACTAATAAGATATTTGTAATATTGGAGCCAATGACATTTCCAACAACTATTTCCGAACTATCGCTGTATATCGCTGCTATAGATGTCGCCAATTCTGGTAAAGAAGTTCCAAACGCCACTATTGTTACACCTATAACAAAGGAAGAGATGCCTAAGGATAAACCAATTTTCTCCGCCGACTCTATAAATTTGTCAGAAGCAATCAGCAATACAGCCAAACTGATTATGAATAAACCTATGTACGCGAATAAACCCACTCTACTTGTTTTCTATTAAAGAATAAAGATATAAACTTATACCCTATTACGCTGTTCATAGCTTATAATCTCGTCACAGAAGCTTTTTGTAGAATCAAAGGTTCTTATGCTTATTAATTATACTTTTGTAAAAAAAAACCAGTAAACAACAACGGTGTCTGAGAAAGAAAAGAAAGTGTCTGAAAAAGAAAAGAAAGAGATGTCTTTTCTAGATCATCTTGAGGAATTAAGATGGCATATAGTGCGTGCAGCAATCGCTGTTATCGCCATCGCTATTTCTGTTTTCTCTCTTAAAAAATTCGTATTTGAAAATATTGTTTTTGCTCCGAAAAAAGATAGTTTCCCCACATATCAATTCTTCTGCAATCTTTCAGAAAAAACATGTTTCTCACCGCCTGAATTAGAAATTATTCCTAGGCAGTTAGGTGAACAATTTTTTACTCATTTAAAGGTTTCATTTTGGCTAGGTATCGTCATTGCGTTTCCATATATTCTATGGGAAGTTTGGAAATTTATAAAACCTGGTTTATACCAAAATGAAAAAAAAGCAGCACGTGGTTTTGTCATTGTTTGTTCGCTACTTTTCCTTACCGGTGTTATTTTTGGTTACTATGTAATTACACCGTTTGGACTGACCTTTTTAGGGAATTACAGCGTAGGTTCTGAAACCATAAATAGTACATCTTTAGAGTCGTATATAAACTACCTAACCATGTTTACAATACCTACAGGATTTGTATTCGAACTACCTATTATTGTTTACTTCCTTTCACGTATAGGTGTGGTAACACCGGAGCTTATGCGCAAGTTTAGAAAGCATGCCTTTGTTCTCATTTTAATACTCGCTGCAGTTATTACTCCGCCAGATGTTCTAACACAGTTTTTAATAGGTGTGCCCGTGTTCTTTCTCTATGAAATAAGCATTTATATTTCTAAACGGGTGCATAAAAAATACCACAGTAATGATTAGACTTTCTTCTAATCTAACCTTGTTCTTTAAGGTGTTTTTACCAACGTTTTGGATTGTCTTATTTGGCTCTACAACTATCGCAATTATCATTTCGGAAGGCCGCTCTATTCTTCCTATGAATCATACAACAGAGATTATAGTTGTACTCTGTTTTTTCTTTGTGTTTCTTGCGTTACAATACTTCACTATTATGCAGCTTAAGCGTGTAGAAATAGACAAGTCCCACTTGTTTGTAAGTAACTATTTTAATTCCTACCGCTACCCCATATCTGACATTGCAGAGGTGCGCAAAATCGATCTATTTATTTTCAAACTCCTAAGTATTCGATTTAAAAACAAGACCAAATTTGGCACAAAAATAATCTGCCTTTTAAAGGGTAAATCATTCAAGGACTATCAGTCTCAATTTCCTAATAATTTACCGCTTCGATAAGATTATAAACGGACAAATCATTTCTTCTAAAGATATCCCTCCATGTTGAAAAGTGTCTTTATAAACATTGTTATAATGGTTGTAATTATTGGGGTACAAAAAGAATTTATCTTCCTTAGCAAAAATATACCTCGAACTTACATTTGGCTTAGGTAATCCTACCTTGTGTGGATCTGGAATATCTAATACATCGCTCTTTGAATAATTTAAATTTTTACCCACTTTGTAACGAAGGTTCGTTGTAGTATTTTTATCAGCAGTGACACGCGCAGGTGTTTGCACACGGATCGTACCATGGTCTGTAGAAATACATAATTGAATGTCGCGATCCGAGAGCTTTATAAGCATTTGCCGTAAGGGCGAATTTGCATACCAAGATTTAGTTAAAGATCTGTAGGCTTTCTCATCTGAAGCAAGTTCTTTTAAGACCTCCATCTCCGTTCTTGCATGCGACATCATATCAATAAAATTATACACGACTACCGTTAGGTCATTGTTCAAAAAGTTCAAAGCAATATCAGGTAGGGTTTTTGCTACGTTGTTACGCGTAATCTTATGATAAGCCATTTTTATGGGCTTTCGGACTGTACGTTTAAGCTGCTCTTGCAGAAAGAATTCTTCATGCTGGTTTTTTCCGCCTTCTTGAAAATCATGTAACCATTTGTCAGGATACTTTTTAGCGATATCTGCTGGAAGCATACCAGAAAAGATTGCATTTCTAGAATACTGCGTTGAAGTAGGGAGAATAGACATAAAATAATCCTCGGAATCTACCTTGAAATCTTCTGTGACGAGTGGCTCCAAAATCTTCCATTGATCGTAGCGTAAATTATCCAATAAGACATATACAACAGGCTTGTCATTATTTAACAAAGGCAGCAATCTACGCACCAAAACATTGTGGGACATTGTCAATTCACCATCCTCTACCCAAGTGGAATATTCTCTATTTATAAACTTAGAAAAACCTTTGTTCGCTTCACTCTTTTGCATGCTCAAAATCTCTTTAAATTCTTCCGAATAAGAAGAATCCAATTTGAGCTCCCATGCAACAATACGTTTGTAAATATCAATCCATGTATCAAGACTATTTGCCTCATTTATATCTAAGAGAATTGTTCTAAATTCTTGCTGGTAATCAGATGCTGTTTTTTCAGAAACAAGACGTTTGTTATCTGTAATTTTTTTGAGAGAAAGTAAAATCTGATTGGGATTTACAGGCTTGATTAAGTAGTCATCTATTCTAGAGCCAATAGCTTGCTCCATGATATCTTCCGCTTCATTTTTTGTGATCATGACAATCGGCAGATTCGGTTTAATTTCCTTTATCTGGTTTAAGGTTTCTAAACCTGTAAGTCCTGGCATTGATTCATCTAAAAAAACGATATCGATTTCTCCCTGTTCTTTTATGTGATCAATGGCATCATGTCCATTCGTTACTGTAACGACCTCATATCCTTTCTTTTCTAAGAAAAAAAGTTGGGGTTTCAACATATCAATTTCATCATCAGCCCAAAGGATCTTGATTTTGCTCATATATTTTTGCTTTGATTTTAAGTGTCAATAATGCGTAAGAAAAGTAAAAGTAGCTTCTATAGTAAGAAAGGTTTCATAAAAAACGATCTTGCAGCTCTTATTATTACCTGCGCATGAACAAAAGGAAGATTTTCAACGATCCTGTTTACGGATTTCTGTATTTCCCCTACGAAATCCTATATGACCTAATCGACCATCCCTATTTTCAAAGATTACGTCGGATAGCTCAATTAGGACTCACACAGTATGTTTACCCTGGCGCTCTTCATACCCGATTTCACCATGCCCTAGGGGCCGTCCAATTAATGATCAAGTCCATTGATACTCTACGTGTTAAGGGGATTGAAATTTCAGAAGAAGAAGCAGAAGCAGCCTGTATTGCTATACTTCTACATGATATAGGACATGGACCTTTTTCACATGCCCTTGAACACAAAGTTGTGGATACCCACCACGAAGATATTTCCATAAAATTTATGGACGCCCTTAATACCCAATTTGGAGGAAGATTAAGTCTAGGAATCGAAATTTTCAAAAATGCCTATCCGCGAAAATTTCTGCATCAGCTGGTTTCCAGTCAGCTAGACATGGATAGGTTAGACTATTTGACGAGGGACAGTTTTTATACTGGCGTTGCAGAGGGCGTAATAGGTTATGATCGTATTATAAAAATGCTTAATATGATTAATGACCAAATTGTGGTAGAGGAGAAAGGAATCTATTCCATAGAAAAATTTTTAGTGTCGAGAAGAATTATGTATTGGCAGGTCTATTTACACAAAACTGTCATTGCTGCTGAACAAATGTTAATCCGGTTTTGGGATGAGTTAAAAAAGAAGAAAGCAGGTGAATCTTGGATAAAATCCCTTCCAAGCTACCTTACGCAAATCCTTGAATTAGAAGAATTTACATTACAGAGTCCTGAGCACTTAGAATTGTTTTCTAAGATGGACGATTTCGATCTAATGTTCCTGCTAAAATCGTCTACCGAAAGCAGTGATTACGTGCTGCAATACCTTTCAAAATCTTTGATAAATAGGAAACTTTTCCATATTATTACATCAACTAGCCCATTCAACAGTGACGAGATCAAAGGTATCCGTCACAAGACTGAAAGTTTACTAAACGTAGATAAACAAGACACCAAGGCCCTTATAATTGATGGCTCCGAATCTAACCTGGACTATAATGCATCTCGTGATGAGATTAAGATTCTAAAAAAGAACGGAGAAATTGTCTCTTTTCATCAATATTCCGACCTAAAAGTAAATACTGATAGGGATATTCTATACTATTTATCTTATCCGAAATACGTAAATGTGTAATACGTTACGTATATTTGTGCCTTTGGAAAATAACTTATTTCATTAATATTTTAATCTTAAATCAACTATGAGAAAACTGAATACAATTTTCACTTCTCTTTTAGTTCTTATTACTTTCGTTGCATACGCACAACCTGAAGCTGGGATGCCATCCGAGCCTGGGAAATGTTATGCTAAATGCCTTATGGGCGATCAATACGAAACTATTACAGAACAAGTATTAGTAAAGGATGCCACTACTAGAGTGGAGGTAACTGGACCTCAATACGAAACTGTGACTGAGCAAGTTCTTGCTTCAGAAGCAGGATCTGAACTTAGGGTTGTCCCTGCACAGTTTGAAACTGTTACGGAACAAGTTCTAGCATCTGAAGGAGCATCTTCAGTGCAAATCAGTCCTGCACAATTCGAAACCGTTTCTGAACAAGTATTAGCTTCAGATGCGGGATCAGAATTAAGAGTCGTTCCTGCACAATTTGAAACTGTGTCCGAACAAGTACTCTCTTCTGAAGGAGCATCTTCTGTACAAATCAGTCCAGCACAATTTGAAACAATATCGGAGCAAGTAATTGCTTTAGATATGAATGGTGTTTCAGCAGCTGATCTACGGGTTGTACCTGCACAATTTGAAACAATTACTGAACAAGTACTGGCTTCTGAAGGTAACTCTTCAGTTCAAATCAGCGCTGCACAATTCGAAACTGTTTCTGAGCAAGTAATTGCTTTAGATATGGGAGGAGGATTTAGCGGCGGAAGTTCTACTTCTGTGAGTTCATCAGCTACACTTGACAACGTGAGCTTTGAATCAGGATCATCAAATCTAACTGCTGCTTCAAGAGCGGCTATTAGTTCTGCATGTGGTGCTATTTCTTCTGCTAGATCTTCTGCAACTGGCTCTTCTAGAGTTGCTATTGTAGGACACACAGATTCACAGGGAAATGACGCTAGTAATCTTGATCTATCACAAAGACGTGCTAAAGCTGTTTATGATGCTTTAGCTTCTGCTGGTTGCGATGTATCTGGTGTATCTTTTGAAGGAAAAGGAGAAACTGCTCCTAAAGCTTCTAACGATACCGCTGATGGTAGAGCAATGAACAGAAGAGTTGAAGTTGTAGTTTATACTACTTCTACTGGTTCTGAAGGAGGCGCTGTTGCAAGTGGCTCTGGAGGTATCATTGATTACAGAATTACTCCTGCATCTTTCGAAACTGTTACTGAACAAGTATTAGCTTCTGAAGGTGAGTCTAGAGTTTCTATCTCTCCTGCACAATTCGAAACTATTTCTGAGCAAGTATTAGCCTCTGATGCAGGTTCTGAGTTAAGAGTAGTGCCTGCGCAGTTTGAAACTATAACTGAACAAGTATTAGCTTCTGAAGGTGAGTCTAGAGTTTCTATCTCTCCTGCACAATTCGAAACTGTATCTGAGCAAGTTTTAGCTTCTGACGCTGGTTCTGAATTAAGAGTAGTGCCTGCACAGTTTGAATCAATCTCTGAGCAAGTAATGACAAAAGATGCTTCTACAGTGTTAAGAGCTGTTCCTGCTACTTTCGAAACTGTTTCTGAGCAAGTAATGACAAAAGACGCGTACAAAACGTTAAGAGTTGTTCCTGCTACGTTTGAAACTGTTTCTGAGCAAGTTCTAGTACAAGATGCATATGACGTAACTGTTGTTGTACCTGCACAATACGAGTCAGTATCTGAGCAAGTAATGACGAAAGATGCGTTTACAACACTAAGAGTTATTCCTGCACAGTACGAAACTGTTTCTGAGCAAGTAATGACGAAAGACGCATACCAGACGTTAAGAGCAGTACCTGCACAATACGAAACTGTATCTGAACAAGTAATGACAAAAGACGCGTATACTACGCTTAAGGTTATTCCTGCACAGTACGAAACTGTTTCCGAGCAAGTAATGACAAAAGACGCGTACCAAACTCTAAGAGCAGTACCTGCTACTTATGAGACGGTAAGCGAACAAGTAATGACAAAAGCTGGGTACACTACATTAAGAGTAGTACCTGCACAATATGAAACTGTTTCTGAGCAAGTGTTGGTAAAAGATGCACACACAACTCTTAGAGCAGTACCTGCACAGTATGAAACTGTTTCTGAGCAAGTTATGACGAAAGATGCGTACACTACGCTGAAAATCATACCTGCACAGTATGAAACGGTAACTGAGCAAGTGTTAGTAAAAGATGCACACACAACTCTTAGAGCAATACCTGCACAATACGAAACTGTATCTGAGCAAGTAATGACAAAAGATGCGTATACAACTCTTAAAGTTATACCTGCACAGTACGAAACTGTAACTGAGCAAGTATTAACAAAAGAAGCATTTCAAACTCTAAGAGCAATACCTGCACAGTACGAAACTGTAACTGAACAAGTAATGACAAAAGATGCATATACAACTCTAAGAGTTATACCTGCACAGTACGAAACTGTAACTGAGCAAGTATTAACAAAAGAGGCTACTCAGAGATATGAAAGAATTCCTGCACAGTACACAACTGAACAAGAGCAAATTCAAGTAGCTCCAGCTGAAACTAAGTGGGTAAAGAAAAAAGCGGATAGAGCTTGTCTTTCTGAAGATCCAAATGATTGTTTAGTATGGTGTCTTGTAGAGACGCCTGCACAGTTCAGAACCGTAACTAAGCAAATTAGAATGGGTTGTGCTGATGGTTATACAGACAGTGGTGCTGATTGTGTTAAAACAATCGATGTTCCTGCTGGATACTCTAACAGAACATACAGAAAGCTTGTAAGTCCTGCAACAACTGAAGCGGTAACTGTACCTGCGCAGTTTACAACAAGATCTTACAAGAAGTTAGTAAGTCCTGCTACTTCTGAAGCAGTTGATGTACCTGCTCAATATTCAAACAGAACGTACAGAAAACTTGTAAGTCCTGCAACGACTGAAGCGGTAACTGTACCTGCGCAATTCACTACACGTTCTTACAAGAAACTGGTTTCTCCAGCGTCTTCTGAGTCTGTTGACGTGCCTGCTCAGTATACTACAAGAACTTACAGAAAACTTGTAAGTCCTGCTACTTCTGAGGCGGTAACTGTACCCGCACAATTTACAACGAGATCATATAAGAAACTGGTTTCTCCAGCTTCTTCTCAGTCTGTCGATGTGCCCGCTCAGTACACTACAAGAACTTACAGAAAACTTACTTCTCCTGCTTCTACTGAGGCAGTACAAGTGCCTGCACAATACACAACAAGGTCTTACAAGAAACTTGTAACTCCTGCTTCTTCTGAAGCAGTTGATGTGCCTGCACAGTTCACTACAAGAACTTATAGAAAATTAGTGAGTCCTGCAACAACTGAAGCGGTAACTGTTCCTGCGCAATTCACAACACGTTCTTACAAGAAACTTGTAAGCGCTGCTACAACAGAAGCAGTTGATGTGCCTGCTCAGTTCACTACAAGAACTTATAGAAAATTAGTAAGTCCTGCAACAACTGAAGCGGTAACTGTACCAGCTCAGTTTACAACAAGAACATACCAAAAGCTTTCTGCTCCTGCTACAACAAGAACTGAAACAGTTCCTGCGAAGTATGAGACTAGAACGTACCAAAGAGTTGTTACTCCAGCTACTGTAACAGAAGTTGAAGTTCCTGCTCAATTTACGACACGTTCTTACAAGAGAGTTGCTAATAATAGTTCGGCTACATCTACTGATGTACCTGCACAATTCACTACAAGAACTTACCAGAAGCTTTCTGCGGATGCAACAACGCAATCTGTAGATGTTCCTGCTAGATATGAAACTAGAACTTACCAGAAATTAGCGCAGCAGGCAACTGCTCAGACTACAACTGGTGATGCACAGTATACAACACGTTCTTACCAGAAACTTTCTGCAGACGCAACAACGCAATCTGTAGACGTTCCTGCTAGATATGAAACTAGAACTTACCAGAAATTAGCGCAGCAGGCAACTGCTCAGACTACAACTGGTGATGCACAGTATACGAACAGAACTTACCAAACTCTTGCAAATGATGCTTCAGCAGAACCTGTAGGCGGTGAGTCAAGATACGAGAACAGATCATACCAGAGATTATCTACACCAGCAACTGCTAATGTAGTAACTGGAGATGCTCAGTACACTACTCGTTCTTACCAGAAATTAACGGCAGATGCTTCCACTACACCAGTGCCTTGTAGCATGGGTGGTAGCTCAGGAAGTTCATCTATCTTGAACAACGTAAATTTCCAGTCTGGATCTGCAACATTAACGCAGTCTTCATATGCTGAAATTAACAGAGTTGCTTCTTCATTAAAGTCTTCAGGTGCAACAGCTAGACTAATTGGCCATACAGATAGCCAAGGAGCAGAGGCTGCTAACCTTGATCTTTCAAGAAGAAGAGCAAAGGCTGTTTACGATGCATTAGTTGCTGCTGGTATCTCTTCTTCAAGCTTATCATATGATGGAATGGGAGAATCTTCTCCAATTGCTTCTAATGATTCTGCTGCAGGAAGAGCTCAGAACAGAAGAACTGAATTAGTTACATCTGGCGGTGGTGGAGCAGTTGCTTCAACTGGTGGAGATTGTAACAGATACGAAAACAGAACTTACCAGAGATTAACAAGTCCTGCTTCCGCTAACACAACAACTGGCGATGCTCAGTATACTACAAGAACATACCAAAAGCTTACTGCTGATGCAACAAGCCAAGGTGTAGACGTTCCGGCTAGATACGAGAATAGATCATACCAGAAGTTAGCTCAGCAAGCAACGGCTAATACAACTACTGGTGATGCGCAGTATACTACAAGAACTTATCAGAAACTTACTTCTGATGCAACGACGCAAGGTGTAGACGTACCGGCTAGATATGAGAACAGATCATACCAGAAAGTTGCGCAACCTGCATCTACTCGTTCAATCGATGTACCAGCTGAATACAGAACTGTAACAAGAAGACAGTTAGTAAAAGCAGGTGGATTCACAGAGTGGAGAGAAGTTGTTTGTGAAGCTGACCAAACTCCTCAATTATACAGAGCGGTACAATCTGCTCTTATCTCTAGAGGATATAACGTTGGATCTGCAGGTGCAGACAACCAATGGGGTGCTGCTTCTAAAGCTGCTCTAGTTAAATTCCAACAAGACAACGGTCTTCCAATTGGAGCACTAGATGTTGAAACGCTAAGAGCTCTTGGAGTTAAACAATAAGATAGATTTTTAAAATCTAAATATATAAGCCCTGCTTCTTTCGAAGCGGGGCTTTTTATTTTTACATTTGCCTATCCTAAACATACATATATGGCAGATACAATAAATCAACTCATCCAGAAAGAACTACACCGTCAGAGAAACGGGATAGAACTTATCGCTTCAGAAAATTTTACCTCACAAGCCGTTATCAATGCAATGGGCTCATGTCTTACTAACAAGTACGCAGAAGGATACCCAGGCAAACGATATTACGGTGGCTGTGAAGTTGTTGATGAAATAGAGCAGCTTGCAATTGACAGAGCGAAAGAGCTATTTGGAGCAGATTATGCAAACGTACAACCGCACGCCGGAGCTCAAGCAAATGCAGCCGTTTTCTTGGCTATATTAAAGCCCGGTGATACAGTTTTAGGATTTGACCTTTCCCATGGTGGACACCTATCGCACGGCTCCCCAGTTAACTTTTCTGGTATAGTGTACAATCCAGTATTTTACGGTGTTGAAGAAGATTCTGGTATTATTGATATGGACAAGGTAGCCGCAAAAGCGTTGGAGCATAAACCTAAACTCGTTGTTTGTGGCGCTTCTGCATATTCTAGAGATTGGGATTATAAACGGTTTAGAGAAATAGCAGATTCTGTAGGTGCTACCCTACTAGCAGATATTGCACATCCAGCAGGAATCATTGCAGCAAAATTACTTAACGATCCAATTCCGCATTGTCATATAATAACTACAACTACTCATAAGACCCTAAGAGGTCCTCGCGGAGGATTGATTATGCTTGGTAAAGATTACGAGAATACACTCGGCAAAACCACTAAAAAAGGGACGCCTCGCAAGATGTCATCTATAATTAATAGTGGAGTATTCCCAGGTATGCAGGGTGGCCCCTTAGAACATGTAATAGCAGCTAAAGCTATCGCCTTTAAAGAAGCACTAAGTGGTAATTTTGTAGAATATCAAAAACAAGTAATCGCAAATGCACAGGCAATGGCAAATGCATTTGTAGAGCGCGATTACAAAATCATTTCTGGTGGCACAGATAACCATCTCATGCTGATCGATTTAAGGAATAAAAACTTAACAGGTAAGGAGGCTGAAAATGCACTTGTCTCTGCTGAGATTACCATTAACAAAAATATGGTGCCTTTTGATGACAAGAGTCCTTTTGTAACTTCAGGTATCCGTATTGGTACTGCAGCTATTACGACTAGAGGTTTTAAAGAAGAGAACTGTACGCAGATAGTAGAATGGATAGATGCGATTCTGATGGATAAAGACAATACAGGCTTACAGACTGAAATGAAAGGAAAAATCGCGGAGTATATGAAGGACTTTCCATTGTATGCTTAGTGGTTGCCTAAAAGAAAATCAGCGATTCTAGGAATAGAGCAGGTTTATTATTTCTGATCATAAGACAAGCTAAATCTTTTGTTATTTAGTGGTCTTTAATTTTCTAAAAATAATGTACAAATCAAGATCCCTCACTGATTCGACTGCCTCGATTATGTAGCCTTTGTCGTTCATGTCCTGATAGAACTTATTTATGGTTTTTTCATTCTTAATGAGAATCTGATCCAACTCTTCCTTATAATTTGGTCTTTCAAAAGATCCTAATTTGGCAAGTGGAATTATTTCACTTTTCTCTTCTCCATAGACAACAATAATTCTTGGGCTTCCAAGATAATTATCGTCATTAATGATTCTAGCTGTTGCCACCTCCGTAGGCATTTGAGCAGATAGTCCGTTTGTAAGTAGTATTAAGAAAAGAATACTTAGGATTGATTTATAATGCATAAATATTGGTTTGTCTAGAGTAGATAATAGAAACAAATTACGTAAAAATTGTATACTGGCAAATTCTGTAATTAGAGTAGAATAGAATCCGGATACATAATCCGATTTAAAAACAAACCATGACCAGGCACAGAATAGGCTGTATGCAAACGTTCTTGTTTTTCCATTGCCTCTTTCAATTCTTGTATGCTTAGTTTTCCTTCGGAAATATTTATGCATGCCCCTACGATCATTCGTACCATACCACGTAAAAAACGATTTGCAGATATTGTAAATTGGAGTTCGTCTTCTACCCTGTCCCACGTAACTTCTTTAATCTGGCATCCGTAGTTTTCTACGTCCGATCCTGCCTTACAAAAAGGAAAGAAGTCCGAATACGATCCGATCATAGATGCAGCTGCATTTAGCTTATCCCAGTCCAATGCTTTAGCTTTTGGAGGAGCCCACGTAAAATGTCTATTAAATGGATTTGCTGTTAATGAAATATGATAAACATATTCTCTCAGCTCAGCATCAAAGCGTGCATGCGCCTTTTGCTTCACTTTAAAAATGGTATATATAGCAATATCCTTGGGCTGTATGGATCTGAGTCCGTAGTCTTGTTGTTCTGTGAGAATCTCAGGGCTGTCAAAATGCAAAAAATACTGTCTAGCATGTACTCCAGCATCTGTCCTACCACATCCCACTATCTGAATGTCACTCTGCAACACTTGAGAGAATTTTTCTTCAAGTACCTGCTGAACAGACAAAGCATTGTTTTGGCGTTGCCATCCTGAGTACTGGCTTCCATCATATGCGAGTTCTACAAAGTAGCGTGGCATAGATTAGAATTATTAAGCTGCTTTTAGGAAATTGAACTTGGAGGTCTTGATTTGATTTTCAACATACTCTAAGTCTATCAAAAGTGTATGCACATCGTCCTGCGACGGCATTGTATACATTGCCTCTGTAAGAATTGCCTCACATATAGAGCGCAAGCCTCTTGCTCCCAGTTTGAACTCCAAAGCCTTTTGAGCAATTAGCTCTAATGCCTCTCTAGTAAACTCAAGCTTTTTGTCTTCCAATTCAAAAAGTTTTTGATACTGCTTCACCAACGCATTCTTAGGCTCAGTTAGAATGTTCATCATGGTCTCTAAATCTAAAGGATCTAAATATGTGAGTACAGGTAATCTTCCAATTAATTCAGGAATCAGTCCAAATGACTTAAGATCTTGGTGCGAAATATACTCCAATAAGTTTTCCTTATCAATTCTTGTGTCCTCGCCATTTTTATAACCAATCACTTGCGTATTCATTCTTCTGGCAATTGATTTTTCTATACCATCAAATGCGCCTCCACAAATGAACAAAATGTTCCGCGTATTCACACGTATCATCTTTTGTTCTGGATGCTTTCTTCCGCCTTGTGGTGGAACGTTGACATAAGTCCCCTCCAGCATTTTAAGCATTGCCTGCTGCACGCCTTCCCCTGAAACATCTCTAGTAATGGAAGGATTATCTGTCTTACGTGCCACCTTATCTATCTCATCGATATATACGATTCCTTTCTCTGCCGCGTCTACATCGAAATCACATGCTTGGAGCAACCGAGAAAGCATACTTTCTACATCTTCTCCTACGTATCCCGCTTCAGTAAATACAGTAGCATCCACAATAGTAAAAGGGACATCAAGAAACCGCGCAATCGTCTTTGCTAGTAAGGTTTTTCCTGTTCCTGTTTTCCCAACGAAAAGTACGTTCGACTTTTCGATTTCTATTTCGCTACTTGAAAGCTCTTTGTGCTGATTGAGTCTTTTGTAGTGATTATATACTGCAACGGAAAGATATTTCTTTGCTGTATCTTGTCCTATTACATAATCATCAAGGAAATGTTTAATGCGTTGTGGTGTGACATTTTCTGGCAGGTTAAATTCTTTTGACTCTGGGTTGTCTTTATTTGAGACTTCCTCTTTAATGATGTCATGCGCTTGATCAACACATATTTCACATATATGACCATCAATGCCAGCAATAAGAATTAAAACTTCTGCTTTGTCTCTTCCACAAAACGAACATTTTTGAACAGATTTCCTTGAACTCATACTATTGTATTTGTTTACTTAGACTTAGATGGTTTTCTATCTAATACTTCATCTACTAATCCATATATCTTCGCATCTTTTGCAGTCATCCAGTTATCACGATCACTATCTTTTTCAATTGTCTTCGATGTCTGACCAGTATGCTTAGAAAGGATTTCGTACAGCTCATCTTTTAATTCCTTGATGAGGTTATAGCTAATTTCCATCTCTGTAAACTGACCACTCATACCGCCTGATGGTTGGTGAATCATCACTCTACTATGTTTTAAACATGATCGTTTTCCTTTAGTTCCAGCTGACAAGAGAACTGCTCCCATACTTGCAGCAAGACCAGTACAAATTGTACTAACGTCTGGAGATACATATTGCATTGTATCATACATACCCAGTCCTGCAATCACAGAACCCCCTGGGCTATTTATAAACATTTGGATATCACGTTTTGGGTCTGTTGATTCTAGGAAAAGCAATTGCGCTTGTATCACATTTGCTACATAATCATTCACTGGTACTCCCATGAAAATAATTCTGTCCATCATTAATCTTGAGAACACATCCATTCCTACTACATTCATCTGACGTTCCTCTATAACCTGAGGAGTAAAGCCTGTTATATTTGGCACTGAAGTTCTCATATACTTATCTAAATGCATGGAACTCATGCCCATATGCTTCGTTGCGTACTTAAAAAACTCATCTTTAGGGAACATATATTTCTGTTTTCTTTATTATAAATGCTTTTAAAGGAAATTAGTTCTGCTGATTATATTGATTGTTTGCATCTTCTACCATAGACTTAAACTCATCCATGCTCACAATATTTTCTTCGGTAGTGATTTTTTTCTCAATTTCAGCAAATAATTTGTCTGCTTCTATCTCATTATATGCGTTTTGTAGCTGCGTTTTGTCCTCAGCCATCCTATTTACCATATCCGTTATATATGATTGATCAATACCGCTCCCATAACCTTGGAAGTACTGCATCACTTTCTCAGTAAGATGCCCGCGGATTTCTTCTGGTTGCACTTCAACACCAAATCTCTTACTTAGTTTTGACTTAATCAAGGTCCATTTGAGATTATCTTGAAAACTTGAAAATTCTTCTTCTATCTTGTCGTCTGTAACATTCTCATTTGTTTCTTTCAACCAACGTTTTAAAAACGTTTCTGGAAGCTTCATATCATTCTTTGCAATCAAGTTTTGCATAATATCTCTGTACATAAGGCTTGTGGATTGCTTTGCATAAAACCCAGAAATGTTTTGCTTGATTTTTTCGCGCATTTCTTCGTTGGACTTTACTACATCTTTACCATAGACTTTGTCAAAAAGCTCTTGGTTTATTTCGGCAGGCTCTAGACGTTTAACTTCAGAAATTTTTCCTGTAAAATCTTTTCCGATTTCTCTTTCACTTTCTTCTTCAGGCACCTGTAGTAAATACTTACGCACATGCGCCTCGTCTTTATCTTTCTCTAAATTAAAAATATCAAAATCAAGGCTATCTCCAATTTTGCTCTTTAGTACCTCCGCTTTTATGTCATCTGTTAGTGAAGAAACAGAAACAGTAAACGCTGTTGCCCAACCATTATTCAATACACCTCCGCTACCTTTTTCTTCTGCTTCTATTTTGATCAAGTCATTTTCTTCAATGATCGCATCTGTATCTACTGAGTTTCCAAAACGCTTTCTATATGCCTCGACTTCCTCATCGATCATCTTATCTGTCACATCAATAAGATGCTTTGTATATTCCGTTGTTTCATCTACACCTACAATTTCAAGTTCAGGCGATAATCCTAAATCAAATTTGAATTTATAGTTCCCTAATTCTTTTACATCGAAAGTAATTTGGTCCTGACCAGCATTTGGAAGAGGATCACCAAGGATATCAATATTTTCATCCTCGAGGTAAGCGTACAATTTTTCTTGTAGCTTTCTATTAATTTTATCTGCAAGAATTGTCTTGCCGTACATTTTTTCGATAAAAGACATAGGCGTTTTTCCTTTCCTAAAGCCTTTCATTGCAGCTTGCGCTTTGTACTTTTTTAATTCTTCTTTGTATTCTGATTCATAATCAGCTCTTTCTAATTCAAGCTCAAGAGTGGCATTGAGCGCGTCTATCTTATCAAATTGTACTTTCATAGTAAATGCTGCCTATTTGGCAATTTTGAAGTAGTCTAAAAAAAGGCATTTGGAGTGTAAAAATGCACTTTTAAAAAAAAATGGTGCGGGTAAAGGGAGTCGAACCCCCACGCCGTTAAGCACTAGATCCTAAGTCTAGCATGTCTACCAATTCCATCATACCCGCAAAAAATCAATGTTTTAGTCAAAAAGTCCGTTATTAGATGGAAGACTTCTTGAAAATAAGCCAAATATCTGCTATTTCGCTTGTCCTTATTCAGGAGTGCAAAGATAAAATCTTTTTAAATATGCATATCAAAACTTAATAAGAAAACAATATTTATCTTTAATAGCTTATAACTACAGGATATCCCATATGCCAGAAGTAATAACCATAACAACGGATGAGAAAAGCGTAATAAAGGCGGCTTTTGATGATTTATACAGGAGAGTTAAGCCTAAACTTACCGAAGAGGATGAGATCCATTTTTGGGAAGCCTGCGCATTAGCAGAAAATTCCCACGGGAGTCAACGCAGAAAATCAGGAGAACCCTACATTTTACACCCAATAGAAGTGGCTCGTATTTGCCTCGAAGAGATTGGACTAGGTCCTACAGCTGTAATTAGCGCAATTCTGCATGATGTCGTTGAAGACACAGAAGTTAGTAATGAAGAGATCCATAAGACCTTTGGACCTAAGATCGGAAAAATTGTAGATGGCTTAACTAAACTTGATGGTCTCTATAATGTAGAGAGCCCACAAGCTGAGAATTTTAAAAAAGTATTAAGTACGTTAGTGGAAGACGTAAGAGTGGTACTTATCAAAATGGCGGATAGATTACACAATCTCAGAACCATAGGTATAATGCCGAGGCATAAGCAATTAAAAATTGCTGCGGAGACAAGCTACATTTATGGCCCACTTGCACATCGCTTGGGACTCTACGGGATTAAGACAGAGTTTCAGGATATCTGTTTAAAGATAAATGAACCTGAAAAGTACAATGAGGTAGAAAAGAAACTTTCTGCAACGGAAGAAGATCGGACCATATATATAAACATGTTTATGGATCCTATCAAAAATGGATTAAAAGAATTAGGGATCGATTATAGAGTCACTGGTAGAGCGAAGGCAATTTCATCCATCATAAATAAGATTAAAAAGAAGAAAGTCCCTTTCGAAGAAATATATGATCTGTTCGCAGTGCGCATTATTGCAGACGTACCACTTAATAAAGAAAAAAATATCTGTTGGCAAATATATAGTGTCATTACAGATCACTACAAACCTATCCCAGAACGCTTAAAGGACTGGGTTACTACGCCCAAAGGAAATGGTTATGAATCATTGCATACAACTGTAATAGGCCCTAAGGGTAGATATGTAGAGGTGCAGGTAAGGACAGAACGGATGGATGACATTGCAGAGCGAGGATTTGCTGCGCATTGGAAGTACAAAGGCTTGAAAGATACTCCAGATGTGTATGATAGATGGCTAGCAGGTGTACGTGATCTATTAGACACCCAACATAGTAATGCATTAGAATTCCTAAATGACTTTAAATCAAATTTATTTGCTGAAGAAGTATATGTCTTTACACCGAATGGCGATATGCGTATTTTACCAAAGGGCGCAACTGCCTTAGATTTTGCTTTCGAAATACATTCGGATGTAGGCTATCATGCTACCTCTCTAAAAGTGAACAATAAACTTGTTCCCATGGGTTATAAATTAAATAACGGGGACCAGGTTCATGTGATGACAAGTAAGAACCAAATGCCGAAAGAGGATTGGCTAAAAATGGTTGTTACAGGAAAGGCACGATCTAAGATTCGTTCAGCCATGAAAGAGGAAAAGCGGAAAGCAGGAGAATCCGGAAAAGAGGCATTGCAAAGAAAGTTTAAGAATTTAAAAATAGATTTTGAATTAAATGTTGACTACTTGGTAAAGCAACTTGGTTTTGTAAGCAGACCCGATTTATACTATGCTCTGACACAAGAGGACATTAAGATGGCTGAGCTCAAGAAGTTCGAAATTATAGCTGGAAAACTGAGTAAAATAGTAGACCCTGAGGAGGAGGAAGTACAAGCTGCACCTTCAGAACCTACAAAGAAGAAATCATTACAGAAAGGGTCTAACTTGATCATTAATGGAGAGGATGCTGCCAACTTAAGTTATGAATTTGCAAAATGCTGTAAACCTTTGCAAGGGGATGATATTTTCGCATATCTTACAAGTGCAGCTGGCATGAAAATTCATCGAACGAGTTGTAAGAATGCCACTCACTTATTAGCTAACTTTGGTTACCGTGTATTGAAGGCAGAATGGCAAGGAGTCACTAAGAGAAATTTCGTTGTTGACTTATTGATTACAGGTGTTGATTCTGGACCAGGTGTCATACAACAGATTACAAACGAAATATCAAATAACTTAGGGTTGAATATTCGTTCATTTAGTATTTCTGGAACAGAGGGATACTTTGAAGGCCAGGTGAGCTTGTTTGTTTTAAACAAAGACCAACTTAATATTGTTATTAAATCTATCGAAAAACTAGAAGGGGTTTCTAGAGTCTCGAGAATAGAAAAGTAAATATGCGTACATCAGAAAAAGTACTAGACGGTCTTATTGAAGAGGTTAAGAAAATGTTTTCTGACCACTTAGAAAAAAATCAACTTAGGAAGACTCCAGAACGGTATGCCATATTGGAAGAGATCTATAGACGGAGTGATCACTTTGACGCAGAAGCGCTATTTATACATATGAAGACCAAGAATTATAGAGTATCGCGAGCAACGGTGTACAATACCTTGGAACTCCTTGTAGGATGTGATCTTGTCACGAAACATCAATTTGGTAAAAACATTGCGCAATACGAGAAGTCCTATGGCTTTAAGCAGCATGATCATTTGATCTGCGTGGACTGTAACAAAGTCTTGGAATTCTGCGATCCACGTATTCAACAAATTAAGAACATGATGGGAGAGATTCTAGACTTCACTGTTATCCATCATTCATTAAATTTATTTGGCAAGTGCAACAAGACAAATTGCGTCAAATAGTACAATAAAAAAAATCTAAAATATGTAAAAAGGTAGTCAGGTATACTGTCTTTTTTTATGTATACTTTGGGAGAATCCCAACCCACCTGCGGCGGTATTGGGACTGGGCTATTCAGGGGTTCCGTCCTCTTACTGCGTGCGATGACAGCCTTCAGCTCCCTTACTATCCCTTTCTCAGTTCTTCCAGAAAAAAGTGTATATGCTCATTACATTCACTGGTATGAACGCACTAGATTTGTGATTTCTCGGTCATTGCGTTCGCTAGGTATCAGTACGCCTTCCTCCACGCATGACTTCTCTGCACTCAAAGAGTTATGTTCATTGCATTCGCAGTTCTTTACGCTGACATAAGTAAAATAAAAATGGGATATAGCATTGCGTGGTTCCATTTAACATAATAGAATAGAAGAATCTTATACATCTTTTAAATCCTGTTAAAAACGATGGTTGCTATGCTCGGAAATGAAAAAGATAATCTTGCGAGAAGGAACTGTCTGCATTCGTTGGAAGGCAGAGCTGACGCCGAGGGATAAAGTGAGGGCACGCCCATCTCTAGTAACAATTAGGTATAAAAAAGTATGAGCCCAATACCGCTAAATACTGAGCTCATGACATACATAAACACCCTTAATTCTTTGCCACGCGATGTGCGCAGATATATTTTTTGTATAAGAAATAACAGATGAGGGGAAAATATGAGCCCAGCTATCGCTAGATTACTGAGCTCATGACATACATAAACACCCTTAATTCTTATATAGATAATTTAATATCGTTAACAACACTTTGAGCGTAAGCTATTAAAAGATACAGTATGATTTCATGAGCTAACTACATGCAGAAAGCATGCATATTTATCCAAAATTTCAGTTCATTATCATAATCAGTATACAGTTAAACGAGAGGTTCTCAATCACTCTCGTCTTACACTATAAATGTAATATATTTAGCGAATACTTTTCTTGTGAAGGTGCTTTTTTTTTACTCTAAGTGTAGAATATGACGGGTAATTTACAATTAAAGTATTAAGAATTTAACTCATATGAGCGCTATTTACATATCTTGATTATCCTGAATTATTTCTGTTTATTAGGTCTATTGACCGAACCCATTCCCACTTTTATCGAGTGCTATTTTAATTTCACAAACTTCTTGTTCAATATTTCTTCATTATATTTCAGTGAAAGATTATATACTCCTGGAATAAGGCTTTGCACAGAAAACGAATATTCAATACTTCCAATCTTATTATACCCATCTATGTTCTCTGAGAATACTGACTTCCCTGCTATATCAAATATTCTAATTTCGTATTCATCTACTTGCTGGTCTATATGTATACCTATGTGTAATTGGTTATGCACTGGATTAGGATACACATCTATAGTTTTACCTTCTTGAAATCTGCTTAACGTTATTATATTACTATACATGAATGCGTCATCAAAGTCGACTTGCTTAAGACGGTAATAATAATCGCCGTTTGGTCTTATATCATAATCTTTAAAACTGTAGTCCGTTTGTGCATTCGTAGTACCTGCACCTTCTATAATTCCAACTTGACGATACGGGCCTTGATTTATACTACGCTCTAATACAAAGTGTTTGTTTTGCACTTCTACTGTTGTTGCCCATATAATTAAATTGTGGTCTAGTTTTTCTTCGCCTGTAAAGTATAAATAGTCTACTGGTAAAATTCCTGTTACTAAGCCTATATCCACATGCGCAATGTGTTCTCCTGGAGTCATCGTATAAAAATCTGTTGTACCAGGTCCATTGGCTCCTGAAATATCACTATCCATCTCATCAGATCCCACGTTTGATGTTGTAGGAGCAAAACCGGGAGGCGCAATTACTTTAAAGTAGTAGTCTTCCTTCTGTAAATAATCCAAAATGTATTCACCATCTGTATTGGTAGTTGTTTCTTGAATCTTGGTTCCTGTATTATCATATACCTCTATAGTGACATCGCTCATTTTGGGTTCATTCTCTTCTTGTATCCCGTTTTGATTATCGTCTTGCCAAACTCTATCCCCTGCTGTGGCCATTAGATAAAACCCAGCTCCCAAATCACATTTTCCTACGCCGCATTCTATAGAGAAAACATCCGAGGTGTTAGGGCCAAAGAACATATCGATATCACTATCTATTTCTTCATTGGACCCTACATCTATTTGTGAGGCAACCAGTCCTACTAGAGGTGTTGCTATTTCAAAATAGTATTCACCTGGTGCAGCACAAAGTTTCCACCATCCGTCCTCTGACGGTGTTCCTGGTTTGAGGCCAGTTACCGTAGTACCGTACAGCTCAAACTCTCCCGAAAAGAAATTTTGCTTATAAATATTTACTTCTAAATTATTAATTCCATTTTCTGATTCATCGAATATATCATTCATATTCGTATCATAAAAAACAAGATCACCAACAGGTGCACAAATCGTAATTCCAGCATCCCAATTATCTAAATCACATGAGGCTCCTACTACTAACATAGAATTCGTTGTTCCATAGCCATTTGCTCCGGTTACATCACTATCTATAGTTGCATCTGGACCTTGCATTTCCTGTATAAAGATATTAGCTCCAGAAATTACAAACTCTACAAAGTAATACCCTTCTAGAATATTATCAATTTCATACTCTCCATTGGCATCCGTAACTGTTGAATAAACATAATCCCCGGATGCTCCATATAAATTAACTGTTACCCCTTCTACGCCTTCTTCCCCGGGATCTTGCACACCATTCCCATCACAATCAAACCAAACAAAATCTCCGATTTTACCTAGAGCCAAGACTGCACATACGGTATCACTTACTTCTGGGACTGCGCCTGTTACGGTAACAGAATTTAATGCTCCCGTACCAGCTTCTCCTATATCCAAAGAACAATCTGCATCTGATATTGTAATAATGCCTGGGTCTGCTATTATATTTACACTTACAATCCATGTCTCTATTGCGCCAATTGCAATCGGTTCGTTTTGGACAATAAGAAAATCAGTAATACCATCGTAGTTTGCTGTATTGTCGAGACCGTCTAAGGTTTCTGTTCCTTGCGGCACGTAACTCACCGATGAACTTAGAACTTGCACTCCCGCACCAAAAGCGAGTGTATCTATTAAATCATAGAACGCTGTTGCAGTCCCGGTACTTTCTATTGTAATCGTATATTCAATTGATTGTCCAGATGCGCCTGGAATAGGTGCTGGTCCTGCGGTAATTTCTTTAGTAACTTCTACTGCTGGCAAAGGCAGTTCCACACAGGCTGTATCCACTACCATCGGCACGCCTCCACTTGCTGAGGCACAGTTTAGTAACCCAGTCCCACCTTCTCCGGCATCTACCATACAATCCGCGGATGTCGATGTAGTTATGTTAGGATCTACTGCGAACAATACTGTAACTGCCCACACTTCCGTGTTTCCTAGGTCTATACTTTCTTCAAAAACTATACTATAATCAGACACTCCATCATAAGAGGCACTGTTGTCCGTACCAGATACCGTTTCATTGGCTCCACCCACATACACAACACTCACATCATCTACAATTGCACCTTCGCCATACTTTAATGTATCTGAAAGATCAAAATAAGCGAGTGCATTTCCTGTATTTTCTACAGTTATAATGTATTCCAAACTAAATTGATTTACTTCACCTGTCTCTGTAGGACCCGCTGTAATTGTTTTTTCTATCTCAACCATAAGGATTGGAATAGACTCGCAATCATCTGCTACCACCATAGGGACTCCACCACTTGCTGCGGCACAATTTAAAAGTCCTGTTCCTCCTTCTCCTGGCTCTAATATACAATCTTCACTTTGTGTTGTCACCTGAATTGGATCTACCGTAAATACAACTACAACCTCCCATTCTTCTGTTGCTCCT
>Ga0209828_1000462_pt1 | contig 38849 bp, 37 predicted proteins | sample MaitaG_FD_187429 | JGI IMG/M metagenome (GOLD analysis project Ga0209828, IMG submission 187429) | Marine algal microbial communities from Maine, USA - Maine_Asex2 metaG (SPAdes) (version 2) | ecosystem: Host-associated > Algae > Red algae > Unclassified | place: Maine, USA | collected 2015-01-05
CGACTCAGCAAACGCACGAAGCACTGGCGCATCGATCGACCTTTGCGCAGCCATAACTGCGTTTGGCTCGACCGCCACCACATACCGATCGACTGGCTCATAGTTGCCCGTGCTAGCGCCAACGTTCACGACCCGTTCGGCGTCACCCAGCGCGTCGAGAACCTGTCGAAACACATGCGGATCAGCACGACGGGCCTGCGCGTACCCCACCCCTATGGTGTCGTACAGCTGTTCTTCAGCCACTCCCAAACCATAGTCTTGCGGTCATGACCGAACTTGAAGCCGCCATCTCGCAACTCGTTCGCCGAGAACAGCCTGCGCTTGCATGTCCGTTTCCCCTTTTCGATGAGATCCGACAGGCCGATGATGCACTGGTTTTCAGCGACAGCCTGGGCGCGTGGATTGCCACGCGCCACGATCATGTGCTTGAGATAATGCGCGACACCGAGACGTGGTCGAGTCGGTCGCCGTCGTCGGTCGGCAACCGCGCCAATCAAATGCAAACGGCAATGGCCGAGCTAGCCACAGATCCAGAAATGGCCGGTGTGTTTGCCAGCGTCATGGACGACAGGCGCCAGGCAGCGGTTCTGCTTAATGCGGACCCACCCGCTCACGTACGACAGCGCCGAGCGGTCAACCGAGCTTTCCGACCGTCTCGAATCCGAGCGATGGAGTCCGACGTCCAACAGGTGTCAGACCGACTGATGAGCGCAATCGTTCCCAATGGCCGATGTGACTTCGTCAGCGAGTACGCCGTGCTCCTGCCGATGGAGATCATCGCCAAGGCGCTTGGGGTCCCCGATGACAAACTTCTCACGTTCAAGAAGTGGTCCGACGACCTGGTAATGCCGGTTGGCAACGCCGCGCCGTCGGTTGACCAGATGCGGGAATTTCTCGTGAGCTCGAAGGAGTTTGGTGACTACTTCAGCGCGCTGCTCGACGAACGACGCGAGAACCCGGCCGACGACATCATCAGCGACGTGGCAAATGCTGAGGTCGATGGTGAACCTCTTTCGCCAGCCGAGGCCCTGTCGATGTTGAGTCAGTTCCTGGTGGCTGGCAACGAGACGACAACCAAGCTTCTTACGAACATTGCGTTCCACCTCGCAAGCCAACCTGAGTTACAAAAGACGGTCCGCAACGACCGATCGCTCGTCGAAAACCTGGTCGAAGAGGCCTTGCGGTTCGAGGCACCGGTTCAAGGGCTCTTTCGAGTTGCGACCACCGCGACCAACTTCCATGGCGTCAGCATCGCTGAAGGCGACTACGTCTGGATTGTGTATGCGGCTGCCAATCGGGACCCAGACATGTTCACGTGTCCCAACGAGATCCAAGTCGACCGCCCGAATGCAAGTGAACATGTCGCCTTTGGCCACGGGGAACACTTCTGCATTGGAGCACGACTCGCTCGCCTAGAAGCTGTAATTGCGGTCAATGCGATTCTTGACCATCTACCAAAGTTGCGCGTCGCTCCCGGGTACGAGGCGAGGTTCGAAGACAGCTTCGTATTGCGCGGCATGCGCAACTTGGATCTGACATTCGAACCGTGAGGGCGAAGGGTTGTGGACATCACGGGCCATAGATACCGAGGATGTAGTGGCACCCACCCTCGCAAGGCGTGGGTGCCACTACTGGTTCCCGGCCCACCTCTCCATCGACACATCGCCACAGTTGGTGCAGCACTATCGGGCAATTGGGTACACCCACTCAGGCGAAAGTCCCACGCCACTACCAGGTGGGAGACGGGTGTGATCGCGAACTGTGAGAACGGGCTGTGAGAAGTAGCGATTTTGACAACTGAGCTTCTGCCAGGCAACTATCTCCCATGCGCCTGATACCCCTGCAGATCGGCCAAATCGCAATGCACATGCAACGCGTGACTGGTAGTGACACAACAGTTGACTTTCCTGTTCTGTCATGGCTGATCGAACATTCCGACGGACTGGTGCTCTTCGATACCGGGATGCACATCGACTTGCAGACAAGTTTCGACCGCATCGGCGAACGAACAGCCGAGACGATCTCGCCTGCCTTCTCCCCTGGCGAGGAACTGACCGCCCGACTCGCAGCGCGTGGTGTTCGGCCAGCGGACATAGATCAGATCGTCGTGAGCCACCTGCACTTCGACCACGTGGGCGGCAACGAAGAAATCCCTGATGCGCGTGTCGTGGTGCAACGAGCCGAGTGGGAATCGGGCCATGACCAGCGAATGATCGATCATGGCGTATACAACCCTGCGGACTATGACCACGGCCACGACGTTGCCCAAATCGACGGCGAACACGATGTCTTTGGCGACGGCAAGATCGTGTGCCTACCAACACCAGGTCATACCCGTGGCCACCAGTCGCTGCGGCTCGAACTCGATTCAGGTCCCGTCGTACTCACGGGCGACTGTGTCTACCTTGAGCACATGCTCTACGACATGGTCGTGCCGCAGATGGGTAGCGAACGCGCTCAAACCGTTCAACGAGAGTCCATGCGTTACCTTGCGGGACTCCGCGATCAGGGCTGCAAGCTGCTCTACGGACATGACATGGCGCAAGTCTCAGCCCTACCTGCCACTGGCCTGACCTGACACCTAGGAGAACGCTATGACGAACAACCTCACGTGGACCATCGGCGATGTCACCATCACTCGCGTCGAAGAGGTCGTGACCTACGTCGACGCAACCGTGCTGATGCCCGACTTCACGCCCGCGCTACTTGAACCACATCGCGAATGGCTGGTGCCCCACTTCTTCTCAGACCGCAACGACAAGATGGCGCTGTCGATTCACTCCTTCGTTGTCACAAGCGGTGACACGACCATTGTCGTTGACACCTGCGTCGGCGGCGCCGAGCGTTCGCTACCACATGACCTTGCGTTTCCCGAACGACTCGATGCATCGATCGACGGTGGCCTCGAAGCTGTCGACGTCGTGCTGTGCACCCATCTACACTTTGACCATGTCGGTTGGAACCTCAGAGAGGTCGACGGTGTGCAGGTACCCACGTTCCCCAACGCTCGCTACTTGTTTGCCGAGGCGGAGGTCGTCCACACCCGCACCAACGACCACATGGCTGTGATGGAACCGTCGATTGACCCATTGCTCGCCGCCGGACTCGCCGACCTCGTCGCAATGGACCATGCGATCACCAGCGATGTGCGACTCCTGCCAACGCCCGGCCACACTCCCGGCCATGTTTCGGTGCTGATTGAGTCCAACGGCGCCACGGCTTTGATCACCGGCGATATGACCCACACGCCGCTCCAATTCGCCGTGCCCGAGCTCGCAGCGTCGGCTTTCGACACTGACAGCGATCAGTCCACCGCAACCCGCCGCAACATTGTGGAGCGGTTCGTGGGAACGGACACGCTCGTGCTTGGCACCCACTTTGCGCCACCGACCGCCGGACATCTGCGACAGGGCAAGCAGACAGTGACCTTCTCGAGCTAGCTCGATAACCAGGCCCCAATTCGCCATGCTGCGCTCACGGGCCGCTGGACTCCGAGACCGCGCGGATTGTTCTAGCCAAAGGTCCCCAGGCCGACAGTGCCGCTCTAGATCGCTGCGTTCACGGGCCGCTGGACCCCCAGACCCCGCGGATTGTTCTAGCCCCGAAGTCCCCCGGCCGACAGTGCAGGTACGCTCGTCGTTATGGCGACGGTAGAACTCGCAGCGGAACAACGCGCGCTCGAAGACGCACGACAGGCCGCCACCGACAAGCTTGCGTCGTTGCAGACCATTGAACTCATGGCCGCCGACGAGCTCAGCCAGGAGTACATGGAGGCCGTGGTTCGGGGCGCTGTCGAGAAGCTGTCGCGAGAGCTCATGGTGTTCGGACGGATCGACGACGAAGAGATCTGGCGCGTCGGCATTTACGGCGTGCAGAAGGATCACGTGCCCGTCGTTATCGACTGGCGGGCACCGTTTGCTCAGGCGTTCTACCAGGCAGGCTTTGATGACCCCCAGGGCCTCGAACGACGTGTGAGCTACGTCGGCGCCATCGACGAACTGTTCATTGAAGAGTTCACCAACGGCGAGGTGTCGGGTTCTTCACCGCTCATGGCCGAGCTGTCGCGATCGCGTGGCGAGACGATGAAGACCGCCGTCGCAACACTGCAGGCCGAACAAGATGAATTGGTTCGCACCGACCCAGACGAACGCATGGTCATACGTGGCGGACCAGGCACCGGAAAGACAGTTGTCGGGCTGCACCGCGCTGCATGGATCGTGTACAACGACCAACGCCTGTTGTCCGCTGAGCTGATCCTGGTTATTGGCCCGACCGACCGGTACCTGGAGTATGTCTCGTCGGTTCTACCCACGCTGGGTGAGGCCAAGGTCCGTCAAACCACTCTGGCCCGACTGCTCGGCGCAACCTCTGCGATCGGAGCGGCTATCGACTGGCCCCAGGTGCTCGATCGATTCGAGATATCGCTCTACAACCGGTCAGAAGTCATGATCAAGCGGCAACGAGTTCCCGCAGACGTCGCCACCGAAATCCTTGATCGCGTCAGTGCCTCCCGTCTTCCCTGGCGCAAGAAACGCGCAGGAGTCGTGGCCGGGTTGGCTCGTTTCAGCGGTCGTCCTGATGCACAGGTTCATGACGCGGCTGCCGAACTGATGCCGGCCATGAGCGCCAAGCAGGCGTTCAAACAACTTCGCAACAAGTCGGTACTCGCAGCGTGTGGGTTGACCGACCAAGAAATCGAGCAATGGTTGATGGTCGACGATGACGGTCCGTTGCGCGATGAGCTCAAAGCTCGGTTTGAGCAACCACCAATGCAGTACTCGCACGTGATCGTTGACGAAGCCCAAGACTTGACGGCAATGCAAATGCGAGCAGTGCAGCGACGTTCCAAGGGACTCACGTTCGTCGGCGACGATGCCCAAACCTCGGTTGCCGGCGCACTCGGACTCAAAGAGATCGCCCGCTCCCTCGAAATCGAGGCGACCGAGTTGGCTACTGCATACCGCATGTCTGCCGAGATCGCAGATTGGTTGAACGAACTGGCGACAGCAACCGAACTACCTGCTGTGCAGCTCATCGGCATTCGACCAAACGGCATTCCGGTACACACCGCCGAACAGTTCGATGCCGCCAGCCATCGCCTCGCTGACAAGTACGACAACTGGCGGATACTCAGCCACGGCGACGTGTGGAATCACAAGGGCATCGAGTACGACGCAGTGCTTGTCGACGCGCTCGATATGAGCCCAGCCGAGTTGTACCTAGCAGCTTCTCGAGCCGCGCACGAACTCGTTGTCTGCAACCTGAGCTAGGAGTCTTACGAATTACAGGTCAATGGCCTTTTCACTTGGTGGCGTTTCGTAGACAAAGTCGCAATGCGTGGCGCCGTCCATGATCGTTTGGGTCCGGGTGAACGTCACGTCTGAATTGAACCCTTGGATCATCGTGCCATCGCGGTTGCAACTCATGGTCGCGCCGAGCTCGGCCATGTCGAGTTCGCGATACATCTCCGCATAGCGACACCGGGTGACATTGAAGGCAAACCGGTTGTCGGTTTGTTCGATGACTTCTAGTTCCAGCGCGCCACCACGGGTCCAGGCTTCCATAGTCTCGGCAAACGTTGCGAGGTCGTTGGCGCCGAACATCTCGGCCATTGCCGCTCCCTGGCTTTGCGCAACCTCAACGATGACCTCGGCCGCCAATTCGGTTACGCGTTCGTGACCGAATTCTTCTCCTATGCGGGCCAGTAGTGGAGCGACGATGCGTGCCTCGATCTCGCGGCGCTTCAGCACACCGATCTCATTCAGGGTGTCGGGGCGTTCGCTACTCGGCTGATCGGTCATGCTCAAACCCTAATTCGCAGGCCTACCAACACCTAGGCAGACCGAGCGACACGTGCGCTCTGGATTAGCCATACCGCGGTCGACACCACAAATACCCCAGCGACGACAACAACATGGTTGCCGCCGGTGCCAAGACTAAGCCACGGTTCCTGTCACGCCCGAATCACGTGGGTAAGAGGCAACCATTGGGAGATCGACTGCATCGTGCTCGACACAAAGCCGACACACGTGTCGGTGCCAAAGACGCGGGTCGGCACCCGTTGCGCCAACAACATCGTCGATCGCCTCGGCGAGCACACGCCGTTCACTGTCTACAGCCTTAGCGTCTACAGTCCCGGAGCGCTTCGCTAACGTCACGGTGCCAGCAACCGGTTGGTTAGGGAATGTCGAAGGTTTGTTCGCAGGTGGCGTCTGCGGTGATGATCCTTGTACGGCGAAGCATCTGGGCTGAGAAGTCGGCCATACAGGTCAACGTAGACCAAGATGGAGCCATGCTGCAGGTAACGCCGACCGGGGGTGCGCTTGGTGCCGTCGTGACTGGCATCGATCTCGCCAGCGAGCAGAGCCAGGAAACACGTGCAGCACTGCGCGCCGCATGGCTCGAACATCTGGTGCTGGTGTTTCCGGACCAGCCGCTCGAAGCCGCTGAATTCTTGGCGTTCGCCAACACCATCGGAACGCCGGGTCGCTATCCCTTTGTCAGCGGATTGCCCGACTATCCCGACATCATCGAGGTCAAGAAGCTCGAAGACGAGAAGAACAACTTTGGAGGCATCTGGCACAGCGACACCGTGTATCTCGACCGCCCACCAATGGCGTCAATGCTGGTCGCTCGAGAGATCCCGCTGGGCCGCGGCGATACCGAGTTCGCAAACATGTATCTGGCCTGGCAGCAGCTGCCAGCTGAGTTGCGCGAACAGATTGAGTCATTGCGAGCCGTCAACCGTTCCGACCTGGCCGACGTGTCCAAGACCCGCTCGGATCGCCTTGCCGATGAGCAGACGGCGGCTCGGCCAGCGTTTCGCGCCGAGCATCCGGCGGTGCGCACCCATCCCGAGACCGGTAGACAATCGCTTTATGTCAACGTGGCCCATACGTCACAATTCGTTGGCATGTCTCCCGATCAGAGCCGCCCGATTCTCGACAAGCTCTTCGCCCATCAGGTGCGCGACGAATTTGTCTGGCGCCTGCAGTGGGGGGTCGGCATGGTCGTGCTGTGGGACAACCGATGCACGCTGCACAACCCCATCAATGACTACGACGGCCACCGCCGCCTATTGCACCGCATCACGCTGGAGGGTGACATACCGGTGTAGCGAGACCTAGCTCCCTGCGGCCCACCATTGCTCGAACATGGGCAAGATGTCGTCGTTCACAAGTTCGACGAGCGTTCCATTCGGCGGTTGCACATAGGCAAAGGAGCCGTAGCCGTCTTCGGGTGCCGTGCCGGCAAGAGCAACGGTCCAGCCCTGGGCAAGCACCGCCTCGACTTCGGCTTGTACGTTGTCGACCCACAGACCAACGTGGTGCACACCGGGATTGTCCCCGCAGTGCCACGGAGAACCGGGCGCGCTTTCGAGCAACTCGACGTGTTGAGGACCTTCGCACGAGTAGACGTAACGCAACGGCACCGTGCGCAGTCCTTCGGCGGGAGTCCACACCGGCATTTCAGCGACTTCGCGCGATTCGGCCCAGGTCACACCGAGGCTGACGCCAAGCTCGTTCATTGCGGCGTTCAAGTCAGGCACACGGATGCCTGTGTGGAACAACCGTTGGTAATCAATCATGGGAACTCGCTTACGGGAAGTTGGGTATTGCATTGAAGGAATGGGTTTGCACGACCGGCGTGCGGTTAGCAACAACCGAGACCGACGTGCCCGTCGTGTCATCGAGAGCTGTTGCAATAGCTGCTTCGGCCACCTGTGACGGTGCAAGCAGTTGGGGGGCGTCCTCGGCGGCTTCGGCCGAGAGCCCTAACAATGCAGTTGCAACACCCCCTGGACAGATTGCATTGATCGTGATGCCCTGCTCGGCTAGCGAATCGGCCACCGAGCCGACCCAGCCGACCACAGCGTGTTTGGTTGCGCTGTAGAACGGCGTTGGTTTCCATGCCATGAGACCAGCGGCCGAGGCAGTCACGATCATTGCGCCGCCATGGTCCATCGCTCCCGCGGCCGCCACGGTGCCATAGATCACCGAATCGGTGTTCACCGCCGTGACCTTGCGATATTGGTCGAGATTCAGGTCCCCGACCGCATACGGCTGACCTTGTTCGACTCTGCTGCGACCGAGGACGCCGGCGTTCAAGAAGACCAGATCCAGAGCACCAGCGGCTTCGACTGCGGCAGCGACCATTGCCCGGTTCGCTTCTTCGGTCGTAATGTCGGCGACGTGCGTGGTGCACCCATGCTGCGTGCTGAGGTTGGCGAGCGCCTCAGCTTGGATATCAACAGCAAAGACGTTTGCGCCACGGCTCACCAGTTGCTCAACAAGCGCTGCCCCAATTCCTGATGCCGCACCAGTAACTAGGGCGGCCTTGCCCGTTAGATCAGACACGTTCGCTACTTTCCCTGGAAGTTCGGTGTGCGGCGCGCTGCCATTGCGGCCACACCTTCTTTCCAGTCCTCGGTCGTTTGCAGCTGGGCCTGCTCAATCGCTTCATGGTCGGTCGCTACCTTCACCTCATCGGCCAAGCCTTCGCGCAGCGTTGCACGGATCGACTTGACTGCTAGTGGCGCAGAAACCGCAATCTCTGCGGCCAGTTCGTGTGCCGCGTCGCGCACCGACTCCAGCGGAGCGAGCTTGTCAGCGAGACCGAGTTGAACCGCTTCTTCGCCTGGCACTCGTCGGCCCGTATACAGGAGTTCGGCGGCTACCTGTTGGCCAACGAGGCGAGGCAAGGTAACGCTGAGACCGAATCCTTGATGGAATCCAAGCCGGGCGAAGTTTGCGCTGAAGCGGGCTTCAGGCGCCGCAACACGAAAGTCGGGCATCAGCGCCAGGCCAAGGCCACCGCCGACGGCAGCGCCTTGGATAGCTGCAACGATGGGCAGACCGGCACGGAACAGGCGCACACCGGCAGCGTAGAGCTGACCTGAGTTCTCGTCATCGGCGCGGTTTGCAAAGTCGGCACCGGCGCAGAAATGTTTACCTTCGCTGCAGAGAACAATGGCTCGGGCCTCAGCACCGGCATCGAGCGTCTCAAAGGTGTCAGCGATCTCTTCGATCAGTCGCATCGAAAAGAAGTTGTTCGGCGGTCGATGTATCTCGACCGTCGCAACATGATCGCTACCAATTTCGACGGAAACGTCTCCCACAGTGTCACCCACTGCCCTTCACTTGTCGTCTGGTGACAAACTAACGTGCCGAACTATGGCTATCCCAGAAGAGCCCACACAAGATGACGTCACCGCCGAGCTGAACGAGTGGCTCAGCGCCAACTGGGACCCGGATCGGTCGTTGCTTGCGTGGCGTGAGATCATCGTTGATGCAGGGTGGGCAAAGCCAAGCTGGAGCACTGAATGCCACGGCCGAGCGCTCCCCGCTTGGTCCGAGTCGCTCGTTCCACGACTGTTCCGTGAATTCGGAGCGGTCGGTGTGCCGAGCGGCGGCGGTGTCTTTCTCGTCGCGCCAACACTGATGAACCACGCAAGCGACGACCTGAATCGGCGCATGCTACGTCGAACCTTGACTGGTGAACTCACCTGGACCCAGCTGTTTAGCGAGCCGGGCAACGGATCGGACTTGGCGGGTCTGACGACATCGGCAACCCGCGATGGCGACACGTGGATCATCAACGGACAGAAGGTGTGGAGCACGAGTGCGCACCATGCTGACATGGCGATCATCGTGGCCCGCTCTGACTTTGATGCGCCCAAGCACAAGGGCATCTCGTACTTCGTGATGGATATGAACCAGCCGGGTATCGAGGTGCGCGGCATCAAGCAGATGAACAATCACGCATCGTTCAATGAGATCTTCATCGCTGACGCCGAGATACCCGAGGCCGACCGGGTTGGCGACGTTGGTGAAGGTTGGCGGATCGCTAAGACCACGCTCTCCTATGAACGTGGACTGAGCGGCAACCGCCCCAGACTAAGGCCACAGATGAGCGGACGGACCTGGGACGAGGCGAATGCTGAGGCGGCCGAGAATCTCAAGGTGTACTCGTGGTATCCGCAGCGCGCTGGTCGTGCCGATCTACTCATCGAAAGGGCGCAGAAACTCGGCTGCAACAACGACCCGGTGATTCGCCAAGAGATCGCCAAGCTGGAGAGTCTGCGCATGGCGAGCGAGTGGACTGCGGCCCGTGCGAGAGCGGCTCGAGCCCTTGGCCGCAAGCCGGGGCCCGAGGGTTCGCTCGGCAAGCTTGCTGCCAGTCAGATCGCCAAGACCAGCGCTCGTATCCACGCCATGATCGGCGGAAGCCAAGCCATGTTGGCCGGTACCGATCGCCACGCCGATGAGATCGTGGCCGAGGTGCTCATTTCGACCCCCGCCGTGTCGATCGCCGGTGGCACCGATGAGATCCAGCACAACATTCTCGGCGACAACATCTTGGGCCTACCCCGCGAGCCAGGCTTTGGTCGAGACACACCCTTCCGAGATATCCCCCGCAACTAGCTCCGGTTCGAGACATGCCAACGATGTTCGGTGCCCAGCCTGTTCATCCACGGCAGCTCCGATCCTCGTTCGCCTGACGGCGCTCGACAGATCGTCAACGTTATGCCGAACGCAGACCTGGTGATCATCGAGGGTGCTGGTCACTTCCCATGGATCGAACGCCCATCAGAAACGATTGCGACTATCCAGACCTTCATTGAGTCAACCATCTAGACCCTTCGTCCAGGCGGGCGTCCGCCACGCTAGAGGTGACGTTCGTACAGAACATCCAGGACGGTGGGAACTTCGTTCGCACAGATCCGTCGTGGCTCGCAGAGCTGCCATCCTCGACGCTCGTACATGTTGCGGGCCCGGTGATTCTCCTCCAAAACCCACAGATTCACTTCGTTGGCACCGCGCCCGCGCGCAGTTGTCAACGCTTTGTCATGAAGCTCGCCGCCAATGCCTCGGTTCCAGCGCGCCGGGAGCACATGCAGCCGCTTCATGAGTAGCCCGGAGGTGACCGACACTTCTGGCGCCAGCGCAACTGACCCGACAATGAGTTCCGCCTCTTCGGCGACAATGACGTCGATGTCAGAGCTGGCAAGCATGGTTCTCCAAGCTGCAGCAAGGAACTGCGCCGTCGGCGGCTTGCTGTCGATGGGGAAGATGTTCCGATAGCCAGCGGTGACTGCGTTTGCGTGCAGTTGGATGAGCTGGTCTAGGTCCTCGAGAACGCCGGTACGCAGTACAACCATCTCGTCACATTCCCACACGCCGGCGCGTGTGCGCTGAGATCCGCGTCGGCTGACACCTAGCGCAGGCTGATACCGGCCGTTTTGGTTTCGAGATATTCGTCGAGACCTTCGTGGCCGCCTTCGCGGCCCAGACCGGAGTCGTTCATGCCGCCAAAGGGAACCGACGCTGATGTTGGGTTCACGTCGTTGATGCCGATGATGCCAAAGCGCAGAGCCTCGAATGCCTTGATGGCCGTCTTGAGGTTTTGTGTGTAGACGTACGCAGCGAGGCCGTAGTGCGTGTCGTTCGCCAGTTCGATCACCTGGTCGACGTCGTCGTAGACCACGACCGGAGCAACGGGTCCAAACGTCTCTTCTCGGTAGACGGTCATCTCTGGTGTGACCTCGGTGAGCAGCGTCGGTGCGTAGAAGTAGCCCGCCCCGAGACCGTCCTCGGTCATGCGATGGCCGCCTACGGGCACGCCAGCTCCCTTTTCGCGAGCGTCTTCGACCTGTGCCGCGACCTTCTCAACTGCAGCGTTGTTCACGAGCGGGCCGACGCCAACGCCGTCGTGCATGCCGTTGCCAGTGGTAAGTCCGTTGATGCGTTTGGTCAGGGTTCCGACGAACGCGTCGGCGGCGTCACGATGCACGTACAGGCGGTTCGGACTGATGCATGCCTGACCGGAGTTCAAGAACTTCAGTGCCGCAGCGCCCTTGGCTGCTTGTTCGGGGTCAGCATCGGGGTAGACAATGAACGGGGCGTGGCCCCCGAGTTCCACGGACACTCGTTGCAGCGACGCTGCGGCCTTTCCAGCGAGCATCTTGCCAACTGCGGTTGATCCGGTGAACGTCAGCTTCTTGACGCGGGCGTCGCTGGTGAACACCTCGCCGATTGGCGCGGGATCCGCTGCGGTCACCATGTTCATAACGCCGGCGGGCACGCCTGCTTCGTCGAGAATTTCGAAGATAGCTTTGGCGCATAATGGCGTGGCTTCGGCTGGTTTGAGGACCATGGTGCAACCGGCTGCGAGGGCAGGTCCCATCTTGCGGGTCAGCATGGACATTGGGTAGTTCCACGGCGTGATCGCAGCGACCACACCGACGGGTTGGCGAACGCTCAAGAACCGCTGGTCGGCTCGCGATGATGGCAGCCATTCGCCCGTGATCCGGCGGGCTTCTTCGGCGAACCAGCGGAGGAAGTCTGCGCCGTAGCCAACTTCGAATCGAGCGGCGCGAAGCGGCTTGCCTTGCTCGGTCGTCATAAGGTTCGCGAGCTCCTCAGCTCGGTCGTTCATGATCTGCCAGGCCCGCATCAAGATGTCGGCGCGTTCGTAGGCCGTGGTGGTTGACCACGACGCAAACGCTGCGTGGGCGGCGGCGATTGCCTTCTCGGCATCGCTTGCGCCGCCGTCTGGCATGTCGCCAAGCTTCTCGCCCGTCGCCGGGTTGGTTACCTCAAAGGTCGCGCCACCTTCGGCGCTCACCCATTCCCCATTAATAAACATGCCGAAACGTTACTGGCCCATGAGAGCACACCGACAGCCCGCCAAATGCGGGCGAGGTACCTGAACTAACCTGCCAGCAAGATGAGGTTTGTACCTGCCCCGAGACGAGTGCTGAGACTCGCTATCTACAGCTTCGTGTTCGTCATTGCATCGTCATCTCTCAGATCGTGATCTCGAATGCCGCTGGGGATCGCGTGGTAGCGCGGGACCGCAGACGCTAAGGCTGTCGACAGAATCGCGAGCGCAGCGAGCGATTCGGACTACCCCATGACAGTGCCGGTGGAGTTGGTGTTGATGGGGCGGTTACGGGAGAACGCTGCCATGTCGATGGGAGTACCGGTGTATCGGCCGTGAACCACGAGTGGGTCGGCATCGTGGTCGTGACCATTTGTCACGGCGATGATGAGTTCCCCCATGAGGTGAGAGGCGACGCATGCGTTTTTGAATTGGTTGCCGCTGGTACCGATTGCGACGTAGAAGCCGTTGAGGTCAGTGCGGTCGTAGATTGGGCCCCAGTCGCTGCTGACGTCGTAGGCCTCGGCGAGTCCTTTGCGTTGCAGGGGCACGCCAAAGTCTGGTACTCGTTTGCCGACGCGCATCATCTGTCGGTTCCACACCGGCTCGGTGACCTCGCGATTGAGTGTGTCCATGTCTTCGACCCAGTCGTGGCCGTCGCATTCGGGGTCGGCTGAGCCAACGAAGATGTTGTTGCCTGGTGCGGGACGGAAGTACATGCCCTGGTCGAGGTCGCCAACAATCATGCCGTCGCGGTTGAAGTCGACGCCGGGGGGTGCGGCAGCGAGGTGGGCTTCGTGTCGCATGGGGTTGGTGCGCACGGTCATGGCTTCTTCAAGCCCAGCGATTTTGTTGATTGCTGATGACCATGGACCGCCAACATTTACGACGATGGGAGCGATGATTTCTTCGCCGGTGCGCAGCTGCACGCCGCTCACCTTGGTGCCGTCGTGCATGATCTCGTCGACTCGGCAGCCGAATCGGAACGTTGCGCCTTTTGCGGCGGCTGCGGTCTGCAGGTTCTGCGCGGCGAGTTGCGGATCGCTCACATAGCCAGCATCGGGTGTTGACAGCGCGCCTGGCAGCTCACCAATCGGTTCGGCCCAGAATTTCTCATCGTCGGGGAGACAGGCACCGCCGTACTCAGCGAGGGTCAGGAATGGAAGGCGCTCGGCTGTTTCCTCTGCTGTCCACTCCTCGAACGGAACGCCTGCTTCGGTGAGGTTCTTGACCCAGAGCTGGTGGAAATTTTCGTGTGAGCGCAGAAATGCCTGACCAGTGGGCACTTTGTAGGCAACACCGTGCTCGTGGTCGTCGGTTTCGAGATAGTCGGCGAAGTTTTCCCAGTAGCGGTTGCCTTCCCATGCCATTCGTACGCCGTCGACAGTGCTGTAGGTAAACCGAATGATGGCGCCTGAGCTCGACGTAGACCCCATGCCGGGTCCTGGGTTCATTTCGACCACGCATACGTTGAGCCCGCGCCGCGATAGTTCGAATGCGATGCCGCACCCAAAGATGCCTGCGCCGATAACGATGGCGTCATGCGTTTCAGTCATGGCCTCAGACTATGCCGGTTGGCCGATGCCGGCCATGACATCTGGTCACCTCAGCTCGCCAGCAGCGACATCTAACCGTTATCGTCGCCAGCCGCCACAACCTGACAAACCATCATCGTCGCCAGCCGCCACAACCTGACAAACCGCTGTTAGCCACCGCTCATTTGGTTGTCTAGCCAGTCGTGGTAGTGCTGCACGCGTGCTTCGTCTTCGTTCAACAGTGCGGTGCTGAAACCACGAGAGTGCATGCCCGCCTGCACATCACGGATCAGGTGCACGTCCTGGTCAATGGTGATGGTCATGGTCTTGCGCCCTTCGATGATGTCTTCTTGGGTGAACTCGTCACGTTCTGGTCGTTCGGTTGTGTCATGTCGTGGATCCGGACGTGGCGTGAAGGACAGTGCACCAGCGCGACCTGCTGCATCGCCTTCGGGCATCATGAGGAAGGTGAGCTTGTCCCACCAGCACCAGTTGGGGTCGGTTGGATCGGGGCGAGCTCGCATGATGAGCAGATTGTCTGGCTGGATAGTGAGCATGGTGTTTGGGAAGACGTTGTACTGCACGATGTCGCTCAGTTGCTCGTCGCTCAACAGCCCGTAGTCATAGCCAAGGTCAGCGCCAACTTCGCGACGACGTCGCTGCACGTCGGAGCGCACGTCGAGCACTCGCCCGGTGTAGTCGGCTGGATCCATGCCGAGCTGCCGCATTTGCGCAGCCATATGTTTGGTTGGCTGGTCCGGGATCGGTAGCCGAGTATTCACGGTGAAACCCTCGATCAGCACTCCGGTGTGGCCGTTTGGATACAGCCCGATCTGAGCGGTTGGACAGTCAAAAATGGTCGCGTGCTGTGGGTGAATATGTTCGACGTGATACAGCTCACCAAAGTTGTCGAACACGGCCTTCCAGTTGCAGTTGAGCCGCACGGTCTGATCTTGCACGAGTGTCATGTCGGCTAGGCGGTACGGGGCGATGAGGTCAACGAGAGGCCCAAGGAAGTCATGCAGCGGCGGCCCGTCGTCATCCATGCAAATCCAAACCATGCCGCCCCACACTTCGCATCGAACGGGCTTAAGTGAGCGCTCCGCGCATGAAACGCCACCAGCGAATCGGTCTTCGTCGGGAACGACGGTCAGGTCACCTGCATGGCTGTAGGTCCAGCCGTGGTACGGACACACCAGGTTCTTGACCCAGCCTCGGTCATTGACCATGACTCGGGCGCCGCGGTGTTGGCAGACGTTGTAGAACGCTGCCACCTCAAGCTCGTCATCACAGGTGACAAGTAGTGACTCTCGACCTACGTTGAAGACAAAGTACTCACCAGGTTCGGCAACATCGCTTGCCATGCCGGCGAAGAGCCATGCCTTTGGCCATACGTGCTCCCATTCCGCCGCCAGGTACTCGGGCGAGATATATCGCTCGGCTGTGATCATGGACACAACCTAGTTCTGGCCCGTTAGCTGGCCAAGGGCAGTTCAGCGCCAAGCAGTTGAATCGCCTCGACGGTTCGGTCGAACGACCGTTGATAGGTGGCTCGCACGTCCGGATCCAGGCTGTCGTCATCAAGCGCTGACAGCAAGTCGATGATCGTGTAGGTCGACCGGTCGACCCAAGTGGGCGCAAAGGCGAGGCCGCCGACCTCGTAGCCAACCGATTGGTTGCCTCGAAGCGTGACTTCGACCATCACGCCATCTTGGGTTCCAACGCGACAGCAGTTGTCACTCTGATTCGACAGTGAGTTTCCCAGCCCATACACAACCGGCACCCCGTTCACCTCGGTTACGGGCTGCACGACATGGGCGTGATTGCCGATGATGACGTCGATCACTTCTGAACGAGTGAGGGTGATGGCGAGCTGCTCCTGTGCAGTCGACGGCTCCCGTTGGTACTCATTGCCCCACTGGATGCTCAATACCACGATGTCAACACCGGCGTCTTTAGCTCGCCGCGCCTCGGCGATGATTTCTGCCGCATTATTCACATTGACCAGCCATGGTTCGTCTTCGGGCAACACAAAGCCGTTCAACCCGTAAGTGTACGACAGGTGCGCAACGCGCATATCACGTACGTCGTAGATCCTCGGTGAGAGCGCCTCGTCGCTGGAGCGGGCCATGCCAGCGTGGCCAAGTCCGACTCGGTCCATCTGCTCAAGCGTCGTACGCACACCCGACGGTCCACGGTCCATCGAGTGATTCGAAGCTGTTGAACAGCCGTCGTACCCAGCGTCGATCAGTGCATCTGACAACTCACGGGGTGCGTTGAACGTGGGATAGCCGTCGAGCCCGGTGTTATCGGGCGACACGGGCGTCTCCAAGACACAAATCGCAAGGTCTGCTTGCGAGACGCGCGGTGAAACGTCGGCAAACATGGGCCGATAGTCATAGGCCCAATCACTCTTTGCCCCATTGGCCAACGCCCGAGCAATGACCGGGGTGTGGCTTAGCACGTCACCACTGAACAACAGCGTGTGAGTCTTGACAGGCAGCGGCGTTGGCGTCGGTGGAATCGTAAGGGCCGTTGGCGCCGGGGGTATCTCCACCGTGGGCGTTGGTGCAGAAAGTAGCGGCTGTTCAGGCGGAGTGGGCGCTGTCGATACCGGTTGTTGCGCCGAGGTCGCCAGCGGTGCGCCGTCGGCGCATCCTGAAAGGAATGCAACCACAAGCACTGGCACAAGCGCTGACCAACGAGCGTGAAACAGTCTCCGCCATTGCATGCCCAGACAGTAGCGGGATCGCAGATACCAAGGTTTAGGGAGGATTCCTTGTTTCTCGGAGTAGTTCTGTGCTCTACGCTGTGTGTAGGGCTTAGTACACCGAGCGGACCTAACGGCCGAGGAGACTCCATGACTGCACCGAAAACAACTCGATCCAAAGGGCTCAAGCTCTTTGTGACGGTGGTGAGCACCATGATGCTGCTCACCCTGGTAGTTCCAACACCCACTGCCGAGGCAAGCTCGGGATACACACCGTGCCCGCACTATTCAATTCAAGACGTGTTCGACAATCCACACACCGATTGGGATCGAGACGGGCTCAGCAACAGCACCGAGCTGTATAACGGCCTCAATCCGTGCATCGTCGACGCGGCCGCATTCTGCGGTAGCAGCGGCAATGCGTTGTGCCGCTACAGCAATCATGGCCACCACCACCCCAACAACAATCACTACTACTACTCGTACTCGTATACGTACGTCAGCCCGTGCGAAAACGACGTGTTGACGAATCCTTACGGCGACTACGACGGCGACGGCTTCACCAACATTGTTGAGTCTCGCAACAACGCCAACGCTTGCTCAAAGCCATGCCCCAACCCGACCCACGCTGACTTGGCATTGAACCCGAATGGTGATTGGGATGGCGATCGCGTGAGCAACGCCGTTGAAGTGTCACAGGGCAGCAATCCGTGCAACAGCCACAGCTACTACCAGTTGCACAATCCGTGCCCTAACTGGACTCAATCACAGCGCAGCTTCCAGGCCTATCTCGACTGGGACCACGACGGCATCTACAACGTGAACGATCACAGCCCATGCACCTACAACGCACGGGTCCAGACACATACGCAGACGACCAGTCAACAGCTACCGCACGTGTCCAACACGACGACCTACGCACCCACAACTCACTACACGTGTCCAGCCGGGTACCCGTACTTCCACAGCGGCAATAACCGCTGTTACGCAAACCCATTGGGCTGGAGCCACTCCTAGACAGCTTCAAAAATGAGCTGAAATAGCGATTCGAGGGAGTCGGCGTCGATCAAGGAATCGACGCCGACTTCAACGTTTTTGGACCGGTCAGCACCCAGTACCGGATGAGCTAGCCCAGCGAACTTGTCGCGGATCTCCAGATCGCTGAGGTGGTTTTCTGGGTCGCCGCGTGGTTCGGTGTCAGTAGAGACGAACTCCGTTCCATCGATCAGGCGCAGCGTCACCCGTGCAAACCGGTTGGCGGGGAACGCGTCGTTATGGCGATCGTCTTCGCTGATCTCAACCCGTTGAGCCAGAGCGCGGATCGTAGGGTCGTTAAGTGCAGTTGTAACTTCGACAGCACCCACCGTGCCACGCACGACGGCTGCGGCTACGGGAAAGGGAAGGCTGTACTGAGCGTGTTCAGTTGTTTGCGGAATCGCCATGACTAATCGCGCAGCTTCGGTGAACGTCGCGACATGGATAGAGGCCACCTGCGCTGCTGAGATCGAATGTTCCAGACATAAGGCGAGTGTCGCCTCGACCGCTGGTTGAGCCCAGCGACACACCGGGAACGGCTTGAAATATTGCTCCTCGATACGCCAGCGCGACCCGAGATCGCCCCAGATTGTTGCGACCTTGGGATCATTCACGCTCACGGCGGGAGCACCCGTAAAGCCATCGGCTGCAAGATACGCAGCCGAGACTCCGGCCATTGCACCCCACCCCGACCCGTCCTTGAGCATGGTGGGATGGTCGATCACCCGCATCATCTGGCTGCGGGGTCCGTGGTACTCCCCAATTCCCATCGCCTCGAACGTCGTTGCATGGTCCATGCCAAGTATGCGTGCCCCAAGTGCCGCACAGCTCAACGCACCCCACGCTCCTGAGGTGTGATAATCGGGGGCCGTTGCGTGCAGCGCTATTCCGGCTCTCGTCGCTATTTCGTAGCCCACAACAAGGGACGCCAAAAAGTCAGTCGGACTCGTGAGACCTTCGGCACATGTAAACGCGAGCAGTGCAGGAAGCTGATGACAACCGACGTGACCCTTGACGAGCTTGTGCCCGTCGTGCGCGTCGATCGAATCGATCGTCATTCCCGCTGCGAGGGCTGCGCCAGCGGGACTCGCGTTGCGCCCATCAAAGAGCAGCGGTGTGCTCAGCTCGGTTGATCCAAAGTGTTTCACCGCGTGGTCGTGAATCACGGTCGACAGTTCGGTGGTGCGACCGGCAGCTGCGACACCCAGCAGGTCCAGCAGACATCGCTGGCCGAAAGCAAGAGTCGACGCAGGAATATCATCGATCGACGTGTCGTGTATGAAGTCGATGACGTGGTCGGGTCGCTTCGACGATGTTGCCATGGCAGGACTGTAGTTTGAGCCGCTCGTTCAGGTCGTCTGTGGGAGCTGACCAGCGGTGCCAGCGTGCCCGTCCGTCGTATAGGGCTACTGGCGCAAGAACTGCCAGCCCGCAATGAACAAGCCGAATGTGATGACGAACGCTCTCAGAATCGGCAAAGGAATTGCTCGCGCCCACTTGCTGCCGAGTGCCCCTCCGGCAGCGCTGCCGATGATCACAGGAATCATGGCTAGCCATTGGATGTGTCCGACAGCGGTGTAGGCGACCGTCGCCATCAGGGTGCCGATCGACATCACAATGTTCTTGGCGGCGTTCGCGCTAAGGAAGCCATCGAATCCGCGAATGATGAACATGGCAAGGAACAGGTTGCCAACGCCCGAGCCGAAGTAGGTCAGGTACACCGAGAGCACAAGCAGCAACACAACCCCAACGTTTCCCTCAGTCAGCGCCTGGGCATGTTCTTCCGCCCATCGTCGCACAGCGGGGCTGACAGCGAATCCCAAGGTGGCAATGAGTATGAGCCATGGCACGAGCGATTCGAAGGCTTCGGCGCCAGTCCACAACAAAAGCGCAATGCCGGCGGTGGCGCCGACCACCACCACCGCGATCACCTGGGGATAGCGATCGCGCGATGCCTTGACCTCGGGCCAGTATTCGGGAAGCGCTGCCAGGTTCCCAGGAGTGAGTGCACCAAGTGTCGACGTTGCCGCCTGAATCGGTGTCATGCCGGTCAACAACATCGCCGGGTACGTAAAGAAGCTGCCACCACTCGCGACCGAGTTGATCATGCCCGCCACGAAACCCGCTGCGAGCAAGAGGAACCATTCTGCGACGCTCACACCAGTCGTCGTGCCTGCGTTCGGCGCCACAACAGCAGTCCGGTCACTGCACTCAGAATCACGAGCCCACCGATCAACGTGGTTGCAGCCGGCTGTTCGTCAACGAACACCCAGACCCACAGGGGCGCGAGTACCACTTCGGACATAAGCAGTAGCGCTGTCTCCGACGCAGGCACAACTCGGGCACCCATGTTCAAAAACACCACCGGGATAGCCAACAGTGCAGAACCTGCGAGCAAGCCGATCCCCGCATCATGTGCGGTGATTGCAAAGTCACTCGTCACCAGCGTTCCAACAACACCGGCCGCGGCCAGCACGGCTGCGCCAACAAAGATCGGCACTTGTGGATCAATCTGTGGTGAGCGACGAATGAGCGTGGCGTACAGTCCAAACGCCATGGGAATGAATACAGCGATTGCGGCGAGCGGTTCGATCTTGTCGGTAAAGGTTGCCGACACCATGATCCCAACACCGAACAAGCTCACAGCTGTGGCGAGCAGCACCGCTGCCGAGACACGCTCGCGCAACAGCAGCCAACTGAAATAGGCGCCAGCGAGTGGCGCCAACGTTTGCATGAACAAGATGAAGGCAACCGTGGTGTGTTCGAGCGCGACGATGAAGACGGCGCTCATCGCCGCGAGCAAGAATCCGCAGGCCACATGACTTGGCTCGACTGAATTAGCCAGCTCGTGCGCTCGACCTCGATAGCGCCAGCTCAAAATCACGATGGTGGCGATGAAAGCACCAAGGCCTCGGAAGATGATGTACTGCCACGCGTCAATCTCGTTTGTCAGGCGAAACGCCAAGCCACCGAAGCTGAACACCACCCCAGTCGCGAGAACGACAATCGCGCCGGCAAACGGGGTGAGGCGAAATTCGCTAACGGGTGGATTGTCCATCATCGACCTTGATGACCGTGCCAGTTACGGCATCAGAAGCTGGGCCACAGAGGTACAGCAGCGTTGAATCAAGTTGTGCCGGGTCGCCAATGCGCTTGCGCGGCATGCCCTTGGTGATATCGCCCATGCGTTCGAGCATGCCGTCCATCATCTCGGAGCTGAATGCACCCGGCGCGATGCCATTGACGTTGATGTGATAGCGAGCCCACTCAACTGCCAATACTTCACTCATGCGGGCGATGCCAGCTTTCGTGATCGAGTACAGGGCGGCACCTTGCCCGGAATAGTTGTAGGCACCAATGCTGCTGATGTTGACCATGCGCCCTGGCTTCTCGGCCGCGATCAGCCTGCGAGCGACCTCGCATGACAATACGTACGGACCGCGCAGGTTCGTGTCAAACACGGTGTCGATCAACTCATTGGACATCTTGTGCGCGCGCTGCGCATCGGGGATACCCGCGTTGTTGATCAGGATGTCGACGGTCCCGGCAGCAGACTCGGCATGGTCAACGGCGGCCATCATGGAGTCGGTGTCTGTCATGTCGATCGCACAGGGATGAGCGACCCCTCCTTGCTCGGCGATCGTGGCTTCGAGTTCGCCAAGTCGTTCTTCGCGTCTTCCTGTGGGAATCACGGTGGCGCCAGCCGCAGCGAGCACTTGCGAGAAGCGCCAGCCAAGCCCCGAGGTTGCGCCCGTTACCAAGGCCACACGGCCAGTTAGATCAGTCGAAGCGTTCGGAAGGGGGTAGTCAGTCATCCGCACAATATAGATTGGTGAGCTATGGCGAATGTGCAAGCAAACGGAATGACCATCGAATACGACGTACGCGGTGCAGGTGAACCCTTGCTCATGGTCATGGGTCTTGGCGGACAGCTCATCGACTGGCCCGACGAGTTCGCTGATCTCTTCGTCGCCAGAGGATTTCAAGTCGTTCGCTTCGACAATCGTGACAGTGGCCTGTCATCGAAGACCGACTGGACTCCCCCATCACAGGCGAAGATGATGCGTTCGTTCCTCACTCGTCGACCGCTTGCCGACGTCGGCTACACAGTCGCAGACATGGCCGATGATGCCGCTGCGCTACTGGATGCGTTGGGCCTTTCGCAGGCTCATGTTGTTGGCATGTCGATGGGCGGCATGATCGCGCAGGAACTCGCCATTCGCCACCCAGAAAAGGTGCTGAGCATGTGCTCGATCATGTCGAACACGGGCGATGGCAAGAACGGCGGCATCTCGCTCGGCCTCATGCGCAAGCTAGCGACCCGCAAACCCCCAACCAGAGCCAGCGCGGTTGACGACACCGTTGCGTTGATGCAGGCCATCTCGGGAACACATTTCGACGCAGCCGACTCCCATGAGCGCGCAGCCACAGCTATTGAGCGTTGCTTTACCCCTGATGGCGTTGCCCGACAGACCGCTGCCATAGCGGGCTCACGAGATCGCACGGCACTACTTGCGGGCGTAAAAGCGCGGACCCTCGTCATCCATGGCCTCGCAGATCCGCTCGTCAAACGAAGCGGCGGCGAAGCCACTGCACGGGCTATCCCAAATGCACGACTGCTCGCATTTGGCGACATGGCGCATGATCTGCCGCTGCCGCGCTGGCAAGAAATATGTGACGCCATCGTGCGCAATGCAAGGTCGAGCCAAGCTAGTCAAACGTTGGCACATCAATCAGCATGACCTCAGCGTCGATGCCGCACGAGCCGCTGTCGGTATTGAAGTAGACGCGGGTGAATGCGCGATTTACCACTGCGTGGGTCTCGGTCCAATAGTCCTGGCCACAGTTGTATGTGTGTGCCAGGTTGAGCACCCGTCCATTTGGTGCAAGTTCTACCGCCATGACCTTGCGGCACGACCACGCGAATTCCTCTTTGCAGTTGTAGGTCGATGCCACGACCCACCCTGGCTTGTCGTAGCCTTTTCCCGAGATGTGAATTGACGTATTTGCGTCGGCATACAGATCAAAGATCTGCACGGGTGTCAGCGTCTCCAGGTCCACACCGACGAGCCAGCCCGCTGTTGGCGATGCCGTGAAGTCGATGTAGACGTACACGTCTTCCCCCGCGGCACCCAGCGCTATATCGCTGTGCTCCGCACCGTCGAAGATGCGACGCTCATTGGTGAGGTCGGCGTCGAAAACAAACGTGCCGTTCGCATGTTGGGTCACGATGTACTCGCCGGTTGGCGACATCGACAACGCGTCGAGAGGCCCGACTTCGGGTAGCTCAGGTTGCGATAAGACGCCCAAGATGGTGTCGGTTTCAAGGTCATAGCTCACGACCCCGATGATCGACTCACCTGCGTCGTACACCAGCCAGGCGTAACGATTGCCATCGGCGCTCGCAGAACCCTCGGCCCTGTCCTTAATATAGAGCGCAGTGGGCAACCGGTCCTGGACACCCTCGGTCAGGTCAGCGATGGTCGAAGAAACACCGGTCGTCACGTTGATTTCAAAGAGTGCTAACGCACCGGTCGACGCGTTCGGGCCTTGGATGTAACGAATCAGCTGTGGCTCGGTTGGATGCCATTGGGGTTCGGCGTCTGAATGGATTGGCAACGCCCGCACGAGCTGACCCGCGACGCGGTCATACACGTGATAGGCGGCTGTGCCGTGATAGGTCATGAACCAGCTGCCATCGGCGTTTTCGGCTTGGCGCCGGCTGTAGGTGTTGCGGTCAAAACGGGTGCCCGCTGCCGAGGTCACTCGCGTAATCGTGGTGCCGTAAGCAGGATCGTTGTAGGGAACATACAGATCAGGCTTTGACCAGTTGGACGCAAGGGTGGAGTCGTCATAACCCCACACCAACTCGGCGTCGGATCGCTCAGGCAGAAGATCTCGCGAGCCTGGCACCCGTGCGGGATCGCACGCGGTCAGCAGCAGTAGCAGCGCAATCAGCAGTGCCGAGTGAATGGCCGTTGGAACGTGTGCCATGTAGCGCGACGCAGTGCCCTAGACCGGGCGGACCCAATGTCCCTGCTCGTCGAACACGAGATCGGTGAGTTGACCCGGGCGCACTTCGACATCGACGGCGAGCGCAACTGCGACTTTCTGATAGTTCCACTTCATGACATCAAGGGTCAGTTCGATGACTTGATCAACGCTGTAGTGCTGCTGCAAATCGTTTCGCAACAGTTTATCGATATCGCGTGGTTGGGTCATAAGTGCGTCGGCCAAGCGCAGAGCGAGCTTTTGTGCGACCGGTAGATCAGTCTGGTCATAGCCATGGGCTTTGGCCGCCATGATTTCGTTGAGTCCGTGCTGCTGGGCAACTGCCCCGCGCACACTCAGTCACGTGTGACAATCGTGATGTGTCGCACACCGCAACCGAACCAGTTCGGTTGTCACGGGGTCGACCTCGTCAAGGCAAACAACGCCAGCTTGCCATTCGGCGAGTGCACTCTTTAGATCTGGAGCATCGCATGTTGCGGCCTGCCTGTCGATGGTGCCGGGTGGCATGAGCCCGCCAGCTGGCACAAGCCCAAGCCGTTGCCACGCAATCCCAAGCCGCAGTCGCTGCTCCACGACGAGGAGCCCGTGCACGAATTCCCCAAGACCCCGCTGACCGAGATGGCCTCGTACCTCGTCTACAAGTGACGACGGCATCGAAGCGACATCGACAACCCACTGCTCGGCAAAATTGACACAGGCGACAGTCACCGGATCGGTTTCACTGTCGGCCACGGACTCACCTGCGAGTTCGGCCGCAGCCTGGAACTGATCACCGACGCCAAGCAGCTGCGCTATACGATGTTCGACTCGATTCAGCAGAGGAGCCGGCACATCGTTGAGCGCGTAACTATGCGCTGCATGCAGCGCCGCAGCGACGCGCGTCCGGTCGCCCAGGACGGCGTCGATTGTTGTTGCATCAAGCATGGTCAGCGGGCTTGAGGGCCTCGTTGCAGACGACCCGGGTACTCACCTGTGAGTTCGCCGTCTTGCACGGTGATGGTGCCACGCTTGATGGTTGCGGCGTAGCCCGTCGACCGTTGCAGTAATCGCGTGCCACCTGCCGGCAGGTCTTGTACGAGCTCTGGCGCATGAGCGTTGATCGTGTCGTGGTCAAAGATATTCAGATCGGCGAGATAGCCGGGAGCAACCACACCGCGATCGTTCAAGCCAACATGACTGGCTGTCGCCTGTGTCTGGCGATGCACCATGTACTCAAGATCGAACGTCTTGCCTTGGCCACGATCGCGGGTCCAATGGCTAATCGCTGTGGTCGGCATCGTGCCATCGGACAACGTGTTGCAGTGAGCGCCAGCGTCGCTGAGCCCTGACAGCGTCAGCGGCGACTCGATCATGTCAGCAACGTCGTCGAGGCTGCCGTCGGCATAGTTCATGAATGGCAGATAGACCAGCTTGGTTCCACCCGCTTCCAAGAAGAAGTCATACATGACCTCGTTCGCCGGGCGACCCTGGCCAGCAGCGAGCCCTGCGAGCGAGTCAGCGGGTTGCGGTTCGTAGTTTGGAAACTCGGCCATCGGGAACATGCGATCGTACCCCGAGTGAGTCGTTGCGCTGAACGAGTTGGGAACAAAGGCGGCGTGTTCCGCAATGATCGTCTCGCGAATCGCAGGCTCCTGCATTCGCACAACCCGGTCCGCGATGGGCAGCGTGCTGAGCTTCTTGTAGGTAGGGCTGCAGCGCAGTGGGTTGACGGTGGAAGTCAGACCCGCGACCACGCCGATTGGACGCACCGCGGTTTGTGCTGACACGTCGGCGCCAGCGCTGCGCCACCGGCCAATGGCCTCGAGGAGTTCGCGCCACCGGCCAGGAGACTCATCGCTTTGCTGAACCGTGAAGCTGAGCGGTCGGGCGACGTGCATCGCAATCGCTTCGAGCAGCGCAAGTTCGCTTGCCACGAGTTCGTCGTCGGTTGTTTGGTAGCTGTCGCTAATGAGCTGGATGACACCCGTCCCAGCGCGCTGCAATGCAGCGGCGATACCGAGCACCTCATCTGCGCCTGCCTTGAGCGTGCCGATCTGGGCCCCTTCGCTCGTGCGGTGCACCCACGTGCGCGACGTGGTGAAACCTAAGGCTCCAGCAGCAATCGCTTCTTCGCACAGTTGCGACATTGACTCGATCTGCTCGTGACTTGCGGCGACGGTGTTATCGGCTCCGTCGTTGCCCATCACGTAGGTGCGGAGCGCTGCGTGGGGAATCTGGGTGCCGACATCGAGCGTCCATGCCATCTTGTCCAGCGTGTCCAAGTATTCAGGAAAGCTCTCCCACCCCCACGTCATGCCTTCTGCAAGCGCGGTGCCAGGAATGTCCTCGACGCCTTCGAGCAACGAGATCAGCCAGTCGTGGCGATCCGGTTGCGCCGGAGCGAACCCGACGCCACAGTTGCCCATGACGATCGACGTGACGCCGTGTGTCGACGACGGCGCGAGGTCGGCGTCCCACGTGGCCTGACCGTCGTAGTGGGTATGGATGTCAACCCAGCCAGGGCTAACGATCTGACCGTCGGCATCGATCTCGCGCGTTCCCGACGCAACAACATCGCCGACTTCAGCGATCACGCCGTTGGTCACGGCGATGTCACCCGCATATCGCGGGGCACCTGTTCCGTCGACCACTACGCCATTGCGAACTACTAGGTCGTACATCTTTTTGGCCTTTGTTCAGAAGACTCTGTTCTCGGCAACAACGCTAGTCCAAAGCGGCGGTTGTGCCTGCACCGGTCCAGCACAGGAAGACCAACCCTAGGCCGCTATGCAACGCAAATCCGACGATGTGTCGCCCGATCGAGTCGATGCCCGAGAAGGACTGCGCATTCTCGATCAGCAAATTCAAGAGCGCCGAAGCAACATGTCGGCCGTCGTTGACGGCCTAAAAGAACGTGGTCCGTCGCGAACCTGCCGGCGGCTACGCCAACCCATCGACGAAGTCGAGACGCAGGCCGCTACGTCGCCAACTGGAGTGAGCTCCCGAAACGAGTCTCAAGGTCGATATGCAGCCGAATCCACTCGAAAAGTAGAGCGATCTTGGCTCCATCGTTCACCATTTGGCTCCGATACGCACCATGCAAAGTGTCGATTCCTTCGTCGGTTTTGCCCGCCGTAAGAAGTGCGACCCCGTGCAAACGTTCCGCGGCACGGGCAAAGTGACTTAACAGCGGTTGACGGCCCAGCACGTCAAGCAGGGTGGTGGTGTGCGCCAAGAAGTCACTCGTTCGGCCTTCAGCCTGGGCGAGCATCGCGCGAGCGCGTAACACCAAGAACTGCGAAAGGATATCGGTCGACGCGTTGCGGCACCCCGCAAGTGACTCCGCTGCTCCCGCCGGGTTTCCAAGGTGCAGCTCAAGGCGACATCGAATTGATGCCGAGCCGTCAACTGGAGCGCTTGAGTTCTGATCGAGCATGGCGAGTGTGCTGTACACCTGAGCCGTCCTCGCCGCCAGCGGCACCTCTTCGCAGCCCGGAAGCTCGTCTTCGAGCATCTGCATTTGGATTTCTGCAAGATTTAGGCACACCATGGCAGTACCCGCATCGCGTCTAAGACGATGTCGTTCGATGCTATCTGACCACCACGCCAGCGCCTGGTTAAAGAGTCCGAGATTCGCAAATGCCGATCCGATGCTGTTGTCGATGCGGCTGGATTGGCTGCCGCCCATCGGCTTCGATATTCGCAAGCGCATGGCTTGGGTCAGCGAGTCGATACGCACGCCCGCGTAGTCCGATGACGCGCCTGGGCACGACGCCAAAACGGCGAGAACCTCGGCGCTGTAACCCCACTCATCGACTTCTTCGGCGAGACGGCTCGTGTGGAGGGCCCACTTCGTTACCATCGCAGTATTGCCACCGTAGATTGCGGCAAGCGTGAGACGACGTCCGATCTCGAGCCGCTGCGTAATCGCCTGATCCCCGAGGGCGACGGCCTGCTCGTTGAGCAACTCGAGTTCCTCAAGAATCGCGCAATTTGGCATGTCGACGCGACGCGGGTTGATCGCCTCGACCGCCGCACTCAGCGCATCGATCGGTTGCAGCTGGACTTGTGGTTGCTCGGGCTGCGGGCCCGTGGCAACCCGCACGACGATAGGTGTGAGATCGTCGAGTAGCGCAGGTCGGCCCAAGAGGTAACCCTGCGCTAGCTCACATCCGATAGATCTCAGTTCGTGCAGTTGTTCCTCGGTTTCAACACCCTCGACGACCACATCGGTCGCAGTTGCTTTCGCAAAGGTGAGGATCGATTGAATGACCGAATGCGTCGGCGCGCTCGAGAGCATTCGATTTGTGAAGCTGCGATCAATCTTCAACGCGTCGTAGTCGAGATTGGTGAGCATGGACAGTGAGCTAGCCCCCGTCCCAAAGTCGTCGAGCACGACCTTCACGCCGAGGTCTCGAAGGGCGTTCAGGGCCTCGGTGGAACGCTCGAAATCGTCTACCGATAGGTCTTCGACGACCTCGATACGCAGAGAGGTAGCGGGCTCCTGTGCTCGGTCGAGATACCTATAGATGAGTTTGGCCGTGCTCACCGGATCTTGTAGCTGAGCGCGCGCCAAGTTGACAGATACCGCTACGTCTGTGCCGAAGGTGTTGCGCAACTGCGGAAGCGCTCGCAACCCATGGAATAGGCCGAACTTTGTGAGCTGATCGCTCAAGCCTGCGCTCGTGATTAATGAGAGGAAGCTTCCCGGTTGCAGCATCCCAAGCTTGGGATGCCGCCAACGGATCAGCGCTTCTACGGCCGGAACCTCACCGGTTGATATATGCACAATCGGCTGAAAGGCGAGAACAAACTCATGGCGGCGTAGGGCCGCCTTGAGGTCCTTGGGGTCCAGCACATCCACATGCTCTACCCTACCTCTCTGTGCGGTCGAACAGTCACGTAGCGTGCCAGTGGGTTGATCTTGGGTAGACATTTTGCCCCACCTAGCTGACCGCAGGGACATCGTTCCGATTGGGTGGAGGTTGTTAGTCCGCAGAGACATCGTTCGTTATAGCCGAGTTCGGGTGAGAGGCCGAAGTGGTCGTTGTGAATGATCTCGCCGTTGAGGTTGATGACGGTGATGGTCTCGGCTCGGACGGCGATGAGAGCGGTGACGTATTGGTGGGTCTGGTCTTCGGGTAAATTTGTCCGAGACGTTGTTGAAGCGTTCGATGACGCCGTTTCGTCATGGGTCGCGTATCGGGATCAACCTGGGTGTTACGCCGAGTTCAAGACAGGTGGCAACGATCGGACTCAACTCACTCTGTCAGGACCACCCAAGTCCGAAGCCATCGTGGAGCCCGAACCTGCCCACCACAACAAGATCAATCCCACACCGGTATAGACGGCAAAACCGACAACAAACGGCGTGACGGTAGTTTCGACCATCGCATCGAAAATTGCCGCAAGCCCTGCGCCAAAAGCGAAACCGCTGAAATACAAGATCGATGACGCCGTACCTGCAAGTTCGCCCATGGGTTCCAGAGCGAGAGCAGTCACCGCTGGCGAGGCGACCGTGAGTAGACCCGACACCAACACAAGCCACCCGAACCAGAGCCAGAAGCTCGGCCGTCCGTCTGCGAGCAGCGTTGGCACGATGGCCAGCAACGCAAGCAGAGCCGACCCGCTACACGCCAGCATTGACATGCGGCGCGATCCGTAGCGGCCAATCAAACGGTTGTTGATCAGCAACGGAGGAATTGTGAGCACGCCCACGACTGCGAAACCAACAGCGAACTGCGAAGAACGGCCATACACCTGATCGAACACGGGTTGGGCGCTACCCAAGAATATGAAGAACGCTCCGGACAGAAAGACATTTGCGGCCATGTGTCCGGCCGTCACCCGCGTCGTAACAACCGTGACCACCGCAACTCGAAGCTGGCTGAGCTGTAGCGGTCGTCGGTTCTCGTCGGCGAGCGTTTCCCCAAAGCGCACGCACCAGAACGCACCAATGACAGCGAGGCTCGCCGAGAACCAGAACACGATTGGCCATGGGGCCACGCGCACAATCATTTCGCCGAGCAACGGCATGAACACCGGCCCGAGCAGGAACACCGCCATCATGATTGTGGTGATTCGTGCCATAGCATCACCGCTGTACAGGTCGCGTGTGATCGCCGAGCGCAGCCCGGCGGGCGCTGCTGCGCCAAGGCCCCATACCAGTCGAGCAAGAAGCAGAATGCCGAACGAGGGAGCGAGCGCCGATGCCACTGCCCCTACGGCATACAGGGCGAGGCCACTAAGGATTGCTGGCCTGCGACCGTACCGGTCTGCGATCGGACCGTACACCAGCTGGCCGAATGCCATGCCGACCAAATACAGCGTGATGATCAGCGACGTATTCGCGGTCGACCCAAGGTCCTCTTCGATAGCATCGAAGGCCGGCAACGCTATGTCGATGCCGGTTGCGAGCATGACGCCGAGGAACGCCAAGTACGCAATAACCGAGCGCTCAGAGCGTTGTTGATTTCCCGACGTCACTGCGTGACGCTACAGCCCAGGGCACCCACAAACACAGGCAACTAACCGCGACAGGGCGCTGCGCGAATGCCCGACCCCCTTATCTAATTTCTGACATAGGGCTTGTTCAAACAGTGCGAACCTTCTCGCTTGGGCGCCCTTGCGTCCTTCGCCGATCTCAAACTCAACGGTTTGGCCTTCTTCGAGATTCTTGAATCCGTCGCCTTCGATACTTGATAAGTAAACGAATACATCGTCGGCGCCTTCTCAAGACATGAACCCATAGCCCCTTTCGGTATTGAAGACTTACCGGCGCCGGTTGCAGCCATGGCGGTATCTATTTCCTCAGTAAGAACCACGGTAGATCACGGCAAGTACTTTGTGGAGCTAGCGTCACTTTGCGCGCCGCAATCACGCAACCACTAGCGTCAGACCATGCACGAACGACACTTCGATCTCGACACCGGCGAGGGCGAAATGCCCACCTGGGTAGTCCGCCCAGACGGTGGTGGGCCTCATCCACTCGTGCTGTTTCTCATGGACGCACCCGGCATGCGCCAAGAGATTCGCGATATGTCTAGCCGGCTTGCCACAGCTGGTTACTACGTCATGACAAGTCAGCTGTATTACCGCGACGTAGCGGAGTACAACGTCTTCGAAACTGGCGATCGAGATCGCATGTTCGAACTCATGGGCAACCTCTCGAACGAGATGGTCAATCGCGACGCTGGCGCCATGATTACGCATGCAGCAGCCGACGCAGCCGCTGACACATCAAAGGTCGGCGTCGTTGGATACTGCATGAGCGGACCGTTCGCTGTCATGGTTGCGGCAGCGCACGACAACGTTTGTGCCGCCGCTTCCTTCCACGGTGTCCGCCTTGTCGCTGATGCCGACGATTCACCCCACCTTCACCTCAACGAGGTTCACGGCGAGGTCTACATCGGCGCAGCCGAGACAGACAGCTACGCACCGCCGGAGATGATTGACGCGTTCGCCGCATCACTTGAGGCTTCGTCGGCCACGGGCCAGGTCGAGTGGTATCCGGGAACCGAACATGGGTTCGCGTATCAACAACGCCCCCAATACGACCGGGCTGCGTCGGAACGCCACTGGGAACGCATGCACGACCTATTCGCCAGACAGCTGACCTAAACCTCACGTGGCTGGTGGTTCAGCGGATAGCTGAGAGCGTGCGAATTCGAAAGCAAGCTGAACCGTGGCCCAGCGGCCCGTGAGCGCAGCGAACAAGAGCGGGAACGTGAGCCTGGAGGCTTCTGAGCTCGTCGCGATTCGCGCGGCCTCCTGCCACGCGTGCCTCGACGCTGGAACCGCCCAGCTCAGCGGTGCGACACTACAGTCGACGCATATGACAACTATCGACCATCTGATCACCTCAGGAATCTTCTCACTAGACGGTGAAGACTTTGACGTCGACAACAACGTGTGGATCGTTGGCGATAGCACCGAGTGTGTCGTGCTCGACTGCGCCCACGATCATGAGGCGATTATCGGTGCCGTGGGAGACCGCAAGCTCAAAGCGATTGTTTGCACACACGCCCACAACGATCACATCAACGCAGCCGCCGAGGTTGCTGAGCATTACCGCGCCCCGATATGGCTTCACCCCGATGACACGATGTTGTGGGAGGCCGTCTACAGCGACCGTCGTGTTGACGCACCTCTGACCGATGGACAAACGTTCACGGTCGGAGGTATGGACGTGTCGGTGATTCATACGCCTGGACACTCCCCCGGCGGTTGTTGCCTTCACCTGCCAAGCGAGGGTCTGTTGTTTTCTGGCGACACGCTCTTCCATGGCGGCCCCGGTGCAACCGGTCGCAGCTTCTCGAGCTACTCGGGCATTCTCGAGTCGATCGAGCACAAGCTCTTCACGCTTCCTGGGGAGACGACGGTGCACACCGGTCACGGTGACTCCACCACAATTGCTGCCGAGTCAGCATCACTCGACGACTGGAAGTCCAAGCTCTGATAGCTGGCGTGTCCCCCATCATCGACACACGCGGTGACAATCTCCGCGGGGCGGCATGGATGACGGCCGGCATGTTCGGCTACGTGGTCAACGATGCGTTCATCAAGCGGGCCGCCGAGGACCTGCCGCTGTTTCAAGCAATCTTCTTTCGCGGCGTGGTCATAACTGCGCTGCTGATCGTCATCGTGCGGGTGCGCAAGTCCACTGCTCCGCTGCGGTCGTACTTTGGTAGGCCAATAATGTTGCGCATGCTGATGGAAGCGCTCGGCACCGTCGCCTATCTGGTTACTTTGACCAAGGTTCCCCTGGCCGGGCTCAGCGCGGTTATGCAACTCGTACCGTTGGCCGTCACGTTCGCTGCTGCCCGGCTGCTTCGAGAACAGGTGAACATACACCGCATTGTGTCGCTCATGATCGGCTTCGCTGGCGTCTTGTTCGTCATACGGCCTGGCGGCGACGACTTCTCTCCATGGTTTCTCGGGGGCATCGCTGCCGTCGCATTGGTCGTGGCCAGAGAACTAGCGACTCGAAAGGTTCCCGCAGAGATCGCTGGCACCGCTATTGCGCTCGGCACCGCCGTAGTGATCACAACGATGGGTGGCGTCATTTCGGTATTCCAAGGATGGAAAGTTCCAAGCCTGCTTGTTCTCGCTCTACTCAGTTGCGGCGCATTTTTTCTCTGCCTTGGCTACATCGCATCGGTGAACAGCATCCGACTTGGCGACATTAGTTTCAGCGCACCGTTTCGCTACACCGTTCTGGTGTTCGCCATCGTGTTGCAGATTGTCGTGTTCAACGAGGTGCCAGATGCCATGACGTTCATTGGATCAGGGCTCGTGGCGATAGCCGGCTTCTATGCGCTTGCCCGCGGTACTGCTGGCGTTGCGTAACTGGGCGAGCGATGCGCTCATTGAGGGCAGAGGATGTTGTTGAGGCCAGCAACACACTGATTCACCGCCACAGCATCCAACACATTTACAATCCCATCACCAGTGGCATCAGCAGCCCGCAAATTCATCTCCGTGGACACATCATTCAACGGACACGACGCCAACCCCGTCCGCAAACTCACCGTCTGCTGCGCAATCGTGTGCTGCGTCTGAGTTCGGGTCGTCTTTTCGGTGTTTATCAGTCGTCATGTGGGGGTTCTCAAGAGTGCAGAAGCTGAACGGCTCCGTACCGCGGTGGTGGAGATGGCGGTGAAGTTGACGCTTGCTGAGGGAAAAGAGCCTTGAGGTTGAGTGGCCCATCCCAAGGTGAGTTGATTCGACCACCAAGACAGCTCTTGTCGATCTGATGGTGCGGTCAACGCTGGCCGGACGAGCCGCCAGGCGTGTCGTTATCTGGAACTATCTGAGCGGCGGCTGCAACGCTGGCATCAACGCGTATGCCGTGTGTCTGTCTTAATGACGTCTTGTCCAGATCTTTCAGTCCGCATGGAGAGGTTCTCTGGGTTGGTGATTCGATTGTAGGCGATTCGTTGTTGTCGGGCTATGGCTTATCTGCGCTAGCTAACCTAGACACGCTATCTAGGGATGATCGATGTGAGCGCGTAACGTCGGGGCATGACACGACTTCCTCCATTGCCCTATGACGCTATAGACCCTGAGCAACGCGAGATCTGGGACCGCATTGTGGCGACTCGCGGCGGCATTGGGTCTATGACCGATGCAACCGGATCATTGATTGGACCGTTCCATGCGCTGGTGCGTCGGCCCAGCGTTGGAAAGCACCTGCTTGAGGTTGGCCAGAATCTTCGGTTCGGCAACGCTGCTCCAGACAGCCTGCTGGAGATAGCGATCTGTACTGTCGGCGCGCATTGGAAAAGCGAGTTTGAGTTCTGGGCACATTCGCGCTTCGCCCTTGCGGCCGGGGTTTCCCAGGCAGCTCTTGACGCCTTGGCTGCGGGAACCGCGCCGGACTTTGATCGCCCCGAGGAACAGCTTGTGCACGCGTGGGCGCATGCACTCGTAACAACCGGCCATACCGACGAGTCGCAGTACACCGACCTCGTCGATGCAATCGGTCTCGACGCCGTGATCGATCTGACGCTTACATGTGGCTACTACTGCCAGATCAGCTTCGTGCTAAACGCTTTCGCCGTAGCGCTGCCAGACGGGGTCGACCCCGTCTGGCACTAAACATTGACCCGTACAAGAGCGGACGTAGCCGAGATCTAAGGACTGACGACAACCTGCAAATCTACGATCCCGCGCTACCGCGGGTAGTTCATCGACAACGTATTTAGAACTGATTCATCGTGTTATGGGCGCCGCCGGCCTTTAGGGCTTTTTCGCCACCGAAGTATTCCTTGTGGTCATCGCCAATGTTTGAACCGGCCATGTCCTGATGCTTCACCGTTTGGATGCCCTGGCGGATCTCTTGGCGCTGCACACCAGAGACGTAGGCAAGCATGCCTTCCTTGCCGAAGTAACCAGCGGCCAGGTTGTCAGTTGACAGCGCAGCGGTGTGGTAGGTCGGCAACGTAATCAAGTGGTGGAAAATGCCAGCTTCGCGAGCACCGTCGGCCTGGAAGCTCTGGATACGACTGTCGGCTTCGCCGCCTAGCGGCGTGTCGTCGAAGGTAACGCTCATGAGGTCGTCACGGCTGTATGCGGACATGTCCTTGCCGTCGGTCGACCAGTCGTCGAAGACCTGCTGGCGCATGTTGAGCGTCCAGTTGAACGACGGCGAGTTGTTGTAAACCAACTTGGCGTTGGGCATGACCTCGCGTATCGAACGCACCATGTCACCAATGGCCTGCACATTAGGCGTGGCTGTTTCGATCCACAGCAGATCGGCGCCGTTTTGCAGGCTAACGATGCCGTCGAGCACACAACGCTCTTCGCCGGTCCCCTCGCGAAACTTGTACAGACCGTTTGGTAGCCGAACCGGACGGACGAGCTTGCCGTCCTGTTTGATGAGAACTTCACCTTCTTCGACATCGTCGAGCGTTGGGATTGGATCGCATTCAAGAAATGACAGGTATTGGCTTGCCAGGTCGCCGGGCTCGTTTGAGACCGGCAGCTTCTGGGTAAGTCCAGCGCCCAGCGAGTCGGTGCGGGCGACGATGACTCCGTCGTCGACGCCGAGCTCGAGGAAGGCGTAACGAATAGCGTTGAGCTTGGCGATGAAGTCCTCATGAGGCACGGTGACCTTGCCGTCTTGGTGGCCGCACTGCTTAGCGTCGCTCACTTGATTCTCGACCTGGATACAGCAGGCACCAGCTTCAATCATTTTCTTGGCGAGCAGGTAGCACGCTTCTTCGTTGCCAAAGCCTGCGTCGATGTCGGCGATGATTGGAACGATATGGGTTTCGAAGTTGTCGATCGAAGCAAGTGCTTCGGTTTCGGCAGCGCTGTCGCCAGCGGCGCGGGCGTCGTCAAGCTTGCGGAAGATCTCGTTGAGTTCACGCGCGTCGGCCTGCTTGAGGAAGTCGTACAACTCACCAATGAGCTCAGGTACGACCGTCTTCTCGTGCATCGACTGGTCCGGAAGCGGGCCAAACTGCGAACGCAGCGCTGCGACCATCCACCCAGACAGGTACAGGTAACGACCGGCCGTCGTGCCGTGGTGCTTCTTGACGGCGATCATCTTCTGTTGACCAATGAATCCGTGCCAGCAGCCCAGGCTTTGCGTGTAGCGGGTTACGTCTGCGTCATAGCTTTCCATGTCCGCGCGCATGATCTTGGCGGTATAGCGGGCAATGTCGATGCCGGTAAGGAATCGGTTTTGCAGCTTCATACGAGCGGCGGACTCGGGGCTTATTGCTGCCCATGGACTTCCGCCTTGTTCGCGCAGTGAGGCGAAGCCTTCGATGGTTGAGTCATATGACGTCATTGTCTGTCCTCATGGTTCGGAGTTGCCACAAGTTTCGGCCAACTTCGCGCCACGCAGAGGACGATTTCCAGCTATTGCTTTCACATATCCCGCTAAATCGAAAGATTTGCAAATTTTCAATTCATAAAGAAGCGGTCTTTTTCTGATAATGCAAAAGCGGTAGCGTTGCGCGTCCTCGCCTCTTAGCGTCGTCGTTTCTTGCGCCGTAGTAATCGCCAGGCGGCACCAACGGCGAGCGCCATCTCAGGTAACGCCATGGACCCACCCGTGGCGCCAGCCAAACCGAAGCGAGAAACCTGTTCCTCGTCGACCCAGCCCTTGCGTTGCGCCAAGCGAACGAGCATGCCGCCAACAAGCGCGATATCAGCGAGACGACCAAGCGGGGAGAACCGGCGAAGCAGCCGGTTGCGAAGAAAGCTCATACACCTCAGGTTATCGAGTCCGACGGGCCCTCTCGGCTACGTCGGCCGCAGACACGCCAACCCAGACACCCCAGACACACCAACCCGAGATACACCAACCCGAGACACACCAACCCTAGATACAAGGCCGTAGTACGCTTGCTCGATGGTGCGTCCGTCCAAGCCAGAACCGACAACATCGGGCGAACGCACGCGGCTGATTTCCATTGCAGCTGGGGTGACCCCAGAACTCGCCGAGGACCCGGCAACCTTTGTCGACGCTGCCGGTCACGCGGGATGGCCAGCGACTGGCATCTGGTATGACCCTGCCTCATGGACTGACAAGACAACAGCCGAGATCCGTCGACGGCTCGACGATCATGGGCTGCTCGCTCTGGATATGGAAGTTGTCCGAATGGGTTCGGATGCAGACTGTGGCGAGGCGTTGATTGACGCAGCGGCGGAGCTTGGCGTTCGGAACATTCTGGCGATCTCCCACTTCGAAGACCCGGCAAGGACGGCGACCCGTTTCGCCGAACTGTGCGAGCGGGGTGCCTCCGCAGGCATCCGGGTCTGTCTCGAGTTCATGCGATTCACCCCGGTGCGGACGCTGGCTGATGCCCTCGATGTGTTGAGCCGAATCAATCAACCCAATGCCGGGATACTGGTCGATCTGCTGCACGTCGTGCGTTCTGGAACGACACTTGATGCGCTGGACGCCGCAGACGCCTCATTGTTTCCCTATGTGCAGTGGTGTGATGGCCCAGCGGAACCACGTGGTTGGGACCGCCGTGAAATTATCACTGACGCCCTTGACGATCGAAGCGCCCCCGGTGACGGCGACCTTCCGGTCAACGAGTTCGAGCGACTGTTTGATGCTTCGGTGCCGTTCTCGCTTGAGGTGCGATCACTGGCCTTGCGCGACCGCTTCCCCGACCCGGTGGAGCGAGCGCAACACCTGTTGTCTCTAACTCGCTCGGCGCTCCAGTCGTAAGTTCACCTCAGCTCGTAGTGACCTGTCACGCGTGCCTTCGGTCTCTGCTCGTGCCGTAGCCGGTAACGATGGGTGGTTGAGCGAGTGCAGCAGCGTTGCTCGCAAGGCCGCAGGAACCGGCACTCCTTGATGCGGAATGGCGGTTTGGAGAACGAAGTGAGGCTCAACACTCACCGGGACCAACGACCTTCACACTGACAGCAGCGACGCAGGAGCGGACTACCCGCGAGGCTCAACACTCACCGGGACCAACGACCTTCACACTGACAGCAGCGACGCAGGAGCGGACTACCCGCGAGGCCCAACACTCACCGGGACCAACGACCTTCACACTGACAGCAGCGACGCAGGAGCGGACTACCCGTGAGCGGCGTCGAAGTGCCGTTCACACCGATGCAAACGTTGCCGGTTGCGGCACTAATCAGTAACTGGTTGAATTGGTCGACATTCTCGCTCGCCCCATGTGGCGCAGATTTCGCCCAATCGACTGATAGCAAACCGATACTGCTCAAGCTCTTCACTGGTGCAGTGGTATGCCGTGTCACCAAAGCCACCATCGGTGCTGCGGAAGCCAGCGTCGACGGCGGCACATTCGGCCCACGCTTCTGAACCCAGCCCGTCGCGTCGCTCGGCTTGACTTTGGTAGGCCGCAAAGTCGATCAGATGACCTATCTCATGGGCGACCGTTGACCGGACCTCGTCTGGATCCCAACCAATTCGGTCCAGCGTGATCACACCGTCAGGCGGGCTGCTCAACACGAACCCGCCCGTGGTTGAATCTGGGATGTCTCGCACGCGCACATCGGTGACCAACCATCCGTATGGCGACTCGTCGACTACCTCATCGGCGATCAATCGAATCTCGACTGGATCAGACACGTTGTCGAGGCGGTCGAGCAACTCACCCCAGGGAATCAACGCTCCCGTTGCGACCATGCCTGCAACGAAGAGCACTGCGAAGATGCGCGCTGTTTTTCGATACCACGGCACCCGCGGCTCATAGTCAGGGTCCACATCGAACGCGGCCCAGAATTCGTCATCGGCATAACTCGGATCGTTGTTGAGGGAGTTCAAGGACTATTCCAACCCACCTGGAGACGCCCCGATTCCGCGTGTGCCAGGCGCCACAAGTAGAAGCCACACCTAGAAAACCGTGTAGCCGCCGTCGACACAGATCTCCTGACCGGTGTGGTAGGTCTGGCTCGGATCTGCGAGGAAGGCA
>Ga0209828_1000466_pt1 | contig 38577 bp, 24 predicted proteins | sample MaitaG_FD_187429 | JGI IMG/M metagenome (GOLD analysis project Ga0209828, IMG submission 187429) | Marine algal microbial communities from Maine, USA - Maine_Asex2 metaG (SPAdes) (version 2) | ecosystem: Host-associated > Algae > Red algae > Unclassified | place: Maine, USA | collected 2015-01-05
AAATGTCGGTACAGAATGGTGTATCCAACAATCCAAAGAATTAAAAGAGAGAGGTGTGCCATGCTTGCATTATTACACAATGGGTGATGTAGATACGACTCGTAAAATCGTGGAGGCGGTGTATTAGTCATAGGGCTGAAAATACAAAACAGCATATAATTTTGGTATCTTGAATCTTAATTTAGGTGTCCCGCCTCAGCTAAGTCTAATTGATATAGCCACTATTCTTTTCCGAAAATAGGATCGAGTCCTTTTATTCTTTTAAACCCTAGACTTTCATAAATATGTCTTGCAGCATCCATGAATTCAGATGTATGCAGAGTAAGAATCGTTTCTCCATGTTGAGTCGTATATTCTATACAACGTTGTGTAAGTTTTTTAGAGATTCCATGACCTCTATATTTAGGGTGGACACCTATCATTCTTGTATAGCTCCAGTCTAATTTAAATATTTTAGTTGGATACCTTTTGGTACGATAAAAGCAACACCTACAATTTCATTCCTTATTTCGCAAACAAAATATTTTGCAATATTTAAAAGCTTAAAATATGAGATATCGGCCATCAAATTTTCATATAGAATTTTCCAATTTTCTTCACTTAAGACTTTTTCATATTGGCTGAAGGAAATTATGGCAAGCTGCATTAATTGATCTTTATCTTCTAATTTTCCTTCTCTGAAATTTAATTCCATGTTTTATTTCTTATGCGTGCCTCGATCCTTTATCACACTAAAAATAAATGTTTTAATGAACAGGCCTTAAAATTGATTCGGTTAAAAGCATATTTAAAATAGAGCATGCTTCCAAGATATCATGGTCCTTGAATTCAAAATGATAAACTTTTTGTAAGAATATTGTGTATTTAATCACATAGACCTAAGTGTCTCTAAAAATAAAACGACGACGACAAAGGTGGATGCGAATTCAAGTCACTTTTACACTCGAAACGAATTATGTGTGTATATCTAAACTATTATGTTTGATCACTTCCCTAAACCACAAGGCTGATTTTTTAGGTGTTCGTTTCAAAGTCTCAAAATCAACAAAATGTAATCCAAAACGCTTATCATACCCAGATGCCCATTCAAAGTTATCCATGAATGACCAAGCAAAATATCCTTTAAGATTTACTCCTTCATCAATCGCTTCTTGGCAAGCTGTTAAATAGCCTTTATAGAAATCTACTCGTTCCTGATCATTCACTTCACCATCAATAATTTCATCTGCATAAGCGCATCCGTTTTCTGTGATATAGATGTCAGGTTTATCATATCGCTGATCAATCCATTGTAATAGTTTCTTGCATCCCCAAGGAACAACAGCCCAATTCATAAGCGTAAAATTCCAAGTTTTATCTAGTGATAAATCAACTTCTTGGTCTTCAGAAATCCCACCGTTACCATAGACATTTTGTTCCTTTTTAGATCCGTCATCGTGAGCAGCATACATTGTTGTATAATGATTCAGGCCAAAGAAATCAGAGGTGCCAAGAATCATCTTCTTTTCATCATCCGAGAATATTGGTAGTCTTTCTCCTAATCGATCTTTCATCACTTGCGGATAATCTCCTTTGTAAATTGGATCAGCAAACCAAGCTAAAAAAAACTGTACTGCTCGCTCTGCAGCTTCGATATCTTCTGGACTATCCGTGAGTGGTTCTCTCCAGTCACAATTATTTGTAATGCCGATGGTCCCATTTTGCAGACTATACTTATTCCGATAAACTTGAACAGCCTTAGCATGTGCCAATATCAAATGGTGGCCCGCTACATACGGTTCGGCATTTGAGATTCTTCCTGGTGCGAAAACGCCTTGGCCATAGCCAAGAATGGCCACGACCCAAGGTTCATTTAATGTGATCCAATTTTTGACTCGATCACCAAATCTATCAAAACATAAATCTGCATAAGCAGCAAAATGATCGCTAATCGAATCACCTAACCAACCATCATCTTCTAGTTGCAATGCCAATGGTAGATCCCAATGATACAATGTCACCCAAGGCGTTATTCCTGCTTCCAATAAGGCATCAATTAGGTCATTATAAAATTGAATCCCTTTTTCGTTCACCTTATTTTTTCCTGTTGGCATGACTCTGGGCCATGCAATTGAAAATCGATAAGCTTTAATACCCATGTCTTTCATGAGTTGGATATCTTCTTTGTATTTATGATAATGGTCACATGCTAATTCTCCAGTTTCTTCATTATGAACTTTTCCTGGAATACTAGAAAATGCATCCCAAATAGACGGTCCTTTTCCATCAATAAATGCAGCTCCTTCAATCTGGTATGAGGATGTCGCTGTCCCCCAAATAAAATCGTCATCAAATTTCCTCATGAAATATATAATTGCTTTCTCTTGATTTAATTAATAGTGAAAATATAATTAATTGGATAGTTCCACCCCTCTTCGTCGAGTTAATTCAGAACTTATGTCTCCCATTTTTTTACTTGTCAATGGATACATCCTGCAGCTACGAATGCCATGATCGATGGCACCCAACTCATCAACATTTTAATCCAAGGAAATGCTTGTTGGATAGAAGCAATATTATTTCCATCATAATTATATGATGCCAAGACAAATCCTATTATTGCTCCTGCGATGCCACCACCAAATTTAGTCGCAAATGATCCAGCAGAATAAATTAAACCTGTTGCTCGTCTACCATTCTTCCATTCTGAGTAATCAGCAATATCGCCAAGCATTACAAATAATAATGTTGGGAAAACAGCCGCAAAAAATTCTGATATAATACCAAGTACAAATATGCCTAGAATATCATATTGATCACATAAAAACAACATCACATTAAATATTCCTGAAGCTATTAAAGCGTAAATAAATAAATTACGCTTTCCTAATCTTTTACTTAATGGTGCTGTAATCAGCGCACCAGCAATTGATGCAATTCCTAGTCCAAATAAATATGAAGCAGATAACAAGGCATCATTTAAATAATGTATAAAATAGATAATAACTACACCCTGTTTAATAGCATTATAAATTTGGAATAATAAACCAATAATGATTAAGACTACCCAGGGCTTATTAGAAAATAGATTTTTTAAATCTGCGATTAGATTACTCTCTTGAGTTTTAGGAGGTAATATTCTTTCCTTTGTTGTGGCGAAAGTGATGAACATCAACAAGGCAAGGATCGCAGACATAATATACATTGCGATACTATATCCTTTCTTCTGATCTATAATCATAAAATCACTAGCACTTAAGTCTTCTTCGCCTTCAACAATGAAAGAATATTGACTATCTTTTGACATTTTGAAATTCTTTCTATTCGTCGCTTCAGTATCATCAGCATTGACTTCATCCCACCTAAAAGTGGCAATGCCATCTTTGGTTTTAAGGCCGACACTTTCTACATCTTGAGTTGACGTAATCTCTAATTTATATTTGTCCCCAGCAATATTTGATAGTGTAACCTGAGGTCCAACATTTCCAAAATGCGCCACTAAAAAAAGCAATGCGACTTGGACTAACATCCCTCCTGCAAACGCCCCTGTCATTCTAAATGAGCCAATGGATGTCCTTTCTTTATCATCGCCTGTCATAACTCCCATTAATGCACCATAAGGAATATTATTAGCAGTATAAATTAGAGTAAAGGCAATGTAGGAAATGTATGCATATATAATTTTTCCACCTTCAGTTAAATCTGGAGTCGTAAATAGAAGAGCCAATACTAAACCTAATGGAATGGCTGTCCATAAAATCCATGGTCTGAATTTACCATATTTAGAATTGGTCTTGTCGCCTATAATACCCATCACAACATCACTAATTCCATCACTAAATCTAGCTGTAAGCAATACCAATCCTGCGGAAGCTGGACTTAAGCCAAAAACATCCGTATAGAAAATAAATAAAAATGTAGCGACTCCTCTCCATGCAATATTAGCAGCTCCATCACCAAGAGCGTAACCAATCTTTTCTTTTACAGATACTTTACGTAAGGCTTCCATCTATGTGTTTGTCTCATGCTCAAATGTATACAAAATTCTGAATCACATATCATCTTAAATCTGGCTTACACTTATGATTCCAAATAGAAAGCAAACTATCAAGATTGGTCTGACTTAGGGCAGGTGTTATTGCTCTCAATAATCTCTCTGTATTGAAGTCTACGAGAATGAGAGGGCAGGAGCCCTTCACTTCAATAATCTCGCTAAACTGAAAGTTAAATTTGAGCTAAAGGACTGCTGTATTATTTTGGTAGGTGTACCGATTGAGCAAAAGAGCTCCCACCCACTTTGCTTTAGAACACATAATGAGCAAAAAGGCTCTTGTCCAATGCCGACTAAAGGTTTAGTAAGTTAAGCATAATCTGAGCCCTGAACGGGCGCCGTCATTTAGCGTGGTAAGAAGAGCCGCGGTAAATGATAAGTCAAAAGTCACATTTGGCGGGATTTTTTTTAATAATCGTGACAAATGAATTTTATATGAAAAGTAAATGAATGGAAATCGCTCTAAGGAAAACACTACCTAAACGACATTGGGCTCTTGTCTCTTTGCTGAATCAAATAATATATTATGATTTTAGGAACAACACAAGTTGATAAAGACACCACATGAGGCAACAGAATCCACAACTCTAAATATTTGGCTATTTTTGGAGCATAATTTGATTTGATGAAATATTATTTATTGACAGCTTTACTTTGCATGATTGCATTGTCAGGATTTTCACAACTCCAAGATCCTGAGACATATTTCAATTATAAAAAGGGTGAGAAGTTTACTCCTCATCATCGTCTAGTGGATTATGTCTACCATGCTGCAGATAATAGTTCGTTGATACAGGTTATGCAATACGGAATGACAAATGAAGATCGACCATTATTAGTCGCTTTTATTTCCACAGAAAAAAATCTTAATCAGCTTGAAGACATTAGACAAAATAATCTGCGCATTGCTGGTATGTCTGATGGGACAAGCATGGCTAAAAACACAGCCTTGGTTTGGTTGAGCTTTAGTGTGCATGGCAATGAAGCTGCAGGTTCGGAGAGCGCACCCCATGTCTTATATGATCTCATAAATCCAGATAATGCAGAATCCAAAAAGTGGCTCGAAAACACTGTTATCATTTTAGATCCTTCAGTCAATCCCGATGGATATTCACGATATACAAACTGGCAACGAAGAATGGCAGGTAAACATGTCATTTCAGATTTTGATGATATCGAACATCATGAACCATGGCCTGGAGGTCGAACCAATCATTATTTATTTGACTTAAATCGGGACTGGGCGTGGCAAACTCAAGTCGAAAGTCAGCAAAGAATGAAAGTCTATACTCAATGGCTTCCTCACGTCCATGCTGATTTACATGAAATGGGGCATAATAATTCTTACTATTTCGCTCCAGCAGCAAGACCCTATCATGAATACATCACTGATTGGCAAGCTGATTTTCAAAATACGATTGGTAGGAATCATGCGCGATACTTCGACGCAGAAGGATGGCTATACTTTACTAAAGAAGTTTATGATTTATTTTATCCAAGTTACGGGGATACCTATCCTATTTTCTCTGGAGCAATTGGAATGACTTATGAACAAGGTGGATCTGGAAGAGGCGGACGAGCCGTCAAGACAAGGAATGGCGAAGAGCTTACACTGAAAGATAGAATAGACCATCATATGACGACTGCTTTGTCGACAGTTGAAGTCAGTTCAAAAAATGCAGATCGCCTCGTTGATGAGTTTCGTAAATTTTATAATCTTGGCGCAATTGGAAAATATAAATCTTATGTAATCAAAAAGGCAAATAATGATGCTGCTGCTGAAGCCTTATGCGACCTACTCACGAAGCAAGGTATCAAATATGGCACAGTAAACACCAACAGATCGTCAAATGGATATTCTTATCAAACAGGAAAAAATCGTTTTTTCAATATTGAAAATGGTGACATTATTGTGTCCGTGAATCAAGCAAAATCAGTCCTTGCACAAGTCTTGTTAGATCCAGAAAGTTCTCTTGAAGACTCGCTGACTTATGACATTACTGCATGGTCGCTGCCATATGCATATGGTCTAGATGCTTATGCTCTATCTAGTGATATTCCTCATGATGCAAGCATTGAATTTGGAAATCAAAAGAAGTCATCAGTAAGATTGACAGAGTCATATGCATACGCGATTCCAGCGAGTGGCTTATCCAGCTATTCACTAACAGGTAAAATAATCCAAGCTGGAATTACTGCGAGAACGAACGAAGAGCTTGTCACATTTGCAGGACGAGAATATGCGCCTGGTACGATTTTTATCACTAGAGCAGATAACAGATCGATGGGTGACGAATTATTACAAAACCTAAATGAGATTATTATGACTGAGTCTGTCAATGTGATCCCAATCGAATCTGGTTTTGCAGATAAAGGAAAGGACTTAGGAAGTAGAGGCATGAGATTAGTGACCGTACAAAAAGTGTTGACAATAATGGGTGAAGGTGTCAGTTCTAATGCTTTTGGTCAAGTGAGACATTTCTTTGATCAAGTGATCAATCATCCGATCACAATTATAGAAAAAGATCGTCTCGGTAGGATTGATTTAGATAAATACACCACACTCATTTTACCTGATGGATATTATCGATTGTCTTCATCAGAAAAAGTAAAGATTGCTTCATGGGTCTCCGGAGGAGGAAAAGTCATTGCGATTGGTGGAGCAACGAAAACCTTTGTTGATGAAGACAGCTTTGGATTGACAAGTGATGTCGATGGAGAAAAAAGCAAGGAAGAAGAGGTCAATAAACAAGCAGACTTAGCTGCTAGATATAATCATTATTCTGATCGAGAAAGAAAGAGTATCAGCAATTATGTGCCAGGTGCGATCGTAAAATTAAAAATGGATCCGACCCATCCATTAGCTTTTGGATTAGGAGATGAATACTTCAGTCTACGGACAAGCAGTACACGCTACCCTCATCAAACTGATGTCGCAAATGTCGGTATCATAGAAAGTGATCCGATGATCATAGGCTTTATGGGGTCAACAATTAAAGACAAACTTCAAAACACGATGGTATTTGGTGTGGAAGAAAAAGGAAGGGGACAGATTATTTATATGGTTGACAATCCATTGTTTCGAGGATTTTGGTATAATGGCATGAAGCTATTTTGTAATGCTTTGTTTTTGGTAAATTAATTTTAAAGTGTTGAATTTTGAGTGTTTAGTGTTGAGGTATTAGAAATGAGATAATTAGATATAAGAGATTAGTGAAGTATGAAGTATGATGTCTGATGCATGAAATATGAAGCCTCAGGCATGAAGTTCTGAAGTACGGAGTTCTACCTTTAACTTAGATTTTCCAACTTCTAACTTCGATCTTGGAAAAAATAATTTTGATTAAAAAGATATGAAGATTTTAATTATTGGTGGTGGAAATATGGGATTGACATTTGCGAAAAGCTTTATCAATTCTAAGATTGTGGATAATAGCAATATGTTGATTCTGGAGAAATCTATGAAGAAAGCAGATGAGCTAAAGAAGTTGTCAATTGGGACAGTTTTTGGTGAACCGGACGACTATGTAGAAGATGCTGATTTGATCATATTGGCAGTTAAACCTCAGGATATTAATTCTTTGTTTGGCACAATTAAGCCTTTTATCAGTGAGCAGCAAGTTGTCTTATCAATTATGGCTGGTGTCAAAATAAATACGATACAAGAAGGTCTAGGATTGAAAAAAGTGGTGCGTGTCATGCCAAATTTACCAGCACAAATTGGGACGGGAATGTCAGTGTTTAGTTCGTCAGCGGAAGTGACTCGAATTGAATTAGTGATGATTCAAAATTTATTGAGTGCGTCAGGAAAAACTGTCTACACGGATGATGAAGTGATGATAGATGCTGCGACAGCGATTTCAGGCTCAGGTCCTGCTTATGTATTTTATTTTATGCAAGGCATGATCGAGTCAGCTAAAGCACTTGGATTTTCGCAATCAGAATCTGAGTTATTGACCTATCAGACTTTTAGGGGAGCGATAGACTTATTTAATAAACATGATTTTACCTGCGAGGAATGGATTGACAAGGTGACATCAAAGGGAGGAACAACAGCTGCAGCTTTTGAAAGTTTTGTCCAACAGCGAGTAAAAGAAGGCTATCAGGAAGGTATAGAAACTGCATTTAGACGAGCGCAGGAGCTGAGTGAATTGGCCTAATTCTATACATGTATCGCATTTAATAGTCACGTGTAGTCCTTTTGTAGAAAATTGCACTTTATATGATATACAGTCAGACTTGACTTAACATATAAATAGTAGGAACTTTCTAGTTCTGTGATAGACAATATTCTAAATAACGGTGAAATAAGAAATTTCACAAATGTGCAGCGTACTAAAATTAAAGTATACAACGCTACACTCGTATTTTTAATGATTGGGCTGGCAACGACCCTAGTAACTAATATTATTGAAAAGTCATGGTTGCCATTTGACAATGTCATTTATATAGGGGGATTTTCTATGTTAAGTGTTTGCTTTATGCTTAACTATTTCAACAAGCACTTGATATCTTTTGTAGTACTCATGATTGGTGCAAATGTTATTCTCCTTATCATTACTTTGATGAGCGGAGACATGTTTTTGAGTGCTATTATCAACCTGTTACTTCTCAGTCTTTCCTTTACATTTCTTGATTTAAAGAAGATGATCTGGTTTTTAACTGGTTTTCAATTAATCATTTTTCTTGTTTCTATCTTCGTCATCAATTCGACTTTTATCTCATTTGAAATATTACAATACAATCCAATTGTAAGAGCAGTCTTATTTAGTATTTGTTTTGTATTATTCACCGTGTCTTTAGCGTACTCTAGATCACAATTAGAGAAAGTCACTTCGGAAAATGATCTTCTCATTGAAGCTCTGCAGGAAAAGAATGTCGAACTTAAAAATGCATACGATGAAATGGAAACCTTCTCATATATTGTATCTCATGATTTAAAAGCTCCATTACGAAGTATCAATAGCTTTACTCAGCTAATTTCAAAGAATATTGATAGAAAGAACTATACAAAACTCACAGAATACTCTTCATTTGTAACGACTGCCAGCACTAAAATGTCAGAGATGATTAATGACATTTTAAATTATTCAAAGCTGACAAATACTAACAAAAAAGATAACATCCAAATAAATTTGACAAGCTTAGTCCAAGAAATAGAAACTGACTTACAACAACACAATAATTCTGCAAACATTAAATATTCTAATCTTTGTTATCTCCATGGAAATAGATCAAAAATTAAAATGCTATTCCAGAATTTAATAGAAAATGGACTAAAATATAATAGAAATCAAAACCCAATTGTTGAATTATCTTGTCACAAGACCAATGGACAAACGGTTTATGATTTTATAGATAATGGAATTGGTATAGCTGAAAATAATCACAAAGAAGTGTTTACTCTTTTTAAGCGACTACACTCAGATAAAGAATTTGAAGGAACCGGTGTTGGTTTAGCGAATTGTAAACGCATTGTCGAAAATCATTTAAATGGAACTATCTCAATTTTAGACAATCCCTTAGGTGGAACAATTTTTAGAATTAGCATTCCTCACACACATCTCTTAGCTAGTTAATAGCTTCAGTTTGATTATTCCTTAGGCCTGTCTATGATTTAAATTTATGCTTTATTGACTAAATATTAAGTCAAATTCTTCTTTAGTCAAATCATTACTAAAAATAGCAATTGTTTCTTCCATTAAAAAGGAATTAAACCAAATGACAGTATCCATTCTTGAAATCAATTGATCCTCAAGTATTCTATTTTCATTCTTTGTAATATTAAGTAGTGTCTCGAATTGATCTTTGGTTAATGTTGATCTATATTCTGTGATAATGCCTGTATGACTTACATCTTTTGAACTTACCATTAATTCAAAATCAGGATGAATTAAATATTCAGACATACTCGACGGATAATCATAATCGATAATTTTTTCTTCTGTTTCTGATTGAGACCATCCGCCTGCAGAAAACACTAAAAATATCAAACATGTACTCAGAATTTTAAATAGATTATTCATTTTAAAAATTTAATTGAACGTGTAACAAAGTTTACTGAAGCGAGAGGTCTATAGCAATATAACAAGGCAGTCGCCTAGAAAATCGTGATGGATGCTCCAACTCCCTAAAAGCAAACACCATGTTCTAGATAGCGCCACCGCCTCAGGTCTCATTCATTGACCAATACAGGATCTAAACCTTGCATCGCTTCTACAAGTCTTATAAATTCTGCACGATAACCTTGCTTGTCAATTGTTCTACTTTTTCGAGCGATATCTATCACTTGATTATAATTTCCGTTTTCTATAAAGTCTGAGTTTCTAAGTAACATTCCAAATTCTGCAACTGCAATTGAAAATTGAATGTCTTCGTTCGTTGAATCAAAATTTGACTCTTGTGGTGATACTGTATTTACGATTTTCTTGCTCTTCTTTCCATCAGGTTTTTTGTATCTGAATTTAACTGTAGCTAGTTCATTATTTTTATTGCCGAGATTTTTTTGCTCATTTTTTTGATATTTTAAATCATCAATGGAAGCTGCAAATGAACTTTTACTTCCAGCAGGAATAATTTCATACAAGGCAGTCACCGTATATCCACTTCCGATTTCGCCTGCATCCTTTTTATCATCATTAAAGTCTTCAGGATTTAATAATCGATTTTCATATCCAATTAATCTATAATGACTGACATAAGCAGGATTAAACTCTATTTGTAACTTGACATCCTTTGCTAATGTAAATAATGTGCCACCAAATTCATGAACCAACACTTTATTAGCTTCCTGAAGATTATCAATATAGGCATGATTTCCATTTCCCTTATCGGCCAGAATTTGCATTTGTTCATCTTTATAATTGCCCATTCCATATGCGAGGACAGATAGGAAAATACCCGTTTTCCTTTTTCCTTCGATTAGCTGTTCTAATTTTTTGGGGGAACTGATACCAACATTAAAATCACCATCTGTGGCGAGGATAATTCTATTATTGCCGTCTGATAAAAAATTTTGTTTGGCAATTTTATAGGCTGTGCGGATACCTTCAGCTCCTGCGGTCGATCCACCCGAACTCAATGAATTAATAGCAGATATGATTTTATCTTTATTAGAGGCCGCCGTTGACTCTAGCAAGACACCTGAATTTCCAGCATAAGTCACTATCGCTACCTTGTCTTCATCCCGTAAGTTTTTGACTAGATTTTGCAATGAAGATTTAACAAGCGGCAGTTTATTTTGACTGCGCATAGAGCCAGAGACATCAATCAGAAATACAAAATTAGACTGTGGTAATTTTTCTGATGGTATCGTCTTAGCTTGAAGTCCTATATGTAATATTTGGTGATTAGGATTCCAGGGGCACTCCGTCAATGTTTGATGTATAGCGAGTGGATCTTTTCCTGTTGGTTCTACATAATTATAATCAAAATAATTAATCATTTCTTCTATGCGGACAGCGTCTGCTGGAGGTATTTGAGCATTATTGATAAAGCGTCTAATATTGCTATAAGAAGCACGATCAATATCAGCGGAAAAAGTGGAGAGGGGTGATACAAGCGGCGAGAGAAATCTATTTTCTAAGAATAAGCTATATTGTTCGGTATTCGCAGAATGGTTAACTTGTCCATTAAACTGTTGTCTTGATTGATATTCACTTAACTTTCTAGTTTTTGATCGAGCATTTGTAACACCTGCACTTGCAGGCGCTTCTGCGATATTTTCTCGTTTCCTACCACTAGACAAAATGACTTCTTCTCCAAGTAAGATGCCTTCCTTCAGTAAAATAATCATTTCATCCTGATTGATATGATTGGTAATTAATTTTGATTGACTATTAAAACCAGTATAAGAAATGACAATTGTGAACGGAGGAAACTCTGTGGTTTCTAATATAAATGCTCCGTTTCTATCAGTAATTGTGCCTTGATTTGTACCCTTCACTAAAATACTTGCACCAATTATGGGTGTCTTGTCATCCGCTACTAAGACCCTACCCGATAATGTAGTTTTACATTCTGTCACTTCAGGCATAAAGACTGTGCAAGAATGACTGAATAAGCCACAGTTGACCAATGATTTTTGCACCTGTTGTGCATGAATTGTTGCGATTAATATTAAAACACAAACTGTAATAAGAGAAAATAATTTCATGATATATAGATTTAGTTCATGAGTATGACCTCTATTATAAATGGATTACATAAATTGAAGAATAAAAAATAAATTTTTACAGTTTTATGTAATTTGATAAATTCTAAAGTCTTCAAAATATATAAGAGATAAAATGGCTTTATTTTATAAAGGACATATTGATAAATCAGACGAATATTTAATTCAAGCGTATAAAGAATCGAGAGATGTTATGTATGTCACAGACCTATTTAATAAATATCACGAACTAGTATTTGGTGTTTGTTTGAAATATCTGAAAAACGAGACTGATAGTGAAGATGCGACAATGGATATTTATTTAAAAGTTGTCGAAAAATTAAAAACGCATGATCCTCAGCATTATAAGGCTTGGTTAGCAGTGGTGACAAAAAACCACTGTCTGACTATTTTACAAAAAGAAAAAAAGAGAAAACATATTCCTCAATCATTTGATGAACAAATAAAAGAAATACCTCTTTTGGATATTGATGATTTAAAAGAAGAACAACTCGAAAAGCTGAGGGTCTGTTTGGTGAGACTCATAGATAAACAGAAAGAATGTATCACAAGATTCTATTTTCAACAACAACCATATAAAGAAATATCTACACAATTAGATGTGAGTTGGTCAAGAGTCAGATCTCTCATCCAAAATGGAAGACGAAATTTAAAAATCTGTATCGAACGATCATGACAGAAAATAAAAAAAGAGAATTATTACAGCAATATATCAAGGGGAGTATTTCTCCGAAAAATCGTCATGCACTTGAGCGTGAAGCCTTAGATGACATCTTTCTGTTTGAAGCATTAGAAGGATACTCAAAACACATGACTTCTCCAGATTTACCTTTTTACAAAGCTAAGCCAAGGGCTATACTTCCGATAAGAACATTTATGACCATGGCTGCAAGTTTTATCATCTTAGCTGGAGTAGCATTTTTAATAAAACAAAATATTAATCCGACTATAAATGAAAAGGCAATCGCCCATATGGAAGAAGAATCAATCGTGAGTGAAGATCAAATTGCAACTGTAGGCCTGCTAGACCTAAGTGAAAGAAATATTAATCATCCGATCGAAAAAAATAGACAAGTAGGGACGTCATCTGCAAATAATAATACTTTTAAAAAGAAAGAAAATAGATTAAAAAGCAAAATAAAAAATATAGAAAATTCAGCAGGTCTTCAACATACCAACACGACCATTGCATCGACTGAATTCAGTAATGAAACTATTCAACAACAGAAAGAGGACATTGTCTTCTTGGATGAAGCATCGGAACAATCACCAGCTGCAGAATCTGCTATAATATCCACTAAAAATCAAGAACAAGCTCCATCTGTTCACGAGGCAAGTCAGTCACAAACAGCTATTTACTCACCCTCTGATGATGTCGTCTATCAACAATCATCTGATTCAATTGAAGACATACAAACTGAGACACGAAAACAGGCAGCTAAAGCTGGGCGAAGTATTCAACTGGATGAGGCAAAAATCGATGATCAAGTAATTAATGCAAGCAATGCCAAATTTAAAGCTTCTGATTCTGATACTTTGGTAAAGCCAGTTTATATTGATTTAGATATTTCCTCGAAAGACACAATTCAATATGAAAATAGAAGAAGGTCATTTCCAACAGGAGGCTGGACTTCATTTAATTCGGATTTCGAGAAGCTAAAAGAGCAAGGAGATTGTTCTGATTTGTCTTTTACATTTAAATTTCAAATACAAGAAAATGGAGAAATTGAAAATTTAGAATTGACAAAGGTGCCGTCGGTAGATCAAACTGGTTCTTCGACAGTTTTAGAATGTTTAAATAAAGCAAAAGAATTTATTCAGAGTAATGATAAATGGGAAACAATTCCGCCAAATAGAAAAATAAAGAGGACACTAACGATAAAATTCTAATTATCTACCACTCCATTTATTTTTGATTACAGATGGTTTGAATCGCCGAACAATAAATAGTAATCCAAGTTAATCACGATATAAAATTAATAGCCAAAATTAAAAAGAGGAGGGATGGATCGAGCGACCCATCCCATCCGGCTTTTGGCAATCATAAATCTTTTATTCTAGCAGTAATATCCTTTGTCTTTCTACATCGTCTTGGAAACCTATTTCAAGTAAGTACATTCCATTATTCCTCAAGTCTTCTTTTCGGATTTTGTACTTGTTCTGGCCTGCTGCGAATTGCTCGGATGAATGATATATTCGTACGCCATTTAAATTCCAAATTGTAATGTCAACAAGTCCTGCCTCAGGAATTGTAAATTCTACCTGTGTGGATTCAGACCACGGATTTGGCGTATTTTGTGAAACCTCAAATACAGATCGAACTTGATCAGAAATCTCTAGCTCAATGCTACCCAAGTCTAAATCATTCGTCCTGTAAGTCTCATTTGTGATCCAAGAAGAATTGACAGTTAAGAAATCACTCAGCTTACCATCTTTTTTCGGCATGATCACGATCTCAAAAAGCACTTCTTCTTTAGTAAAGGATTCACTTGTATTGGCTACCCAACTCAATGCTGTATTTCCTATAGCTGCATCTGTATGGTATAATTCTTCAGTCATCTGCATAGCTCCACTTTCAAGTGCAATAAGTTCCATACCAGCATGATCAATCGTTATTTGAAAGCCAAATAAGTCGTTCACATCTTGCTGAGTACGAATTGGAATTTGATATACCTGACCAGCATCTAGATCAATATCATCCGTGCCAACTTTGATCATTTCTGTAGATCTAGTTTCTACCTCAGACATAGCGTCTTCATTGACATCTCCCATTTTGATACCGATGAAATTAGCCTTTAAGTCATCTGAAAAATTACTGATTTGATACTTTTCTTCTACGATACTCCAGTAAGGATTTTTTGGATCAAAAAAGATATTGTCTTCAGTGACAAATCTCCAACTGTCTGTATAAGTGAACTCCATATTCAGTCCAAGAATTAATCTTCGTATTTCTACGATGTCCTTAACTGTAATAGATTCGTTTAGATCGACATCAGCAGCTAAGATCTTATATGGAGAATCCAGCTCGTATGACCCTATGATGTGCCTTTGGATCATCACTAAATCAATGGTAGTTAAGCCCTGCATATCATCTCCATCTTTTTGAGGTTTGATGACATAAGATCCTCCATAAGGCATATAATTAAATGCATAATATCCCTCTTGATCTGTCATCTTCATCACATCAGCATTTCCTCGAAGTCTCACTTCGACATCCTCAATCATTGCACTGTTTCCGACTGCAATAAATCCATCGAGCAATCCATTCGCTACGCCTTCTTGACAGTTGCTATCAGTATCTCTTATTGTTACAGTCGTAGAGCAGAAAGTACTGAAGCCTTCACCATTGGTCGCCCATAATTGAACTGTATTATTACCAACATGACTACAGTCAAATATTCTTTGAACATTGTTGACATTACTCGTCAAACTAAATCTTAAATCATCACCATCACAGTCAAGCTGATCAGTACCATCGCCTCTTAGATCATCTGCTGAAAGTGTTGCACTTGATGAATCCAGCTGACCATCATTATCAGTATCAGCAAAACTGAGATCCAATGTAACCGGCTGACAGACTAGGACTGGCACCACATTACAACATACCCCATCTGTATCTGAAATTCTAACTCTAGACATACAAGTTGTTTGTTCTCCATTTGCACCTGTTACATAGAGATTCAAAAATTGATCTCCTGTTTCTGTACAATCAAAGGTCATTGCAGAATTCAACGGATCTGGAGAAAAGCTAAAGCTCACACTATTGAGATCGCAGTCTATAATCATGGCGCCACTATATAAATCTTGGGCACTCAAGCGAAGCCTTCCATTGCTTCCTAGATTGACAGATAGATTTGGTTCGCAAATGGCAATTGGATTTTCACATAACTCATCACAGTTATTATTGGTATCAAATACACTCACTGATGACATACATGAAGACATACTTCCATCCTGGTTGATCGCAAATAATGTGATGGTTTGGTTACCAATGGCATTACAAGTAAATTCTTGGCGGTCTTGATTTTCAGTTGTACTGAATGAAAGAGATACAGGATTTCCATCACAATCCACAGCCGTCGCCCCAGAGAATATCTGCGATACAGATACTGAGCCCGTACCAGTTTCATTTAGATTTAATGATACATTGTCAATACATTCCGCGATGGGATCTCTACAAACATTATCACAATTATTGTTCGTATCTTCTATATGAATGACTGACATACACGATGTAAAACTATCATCACTGTACAGCATAAATAGTGATATATTTCTATCACCTATAGCATTACAATCAAATACCATTCTTCTCTGATCGCCATTTTGGTCGAAAGAAAATAGCAAATTATTTCCATCACAATCTTGTCCTATATCACCTGTATATAATAAGCTAGCAGATAAAGAAACCATACCAACTGAGTTAATATCTAAAGAAAATGTATCAATGCATTGTGCTATTGGCTCAAAACATTGACCATCACAAACATCATTTTCATCAAATACATTTATAGTAGTGACACATGAAGTACTGCTCCCATTAGAGCCGATTACAAACAGATTTATTAAATTATCACCGAGGTCATTACAATTAAACATCATTCGATTGTTATTACCTGCTGCATCATAAGCAAATTCGAGATTATTCTCATCACAGTCTAACAATTCGTTTCCATCATATAGCATTTGTGCATCCAAAGAGGCTGTGCCATTCGCATTTAAATTTAAGTCAAAGCTCGTGACACATTCTGCAGGAGGATTTATGCATTGATTTACACAAGAATTATTGGGATCAGAAATACTCAATGTCGATTCACAAGTTGACATGCCGCCTGTAGAATTCAATAAGAATAGACTAACATTTCTATCTCCAATATCACTACAGTTAAATGTCAGTCTTTCTGTATCTCCTGTGTCATCAAAAGCAAATACTATAGGTTGATTATTACAATCCAAATCTGCATTACCACTAAAAATTTGGAACGAAGATATAGCACCCTCACCGTTCGCATCTAGATCAACATTAAATGAAGTAAGGCATTCCGCTACGGGTTCAATACAGACAACATTACAGTAGTCGTTTGGATCTGTTATTCTTACCTGACTAATACAAGTAGATGCGACTACATCTCGACTAAGTAAAAATAATTCGACTTGGCGTACTCCAAGACTATCACAATCGAAAATGATTCGAGAATTATTTCCACTTGGACCGAATCTAAAATCAAAAGATCCACCAACACAATTCGCAAGTGAAGGCCCATCATAGACAGTACTCGCTCTGACTACAAAAATGCCATTCTGCTGAAGCTCTACACCTATATCTTTACAAATAGCAGTGATGCCACAGTCTTCTTCCATTTCATCTTCACATAGATCCATATTATCCTGAATATCAATAGAGGACGTACAGAAACTTTGATTTCCATTAGAGTCAGTCACGTATAACGAGATCGTTTGCATTCCAACCATCGCACAGCCAAATTCTCTAATCACATCTGTCGTGTCTGCCGAAAAGCTAAATATTAAATGCTCACCAAAACAATCAATAGAGTCTTTTTTATTTCCGTGAATCACGTGAGGAGTCACAATTGACATTGGTGTTTCACCAACTCCATCATTATCCAAATCCATTAAAATTAAATCTGTACTGATACCTTGAATACAAATCGCTGGAGGAGATTTTGAATTTTTAATCTCTACCATTTGCTCACAAGTCTCTGAGATATTTCCACATCTATCTTCTACTTGCCAATAAACTATATGTTTCCCGACTGGAAATTCTTTCTCAACACTGTGTCCATATCCATTTCCATCAAAATTATCATCAGCGAAGAAGTCAACTACATAACTGAAAACAAGATTATCGCCGCTACAATCGTCGGTAGCACTTGCCGTCAAGACCACTACCTCTGGTCCGCAGTCACTATCGACGCTATCGATAATAATATCCTCACACATGATAACAGGAGCTGTTTCATTAGTCACTTCGATAATCTGTGTGTATGTCCATCTCAAAGGACCATTGGATGCGTTAGTTTGGCACCAATCGACGACAGTCCATTCTCTGAGTATTTTAAAACAGGCATCGATCGATGGATCTGAGATGCCACTGAATATTTCTTCATTTGTAATAGTAGCTGCGACTAAATTACAGCCATCTTCTTTTAAGATGATTGGTTCTTGTGCACCTTCCGGTAAATTTTCCGGAGCATAATCTGAAGCGTCACACATCCCTAATCCTGTCATACCGACCACATTCTCTGGCCAAATGATATCATCTAAAGAATCAAGTGGATTAGTCGTATTTATATAGAAAGGATCTGTTCCTATGACAGTAATCATCTGTTCTACAATTCTGACTGTAGTCCCTGATGTAATAGTAATTTGTCTTGTTAATTTCCCGACTCCGCATTGATTCCGATTGTCATCTACAATATCTTCTGTGATCGATGGATTACAAGCTCCATCAAAATATCCATCGATTGCTGGTCCACTAAATTGGGCCAAGCTATCTTCTAATATGATGGGTTCTCGATTATAATCCTCATTTACAATAGAGCCAAAGACATTTAAATTTGACGTAGGGAATGGAAACTGACAAGTGACTGTCACGTCTGGTAATCCTTCAACGATCAAAGTCCCTTTATCTTGTAGCTGAACAGATATCATACATTCATTATACTGTCCTTGTTTATCATAAACTCTGACAACAACCATCACTTCATTAATGGGGTCGTCTTCAGATATCTCTGCACAACAAAAGGTCAAACTATTATGAAACATAGTGTCTTGTCCCATGCCACACAGATCTGGATTCATTTTACGCACAACGACTCGATCAAGACCACAGTCATCATAACTTGCATCATCAAATACTTCTGCAGGGACGACGGCTTTACCATCTACAGTTAGTGAGACAGCAATACCTAGTTTACAAATCGCAACAGGAGGTGTACTGTCTACTACGGTGACAATTGTCGTATCTCTAGTTACATTCCCACATTCATCAGTGCCAGAATAGATAATTTGATTTTCACCAACATCAAGATGGACATGTTCAGGAATTGTATAGTTTTCAATAAATCCATGTGGATAAGATACACTTTGCGTCAATTCGCTACAGTTATCTTCATAAAAAGCCACGGGCAATTTCACATAAGCGCTACAGTCGCTGCCACTTGTGGTGGCAAGGAAATCTGGAATTGGTTGTAAGATTACAGGAGCTTTATCATCAAAAAACTCGATCAGCTGAGCTTGATAAAACAGTGTATCTGAACCTTGGCAATTCCAATCATACAGTCCCCATTCTCTGATGATCATTTGCTTACATTGGAAATTGACAATAGTATCTTCGCTTGTGAGGAAAACGACATTACATGCCAATTGCATTAATTCTTCCAGTGGAATTCCATTGAATGTTGGAACACCTGTGATAGACGTATCTGCTACAGTACCGCACTCTAATGCATTACCAAGTTGGACAGTAAAATTATCAACTAACTCGTAAGCATCAGGATCTTCACTAAAGCTTGGGAATCGTTCTATTAGGATCTGCTGCGAACAAGTATCCGATTTATTTCCTTTGTCATCTTTTGCTACATATGTTCTTGTAATTTGTTGAATATAATCAGGATCACACTGAAGCGTTTCGACTATTTCATCGACAATGATGATTTGATCCATACCACATTGATTCAAAATCGTCGGCCCTGGATCTTCTATGCTTTCAATACAGTTCATAATTAATACTGTATCTGAACAAACAAGTTCTGGCTTGAATTTATCTTCAAGTAAGATGTTACCCCAACAAGAATTAGGGCACATTGGATTTAAATAATCAATTTGGAAAGTGATGTGACTTCCAATGTGTTCAGCGGTTAAAATGTTACCTGGGATGGCCTCGTCATGTACCTTAATTGTAATCTGATATTCTTCTTCATTGTCTTCATTTATATTTGGACTACCTAATTCTGAACTGATGATAGCTTGGCAATCTGCTCCTAAAGACACATTTAATTGTCCGTAACAATTAAGGCTTATACAGTCACATGTTGTCACTCGTAATGGAGCGCCTGCTACATCTAAAGCTGCACAAATTCCAGTGTCTAAAATAAGACCGAGCACATCTGCTCCAGTAGTCACACCGACATTAATCAATGATAGATCTAAAGTATTCGGGTCATAAATCAATGCATGAATTGTGTATAAACCAATTTCTGTGACATCGAAACTTGGCGTCGCATTCGTATCAATAATCACTAGCTCATTACCCTGTGTCAACACGTAGAGCAATGAAAAGCCAATAGGTACAAGTTGATTGCCATCAGGCGTAGCCGTTATGGGAACACTGCCTCCATCTTCAAGACAATCTAAGGCAATGCCACCTGATAAACTACCAATTTCAATTGTACATAAAATTTCATCGATAAAATCATTATTAGGAATATCATCGCCAATGATCGCGACTCCAGTAATCGTATTGTCATTAGGACCGTCTGTATCAGAAACGGAATTAAATCCAGGTGGATCACCTTCTGTTATAGTGAAAATTCCTGGTGGTATCTCAAATACGTATGTTCCGTCTGGACCAGTTGTCACCATTTGGGGATCACCATTAGAGTCTACTATAGTAACAGTTGCTCCAGGTAATGGTCCATCTTCTGTTCCATCTTGATCTATATCTTGAAACACAGTACCGCTTACAGTAACTGTACATGTCATGACTGAAATAGCTGCACCAGTTACATCTAGGTCGGCACATAAATCATTGACATTGATCAGATTTAAAATATCTCCACCTGTTGTGATTCCTAATACGACTGCAGATAAGTCTAAAGTCATTGGATCATAAACTAAGGTGTGAATCGTATAATCTCCAGCAATAGACACAGTGAATTCTGGAGTTGTATTTGTTTGAATAATTGTAAGTGCTTGACCGATTGTCAATACATATATTGTTTCATATCCTTGTGGGATTGTTGCATCACCAGATGGACTGGCTGTGAGTGATACATTAGTCGCAGGCAGCAAGCAATCAGAGACAGCAGGATTCATCAATGAGCCTGCATTTGCTGTACAAAGCATATTGCATTCGACCACCGAAACCATCGATCCTGCAGCATCTAAATCTGCACAAATATTATTATTCGAAATGATATTCAGTACATCAGCAGCAAGAGTTGTACCTGGCACGACACCAGTTAGATCTAAAGTAGCTGGATCAAATATTAATGTATGAACCGTATAATTTCCCGTAAGGTTAACAATGAAATTCGGTGTAGAATTCGTCTGCATAATTGTGAGCGAATTCCCCATTGTCAACACATAAAGTGTCGCAAATCCTACGGGGACTATTGCATTTCCATCAGGATTTGCTGATACTGTCACAGTACTTCCATTTGCTAAGCAATCTGAGACAGCCGCTCCCGAGATTGTACCTGCATCAGCCAAACATGGCATCATACAATCGACTACACTAATTGGCGCTCCGACGGCATCAAGATCAGCACAAATATCATTGGTCATAATGATACTTAATACATCGGCTGCGATTGTCATACCTGGCACGACTACAGTTAAATCTAGTGTCGCAGGATCATAAATCAAAGTATGAATTGTATATGTTCCAGTAGCGTCTACTGTAAACATTGGACTTACATTCGTTTGAACAATCGTCAATGTACTACCCATCGTTAATACATACAATGCACTAAATCCAGGAGGTACAACTGCATTTCCATCAGCAGTAGCAGTGAGATCCACAGTACTTCCTGCAGCTAAACAATCAGACACAGAACCATTAGACAATGTACCAGCATCTGCAGTACAGGGCATTATACAATTAACGACAGTTATGGGTGCTCCTGTCACATCTAGATCAGCACATAAATCATTATTCATGATTATTCCCAATACTTCAGCAGCCATTGTCGAGCCTGGCAAAATCACAGATAAATCTAATGTCATTGGATCATATACCAATGTGTGAATGATATAACTTCCTGCAGTATCTACATCAAATGAAGGTATAGAATTAGTCTGGACGATAGTCAATGTACTGCCCATCGTAAGGACGTAGATCGTATTGAAACCTGTAGGAACGATAACATTTCCGTCATGAGTTGCCGATACTGTAACCACAATTCCAGCTGCATCTAAACAATCCGAAACCATTGGACTTGATAGTGTACCAGCATCAGCTGTGCATGGCATATCACAAGGATCCATTGGAATATCTATCATGCAAATGCTCTCTGCGCCACAATCATCAGTAACTGTTACTGATGCTTGACCTGCTGGTAATGCGATTGCTGTAGCAGTGATTTCTCCACTACTCCATAAATAAGTATATGGTTGATTTCCACCGGTAATCATCGCGCTAGCTGAACCATCAGCATTCATGCATACAGCGTTGCTTTCAAGTGTCGTAGAACAATCTATGCAGCCTGCTGCGCTATCAATATAATTTGCACTAGAAGGAATTTGGCATGAAAAACTAATGCCGTCAGTATCAAATACTAAACCACATGGATCGACTCCATTGGTTGGTAGATTATATCCATCAGACACATCAGAGTCGTTTACATTTGGATTAGTATTCGTACATGCTTCTGTTGCATCTGGGCAACCATCGCCGTCACTATCTAAATCCATAAAATCTGGAATCAAATCTCCATCAGTGTCTATAGGAGATGTACATGTACCAACTAAAATACCAGTATTTTCTCCATTGACAATCACATAGTCACCATCACCATTATTATCTAAAGAACAATTTTCAAGGATAAGTGTGATATCTCCACAAGCTTCAATCGCATCTGGAATACCATCATTATCCGAATCTAAATCTAAGTAATCAGCTATCCCATCCATATCAGTATCCATCGCTACACACGATGGTTGTGGAGAAGGAATGAAAGTAAATGAGCCGCCATCACCTGGTCCTTGATCGTAGATACGAAATTCAAGACTATCGATACACCCATCAAATTGAAGCTCAATGGCATGTTGATCTACATTTCCACTTCCTGGATTAGCTTGAACATTACAAACACTTTCGACCGTATTTGATCCATCATAATTTAAACATGTGCCTGTGGTCGTCGGTGTAAATGTCACTGGCACACCATCTAAAAATCCATATATTTCTAAAGCATCTGTTCTGTCAATATCTACCAGTCTTGCATTAAATAAACATACTGGTTCTGTAAAGTTATATTGTGTAGATAAGTATTGTGAAGGGTCTTCTGAATTTACGCCGAGTAATAATCCTGCAAAATTAAAATCATGATCATCACTTATTAGGAATTCATCTATTGTCGCTCCACCCACTAAGTTCAATGGCTGTGCTACTTGAATAATAGATCCTGCGATATCAAGCATAGCTGCGTTAAAAATGTCAGTTGCTTCGACATCACCATTAGGAATAAGTGAAGAGAGATCAAGTAATTCGCATACAAATCCTTCGTCAGTATTTGAAATACCATCGTTGTCACTGTCGACATCCATAGTGTTGGATACTCCATCATTATCCTTGTCATTCTGCGACAACATCGGATTAGTGCTTGCTATAATAAATAGCAAGACTAGAACACAGAGTAATCTACTGCGATTTTGAAACGCATAGGATTGCTTCAATAAACTCATATAGCATACGGGTAAAACCCATTGCAGGAGTCTACAATTGAGAATAGTTCTCATATTGAGAGATTTTATGATTGCACAAATGCAGTCTTTGCCAAAAGACCTAAGGAACTAGGATCATGGCGGTTGGTAGGAATCGGTAGGTGGGAATGATTCTCTGTCAATAGATAAAAGCCAAAATTTCTATCGACCTTACAAATATATAAAAATATTTAATACATATTATAATTTTTCTTAATATGATTTTTGCGCATGACGCGTAGAAGACAATTTGTATTGGCAAAAGGAACGGAGTCCAATACCTCAGTGGAAGGAATTAATTTGGCAAAACTTACTGTGGTATGGCAAGAGGAACGGATTCGGTCATGACCCCTTGGATAAAAAACCCATACAGCTAAGCTTCCGCCAAATCATTAAAATAACTCACAAAATCATCTACACTCATCGCTCCCTTATCTCCATCTCCCTGCAGTCTGACAGCGACTTGATTGGCTTCAGCTTCTTTATCTCCCACGATCAACATAATCGGAATCTTTTTGACTTCAGTGTCCCTTATTTTTTTGCCAATGGATTCTGTGCGGCTATCAATCGTCCCTCTGATATCGTGCAGAGACAATTGATTCTGAACCTCCTTAGCATATTCTAAATACTTATCACTAATCGGCAAAATAGCATACTGCTCAGGTGTCAACCACAGTGGAAACTTACCTGCACAATGCTCTATCAATACACCGATAAAGCGCTCCATCGAGCCAAACGGTGCCCGATGTATCATCACAGGTCTATGCGCTTGATTATCCGAACCGATATATTCTAATTCGAATCGGTCTGGCAAACTATAATCGACTTGGATTGTCCCTAACTGCCACCGTCGACCGATAGCATCTTTTATCATGAAGTCAAGTTTGGGCCCATAAAATGCGGCCTCTCCTAATTCGGTAGTTGTCTCTAATTCAACTTCTTGAGTCGCTTCGATAATCGCTCGTTCGGCTTTCTCCCAGTTTTCATCTGAGCCAATATATTTTTCTTTATTCTCCGGATCTCTTAGTGATATCTGAGCTGTAAAATTCTCAAATCCTAATTTTTTAATCACATGCATCGTTAGATCTAGCACATTTAAAAATTCGTCTTTGACTTGGTCAGGTGTACAAAAAATATGAGCATCATCTTGTGTAAATCCACGCACTCTTGTCAAGCCATGTAGCTCACCTGTTTGTTCGTACCGGTAGACAGTTCCAAATTCTGCGATGCGCACAGGAAGGTCTTTGTAAGACTTAGGTCTATTTCCGTATATCTCGCAGTGATGTGGACAATTCATTGGCTTCAAGAAAAACTCCTCTCCTTCTCTTGGCGTTGTGATCGGCTGAAAACTATCTTCTCCATATTTTTCGTAGTGCCCAGATGTTACATATAATTCTTTCTTTGCAATATGCGGTGTGATGACAGGTTCGTAACCTCTTTTGATTTGTTCCTTTTTCAAGAAATCTTCTAATCTCGTTCTTAAGGCAGTTCCTTTTGGCAACCAAATTGGAAGTCCTGCGCCAACCTTTTCAGAAAACATAAATAGCTCTAATTCTTTACCAAGTTTTCTATGATCGCGCTTCTTTGCCTCTTCGAGCATGTGCAGATATTCTGTCAGCTCCTTTTGCTTTGGAAAGGTGATCCCATAAATTCTTGTCAATTGCTTCCGCTTCTCATCACCACGCCAATATGCACCAGCTACTTTCAATAGTTTCACTGCCTTGATAGGAGAAGTACTCGGAATGTGAGGCCCTCTGCACAAATCAATAAATTTACCTTGTTGGTAAAATGTGATTGAGCCATCTTTTAAGCCTTCTAGTAGTTCTAATTTATATTCATCTCCTTTATCAGTAAAATGCGAGATCGCTTCGTCTTTACTGACGTCTATTCTATTAAAAATGTTTTTTTCTCTGGCAAGCTCTATCATTTTTTTTTCGATCTTCCCAAAATCATTAGTACTCAGCACGGTATCACCAGTATCAATGTCATAATAGAATCCATTTTCAATAGCAGGACCAATCCCAAACTTTGTTCCTGGATATAAAGCTTCTACAGCTTCTGCAAACAAGTGTGCAGAAGAATGCCAAAATGTCGCTTTTCCATCATCATCCTTCCAAGTGTGAAGGGTGACCGCCGCATCATCATTGATTGGTCGATTCGCATCTCTAACCTCACCATTGACCGTTGCAGCAAGAACATTTCTAGCTAAGCCTTCCGATATAGAAGTCGCAACATCCATTGCTGAAGAACCTAGTTCGTATTGCCTGACTGACCCATCAGGAAGCGTAATATTTATCATACCTTTAATTTCAGTTTGCAAAGGTAAAAACTTTGACATGTCAGTCAAGAAATATAGTGATTGGTACAAATAAGATTCTGTAGAATATGAATAAGACAAATGATTGTGAAGTCATAAAGTATACTGGGACTGGTTCAGAAATACGAGATGATTCGTTAATTGTAGAAGAACCTCTTGAAATAAAGCTCATTTCACAGGGGAAATCACATGATCTTTCTGTGACAATGCGTACTCCTGGAGATGACTTTAATTTAGTAACAGGCTTTCTATTTACAGAAGGTATCATCCACAAGAAAGATGATATTGCCAAAATTTCCTTTGATTCTAATGCTCAATTAGATGATGATGAACTACAATCGCAGTCAGTATCTGTACATCTCCATAAGCACATCCAACTTGACCCTACAGAATTACAGAGACATTTTTATTCCAGTTCAAGCTGCGGTGTATGTGGCAAGGCTTCAATTGATCTGGTCAAGCAGCAAGGTCTGTTTATTATTGAAAAAAATAAGCCGCGTATTTCAGCAGCAACCTTATACTCGATAGCAGAATTATTAAATGGTCAGCAAACTTTGTTTACTCAGACTGGCGGTAATCATGCTGCGGCATTATTTGATGGATCAGCAAATTTAACAAGTTTATGTGAGGACGTCGGCAGGCACAATGCCATGGATAAATTAATTGGCAAATCAATTAAAGAAAATCTACTTCCTTTAAGAGATCATGGTGTATTGGTCAGTGGTCGTGCTGGATTCGAATTGGTCCAAAAAGCTTGGATGTCGGGGATTGGTTTATTTGTTGCGATTGGTGCACCGTCAAGTCTTGCTGTGCAGTTAGCTGATGATGTTGGGATTACTTTAGTTGGATTTTTAAGTGCAGATCGGTTTAATGTATATACGCATCCGGGTAGAGTGAAATAGTCTTGAACATGGCGAGTATATATTAGTTATCCCTTATCAATTGAAATGAAATTCACATGAAGTTTGTTTTTAAATTCCTGCAAAGAAGAGCACAAGAAGAGATATCAATTTTTGCATAACAATCAATTCCGCATACAACACTGAGGCATCATATGACTATCTGTCTCCATAAAATATGGATAAGCGTTGCCACTTCCTTCTCGTTCAAAATAGAAAGTGGTTCTTTCTTTCTTGCGATTTCCGATTTCATTCATTGTCGCAGCATCATATAATCGGCCATTGATCATCGTATGAGTGACATGTTCAGTATCTCTAATATTGTCTAATGGATTACCATCGATGACAATAATATCTGCCAATTTCCCTTCTTTCAAAGAACCGATCTGATGGTCTAATCCAAGATATACTGCGCCATTTATTGTCGCCGCTTCGAGACTTTCCATATTGGTCATGCCACCTTGTTCAAACATCCATAATTCCCAATGTGCACCAAGTCCTTGGAGTTGGCCGTGTGCACCCAAATTAATTTTGACACCTGCATCAGTCAGTTTCTTAAGTGACTGACTTGTCAAAATATGGCCATTCTGATATTCTTCATCAGGGATCATCACTCTATGTCTCGATCGACTATCCACAACTGGTCTTGGTGTAAAACTCAACAACCTTTCTTTCTCCCATACATTTGTATTCTGATACCAATAAAATTCGCCGTTGACACTTGCATAATTCACAATTAACGTTGGTGTGTTATGAGCTTTTGTCGAGCCCCAAAATGTGGTGATGTCTTTGTACAATGGCACTACAGGAATATTATGTTCCACACCTGTGTGACCATCCATAACCATACTCATATTATGCTGGAAAAATGAGCCGCCTTCAGGCACCACGATAATACCTAATTCTTTAGCCGCTTGGATGACTTGTTGTCTTTGATTTCTCCGTGGTTGGTTATAACTCTTTACAGAGAATGCACCGTAAGCTTTCGTCCTTCTGATCGCACTTTTAGCATCTTCTAAGCTATTGATTTGTGCTTTAAAATCACCCTCTGCGCCATATAAGATTGTACCAGTACTAAATAATCTAGGACCAACCATTTGGCCAGATTTGATCAACTCGCTATTTGCAAAAACCATTTCAGAATTGGTCGAAGGATCATGAGATGTCGTGACTCCGTAAGCGAGATTCGCATAATACTCCCACTGTTTTTGTGGACTAAGACCGTATCTAAAATTCCCACTATGAGCATGGGCATCAATGATACCAGGCATGATGGTTTTGCCTTCACAGTCGATAACGTGAGCGCTTCCAGGAATTACGATATCCGTTCCAATTTCTTTTATGATATTATTCTCAATGAGAACTGTGCCATTATCAAGGACCTCTCCATTTTCCATCGTAATCACTTGACCATTCGTCAATGCAATCAATCCGCCTGGCTTGTCAGATTCTAATTTTACATTAATAATCGTACCGACAGAATCCATTGGCGGCAAGCTATCCGGTCCACCTTTTAAAAAAGCAAATCGCTCACTTAGTTTATCTTCAAAATATTCATTCCCTAATGTCCAAAATAATTTGTCACTATTTGCAGACCAATGAATATTGATGCCTGCATCTTTTGCCACTTGAGCTACAGGAACAATTTTAGACTTACTTGTGAGTCCAATCTTTTTTCCGGAGTGCGGAAACGGTGCGACATAGACTTTATATAATTCCGACCATGCAACCCATTTATTATCAGGGCTAATGATATATCGTTGGGTATATTTTCCATCGAAATGCTCTTTTTTATCTTGACCATTTAAATCAACACTTTCTACACTTTTGGTCAAACTCCCAAAAACATAACCTCCCTTTTGATAAAATATGCGTTTACCGTTTTCGCTAAACACTGGATATTCTCCATTTGGGCTGATTAATTTATCTTTTTCATTTTCATTGCTTGACAGCAAATAAATACCAGGCTTCTTAGAATGGACATAGCCTTGATGTGTGTTCCCACCATCTTTGCGATATGCAATCATTGATCCATCAGCAGAATAAACAGGAGTTCTGAAAATGCCCTTAGACGTAGAAATAACTGATGAACTTCCTGAAGCCAAATTCAATTTTCTGATTTGTCCTAGTTCCTCATCATTCCAACTGACATAAAGTAATGACGAACCATCTGGAGAGAAGGATGGTTCGAATTCAAAATCACTTCCTGTGGTTAATCTGCTTGCTTTTCCAGTCTTTAAATTTTGGCTATACAAATATCCACCAGCGTGAAACGCAAGACTTTTTCCATCTGGAGAAGTGACTGCATGACGAATGACTTTTGCCTTAAATGAATCTTCGAATGCTGTGTTTTTAAATCTAAGTGTTTCTGCCACTTTCGTCTTTACATCAACATTAAATGGAATCTGTACAGACGAAGAGCCATCATGTGCAACTTTCCAAATTTTCCCCAAACCATAAATGACAATCGATTTTCCATCAGGAGTCCAATCAAATCCAGGATATAATCCAAAAATGGCCCAAGCTTCTTGTTGGTCTTTGCTCAACTGATCAAAAATAGGATACTCTTCTCCTGTCTCGAGATTTGTGACAAACAATACTGTCTTTGTTCTCACTCTTCTGATAAAAGCAAGAGTCTTTCCATCTGGAGATAATTGTGGCCTCATAGAACCACCAGGACCAGTTAGTATATTCTCAGTTTTATCTTTTTTCTGATCATATCGTTTAATGACATAAATCTGAGAATTGGGATCTTTATTATACTGAAAATAACCTCCTGGATACATGTCTTCACTGTAATAAATATATCTGCCGTCGGCAGAGACGACTGGTTCATTTACATCTTGTTGGTCATTTTTCTTTTTTGTGATTTGAATGCCTGAACCACCCGTTTTGTGGTACATCCATATTTCCCCCGCGCCTAATGATCGTCCAGAAGTAAAGTGCTTTCTAGCATAAATATATTCACCATCATGAGACCAAGCGGCATTATTCAACAATCTGAAATCTTCTTTTGTGATTTGCTTTGGATTAGTTCCGTCTACTTTGGAAGTCCATATATTATCACCACCACCTGCATCACTTGTAAATAAAATAAGTTGACCATCTGGACTAAATCGTGGTTGCACTTCCCAGGGGATACCAGTGCGAACAGGTTTTGCTTTTCCTCCAGAGATCGGCATTGTATAAATGTCACCAAGCATATCAAATACAATTGTAGATCCATCTGGACTCACGTCTAAACTCATCCACGTGCCTTCGTCAGTATTAAAGTTTAGGTCTTTCCAATTCCACTCTCCTGGAGGATTGGCGACATCCCATTTAGTTTTTTTAATTGACTTTTCTGATTGTCCGTTTAAATTAATACTTAGGATAAGGATGATTGCGCTCGTCAGTAATCGATACATTTGTTTTTGTTTTTTCTGTAATAAATTTTGACTTTTATAGCAAACTGCTTCCGTTATACTTTTTATATAAGTAGTCACTAAGCCCTGGAAAATTTGAAGTAAAAGGGTTTGAATCTAATTCACTTTGTATGATAGAATTAAATTTTCGAAAATTCTTTGTTTTAAAGTCAATATGTTTTATTAGGGCTCTAAATTTTTTACCTCTAATAATTATTAAATTCTTTTGGTTCAAATTTAAGATTGTATTTAGTTCATGATCGTGTGTAGGATTGCAAGACATTATCTCTCCTTTTCGGGTATATGTTATGCCATCTACATGCTCTCTCTGAAGAGGATTTAATTTAATTGGAAGTCCATTTCTAATTGAAAATTCACTCTTCTTTTTATCACAATGCTGATCTTTTGTGCCTTTATTTCCAGGACAAACAAGTAACAAATTTGAATAATCTATTCTTTTATCAGGATAGTCGCCAACTCCATTACAAATAGTTTGTTCACAATGATGTTCTATGCTATATTTACCTTTTTTTAGGATCTGATTACAATAAGCACAAATATTTCTTTGCTCTTTTATCAGACTTTGTTCGACATCTATCTTGCATTGTGTTGCCATATTTCCATAAATAGGAATAGGAATACCTGATCTTTGATGTTCAATTAATTTTTGTGGTGGTTGTATTTTAACGATTTTAATCATTTTCCATTTCAAACTTGTAAGCAGAAAGTAGAATTGCTAATTCATCCAATAGACTGTCTGATAGCATTCCGTTATCATAACTTTTATAATCTCTTATAGCTTGTAGTTTAGATTCGACTTCAACTAAATTTTCTCCTTTTTCTATTGCTACATGAAAATCATCAATGAGTACTTTTATTTCATTTGATCGATCTGAAGTGTCGAAGACTGTTTCCAATAAAGAATTAGCATCAACTCCTAGAGTTTGATAATTACTTTTAATTATTTGCTGATTTTCCTCTAATTCTAAAATACACTCACTTTTTAAATTTGAAATTACCTGAGGAGAGTGTGAAGAACAAATAAATAGAAGATTAGGGAAAACATACTGTAGAGCTGATACAATATTTCTTTGCCAACTTGGATGCAAATGCATCTCCAGCTCATCTATTAAAACCACCCCTTGATTCAAGAGGGATTCTTCACTTTCATAATTTAAAATAATTAAGCGTCTAGCAATATCTGCGACTAAATAAATAATCATTTTTTCTCCAGACGAAAGTTGTTCAATACTGATAGTCTTATCATTTTTGTTTAAAACTACATTTCCGTCTTTGAATTTTGAATGATAAACAAGGTTTGTTTCACTGTTTCTTTCAACCCTTAAGTTTGTATAATTATTATCGGTATCTATTTTATTTAAAAACGAAATAATTCCACTTCTTACCATTTTAAGCACAGGGCTTTCAAAGTCTAAATTTCGACTTACTATTTTAGCTTGATTTTCAATATTTTCTTGTCTAATAAACCAGTGTTCAAAATTGCTAAAAGCCGAGATTTTTGGAGTAAAACTATTTCGATACCCCTCAAGAATTTTATTAAAATAAGGTTTTACAACCTCTTGATTTTTAATTTGATAAGTTCTATTTACTCTATAATAAACCATCAGTGGTAAATGACACTTTTCATTTTTCTTTATTTTGCGTCTTACATCTTTAAGAGTGTCTGCAGGATTAAAATTATAAGAAGAACCTTTTTGATCGATTTCCTTTGATATTGAAATTTCAGAAGATCTGTTAAATGCTTCCATAGAAAGGATTATTTCAATACTTGAGTTTTGGTTATTTATATCTGAAATTAGAAGATTTGATTGGATCTCATAACTATCAATTGGAGAGCATAGTTTTCCTACTATATGTGCGAGATTTAGAGATATTGCATCAATTAATGAGGTCTTACCCACTCCATTTTCACCCAGTAACACTATAAAGTTTGTATTTGGCAACTCTATTGACAAATCAATAAACTGTCTAAAATGTACAAGTTTTATATTCTTGATTCTCATAATTCAAATATAACGTATTTGATTGTTTCTAGACTAGCACTTAATATGAGACTAATTATCTATAGTTAAACATCAATCTCTTCTAGTAATTCCTCATCATTTTCTCTAACATTTCCGACTCTAGTGGATACAGGATAGGCCTTCATGAATTCAGATGGATAGGGCTCTAATGATTCTATTGCGTCGGCAGATGAGATATCCATATTTAACCAATCGCGCTCTTGATCAGGGCTTAAAATAGCAGGCATGCGATTATGAATATCTGCCAATAATTCATTTGGCTCTTGTGTGATCAGTGTAAATGAAAAGATATCTTCACCTTCTTTTGGAGACCACCGTTCCCATAATCCTGCAACTGAAAACACTTTTGTATTTGTTGTTATAATTCGATAGGGCTGTTTTCCTGAACTGGTTTTTTTCCATTCATAAAAGCCATCGAATGGGACAATACATCTCTTCGTGTTTACAGCATTTTTAAATGTCTTTTTCTCCAGCAAAGTTTCTTTTCGGGCATTGATCATCTTATAGCCAATCTTCATATCCTTCGCCCAAAATGGGATCAATCCCCATCGAAAAAACTGCAAATGATCTTGGTCCAAATTCGTAATGACAGGATGCATGTGCGTCGGAGCTACATTATAATTTGGCAAAGGATTATATCGTTCTAAATCTTCTGAGTAGAATGTGGAATTAAATCGCTTTTCGAGTTCTTTTTCGATAACTGTTAATGAAGAGCGACCACACATGATTTAATCTTTAGTAGGTTTGTGTTTTGACATAATTATCTATGCCTTCAGATTTCAATCGACTTGAGATAGAAAGTGCATTGTTATAATCATCACTCCGATTAGCTAACACTGTGTAATACTGTGAGCCATCGAAAACAACTGATTCTGCATCATATCCTAGGTTTTCCAGTTTGCGGACCATATTATCGGCATTTCCATCAACAAGAAAATTTCCAGCTATGACCATATACTTTCCACCATTATTAGAATATGTTGGCTTTGGACTTGGTGTTGGCGTTGGTGCTGGCTGAGAATATGTTTTTTTTGCTTCTGCTATTGCTTCTTTCTTTTCATCAGAATCATCAAATAAATCATTTGCTAAACTATTGTCCTCTTCTTGGGACGTTTCAGTATCATCGTCGCTAAAGAATTCATCATTCAGATCATTAGCAGCATCATTGACGGTCCCAGAGACATTTTCGACTCCATCTTTAGCATTTTCAAGCATCTCTGCGCTCTTATCCCCACAAGTCGAATATACTGTAGACACCAAAAAATAAACTATAAAAATCAATAGTCCGTAGAAAATTACTTTGTAAATCCGACTCATGTCTAATTTAATTTAATGAGTAAAATTAAATATTTTTTTAATATATAAAAAATTGATTTGTAATAAGTCATAACAAATTTTTGTTAAAATGAGCTTTGCAAAGGGATTCTTGGCTTTTTAGAACCAATGAAGACACATCAAAGTGAAAAATATAATATAGAGACATGTGAAAATGGAGTGGAGCTAACAATTCAAATGCGCTAATCTTAAGTTAGGGCATTAAGGAACATAAAGTGATTCATGTAAAAGCATTTCTTAATGACCCTTAATTCCTTAATGCTTCAAATTTTTTAAACACCCTAATTTTTAAGTTAAAATAGAATCAAAAGCGCAAGAAAAACCCGATGCCATTTGAGCTTGTACCTATGGAAAGAGATGAACCTCGATTCAATTCATGACTCCCAAGCAAAGACTTATTGAGTACTTCAATACTCATATTTTTAGAATGAGTGGATGCAATTAATTGAATTAAAGTAATCGTGCCCGTGATTGAAGCTAATATTAAAGGAGGTAGAATAATTAGGCATCCTAAATCTTCGCAGTTACTCGCTATTCCAAAGCCCAAAATTCCTAATCCAATAGTTGTCACTCCCCATATTGCAGCTGACTTTTTCTTTTTTATTGACTTGGTATACAAATTCATAAATTCACTTTGATCATAAAAAAGAGGACCTAACTCTTTATATGAATACAATTGATTCATGTAAAAATATCCACTGTCTTTTTGATAAATTTTATTTGATTCTGGGTTTTTTATTTGAGCAATGGATGGATAAATAAAGGATAATATAAGTGTTGAACATAAAATAAAGTTAGTCAATGACATTCTTAAAAATTTTCATTCGATTTACTAGAAATATTGGTATGTTACATTTAAGAGTACGCTCTAACATCCTTTTTCTCCATATAATTGACAAAGGCTTTATTCACAATGCGTCTTCCACCTGGAGTAGGATAGTCACCTGAGAAATACCAATCTCCAGTATTATCAGGACATGCCTTGTGTAAATTATCAATTCGCTGAAATACAATAGACACTTTACATTTTACATGCTCAGGGGTCAACATTTCTGCCATGCGTTCTGAAATCTGTTCTTGTGTATATAAATCGTAAAGCGACTTTACATGATTGACAATTTTATCATCTTGAATATCTGCATCTGTCAAACATTTATGATAGCATGCCTCTAGACGATCTTCTTTTCCATCAGATTTTATCAAACTAACCAGTGCTCTAAAAGCAGCAAAATTTCCCATTTTAGACATATCAATTCCATAGCAATCTGGATATCTAATTTGTGGCGCGGAAGACACAATCACAATTTGCTTTGGCTTCAGTCTATATAAATGAGTTAAAATGCTTTCTCTAAGAGTGGTGCCTCTAACTATAGAATCATCTACGAGTACGAGTCTGTCTATACCATTACGGACCATACCATATGTCACATCATACACACTTGACACAAGCTGACCTCTTGATTTATCATCAGCGATAAAGGTCCTCATCTTAGCATCTTTCAACACGACTTTTTCAACTCTTGGATGAAGCTTTAAAATTTGATCTAATTCGTCATCCGAAATATTTGGACCAGCATCTTTTATTTTTTGTTTCTTAATTTGATTGGCCTCATGATTAAGTCCTTCTATCAGACCTAAAAAAGAAGTCTCAGCTGTATTTGGTATGAAAGAGAATATTGTGTTTTCAATATCGTGCTCAATAACATCCATTACTTTTGGTGCAAGTAGCTCTCCAAGTTTTTTTCTCTCAATATAAATCTCACGATCATTCCCTCTTGAAAAATATATTCTTTCAAAAGAACATGCTTTTCTTTCTTTCTGAGTGTTGACTAACTTTTCTTCTACTAGACCATTCTTCTTAATGATCAAAGCATGACCAGGTTTTAATTCTTGAACGTCCTCATATAAAATATCAAAACTCGATTGAATTGCGGGGCGTTCTGAGGCAAACACAACTATCTCATCATCTTGATAATAGTATCCTGGACGAATCCCATGTGGATCACGCATGACAAAAGCATCTCCATGACCAATCATCCCAGCCATAACATATCCGCCATCAAATTTCCGACTTGCTTTTTGTAGTACTCTGTGAACATCTAAATTTTCACAAATGAGATCATTCATTTCTTGATATGTATATCCTTCTGGTTTAAACCATTGGAATAAACGCTGGACTTCTTCATCTAGAAAATGACCAATCTTCTCCATGACTGTAACAGTGTCAGATTTTTCTTTTGGAAATTGTCCTAATTGCACTAATTCATCGAATAACTCTTCGACATTAGTCAAATTAAAATTACCTGCAACGGCAAGATTCCTATTTTTCCAATTATTAAGTCTTAGAAATGGATGGACGCTTTCAATAGAATTAGAACCATGTGTTCCATATCTTAAATGTCCCATTAAGAGTTCGCCAGTAAATGGTAAATTATCTTTCATCCATGCTGGATCTCTTCTTTGTTCGGGACTGAGATAATTAAAGTATTCATTGGTATGATCAAATAAATCTTTTAAATATTGATTTGAGTTTGATCTTTTCCTGCTGATGTAGCGTTTGCCCGGATCAACATCTAATTTAATTGTGGCTATACCTGCTCCGTCTTGTCCTCGATTTCTCATTTTTTGCATAAGCAATTGGAGTTTGTATAAGCCATATAGGCTGGTTCCATACTTATCAAGGTAGTGATCGAGAGGCTTTAGGAGTCTTACGAATGCTAAGCCGCACTCGTGCTTGATTTGTTCACTCATTGAATTGGGAATCGGTCCATTATATGCACAAAAATATAAATATTAATCATTATAAACTTGAAATTGATATTTAGTACAATAGAAATTGAAATAGTGAAATTATTAATCGAGACCAGCATCTGGTCTTGCAGGTTCAAAATGACAATATATTTGTTACTTTGAATAATGAAAGCTGCGAGCTCTAAACAAATCAAGGATGAATTATCTCATAAAACGAGCAAGGAGTTACTCGCTTTTTGTCTGCGACTGGCGAGATTTAAAAAAGAAAATAAAGAACTTTTGACCTACTTGCTTTTTGAGGCTGAGGATGAACAATCATATATCGAATCTGTAAAAGAGTGGATGAAAGAAGAATTTATCTCTATCAATAAAAATCGAAAGACTCATTACCATACAAAAAAGGCAGTCAGGCAGGTTTTAAAAAATGTGAAGAAGTATATCAGATATTCAGCTAACAAGGAAACGGAAGTTGTCCTACTCATTGGATTTTGTCAGATCTATAGAGACTATATTCCCTTAGCTCGCAAAAGGCTTGTTTTTAAGAATATTTATGATCGACAAGTAGAGCTTTTGAAAAAGAGGGTCTTGTTATTACACGAGGATTTGCAATATGATTATGGACTTGAGATTGAAGCATTGGTAAAGAGGATGATATAATTCCATAATGAACCATAAAAGTCATATACCAAGGGCACTTAAGATTGATCCCTTATTTGCTGTCTATTCTATTAAATTCTTCGTTAAAAATACTTGCGATATCTATGGACCGACGACTCTCGATGAGTCACGAGACTCTAGGAGATATGACTCTGTTTTTCGCTTTGACTTTAAAAATATATACTTGCAATTAAACAGCTCATTCTTAAGTACGTTTGGTATAAAAGATTTGTTTTAAGGTCAGAAATAAGCTTATAAAAACATGAATCAAAAAGGATTATTGAACTATAAATAACAGTAAAGATTGATTTAAGGGGAAAATTAAGAGAATCAAAACAAAGTATCTTCAGCGACTGGAAGTCTGTAAATGACAAAATGTGGAAAAAAGGTTGATTACTCCTTTAGAAATGATGTATATTCTCATAGAATGAAACATTACATTTGAGATATGGTATTTGGCAAACGCCCCAAACATAGAAGTTTTGACTATACGCCTCGACATTATGATCCAGACAAGGATGATTTAGAGCGAAGAATGTCTCAATATTCTGACAAGCCTATAAATCAAGGTGATGCGGAGGCTGTCAAATCTAGAATCCGTGGTAGCTTTCGGAAAAGAATTGGTGTAAAGTATGATTCAGAACAATATAAAAAATCATTGCGGCGGTCCAATCGCATCGTTTTAGTAGTGACCCTCGGTTTGATCATAATTACAATATATTTCCTTTTGGAATACTTTCCTTCATTTTTAGCTGCATTTGACTAAGTACGCGAGAGACAGAGAGATTATGGCAGATATTATTCAACTATTACCAGATTCACTAGCCAATCAAATTGCTGCGGGAGAAGTGATTCAGCGTCCGGCTTCAGTGGTAAAAGAGTTATTAGAAAATGCTGTCGATGCTAAGTCAAAATCGATAAAACTTATCTTGAAAGATTCTGGCAAAACTTTGATTCAGGTCATTGATAATGGAACTGGGATGTCAGAAATGGATGCGCGAATGTCATTCGAACGTCACGCCACATCTAAGATAAAGACGACGGAAGATCTATTTACGATTCGTACAAAAGGATTTCGGGGTGAAGCTCTGGCATCAATTGGTGCCGTTGCCAAAGTCGAACTAAAAACAAAACAAGACAATCAAGAACTTGGAATTCTATTAAGAGTAGAGAATTCTACAGTCGTTAAGCAAGAGCCATGTCAATCAAATACTGGTTCGAACTTTAGAGTCAAGCACCTGTTTTTCAATGTACCTGCAAGACGAAAATTTTTAAAATCAGATCCAGTAGAATTACGCC
>Ga0209828_1000467_pt1 | contig 38567 bp, 37 predicted proteins | sample MaitaG_FD_187429 | JGI IMG/M metagenome (GOLD analysis project Ga0209828, IMG submission 187429) | Marine algal microbial communities from Maine, USA - Maine_Asex2 metaG (SPAdes) (version 2) | ecosystem: Host-associated > Algae > Red algae > Unclassified | place: Maine, USA | collected 2015-01-05
AAATTATAAATTTACCATTACGAACCTTTACATTCCACCAGTCTCGCTCTTGGCGAGCATCCAATACCCTTTCAGGATATTTTTCATAAGCTAATGGATCGGGCAATATTCTTAGTGTTTTTCCGGTTTGCCAATCTTGCCAAGTGGCTACTTTCAAACTAATGTCACTCATTTTTTATAGGTAATAAATTCTAAGATATAAAAATACAATTTTTTGCGATGCAATTAGGCATCGACTTTCGCATACTTTGCGTGGGATACAATGAAATCTCTTCTTGGTGGTACATCATCACCCATTAATACTGAAAAAATGCGATCCGCTTCTGCCGCACTATCAATAGTAACTTGCTTTAAGGTTCTTTTATCGGGGTCCATAGTGGTTTCCCAAAGTTGTATGGCGTTCATTTCCCCCAAACCCTTATAGCGCTGTACATTTACGCTTTCTTTTTTACCGTCGCCAGCCATTCTTTCTATTGCTTGCTCTCGTTGTTGTTCCGTCCAAATATACTCTGCTTGTTTTCCTTTTTTTACTTGGTACAACGGTGGCGAAGCAATGTAAATATGACCCATATCTATCAACTCTTTCATCTGCCTAAAAAAGAAGGTTAAAATTAAAGTAGTAATGTGGCTACCATCAATATCGGCATCACACATAATAACTACTTTATGGTATCGCAATTTTTCGGTGTTTAACGATTTGTCTTCATTATTAAATACACCAAGTGCGGTAAAAATATTTCTTATTTCTTCATTGTCGTAAATTCGGTGTTCCATCGCTTTTTCTACATTCAGTATTTTACCACGTAATGGTAATATTGCCTGAAAATTTCTATCACGGCCTTGCTTAGCAGTTCCGCCTGCCGAGTCTCCCTCCACTAAATATATTTCACAATCTTCTGCAATTTTAGAAGCACAATCGGCCAGCTTGCCAGGTAAGCCCGAACCAGTAAGTACATTTTTACGTTGCACCAACTCGCGGGCCTTACGGGCAGCGTGGCGAGCAGTAGCCGCAATTATTACTTTTTGTATAATTACTTTCGACTGCTTTGGGTTTTCTTCTAAATAATTTTTTAATGCTTCGCCAAGCGTTGTTTCAACAACGCCTTGTACTTCGTTGTTTCCTAATTTTGTTTTGGTTTGCCCTTCAAATTGTGGTTCTGGTACTTTTACACTTATCAAAGCAGTTAACCCTTCTCTAAAATCATCGCCCGAAATATCAAATTTTACCTTGTCAAACATTTTTTCACGCTCGCCATAAGCTTTAAAAGTACGGGTTAAGGCTCTTCTAAAACCACTAACGTGCGTTCCACCTTCAATAGTGTTAATGTTATTTACGTAACTATGTATATTTTCGTTGTAGGTATTGTTATACTGCAAGGCCACTTCAACTATCACGTTTTCTCTTTCTCCTTCTACATAAATTGGTGTAGGAATAATAGCCTGACGGGTTTCATCTAACCATTGCACAAATTCTATTAAACCCCCTTCGCTATAAAAATCTTCAGTTTTAAAGCTACCATCTTCGTTTTTTTCTCGCTCATCAGTTATCTTTAGTTTTATACCTTTATTTAAAAAAGATAACTCTCTCAACCGAGCTGCAATTGTTTCAAAGTTATACTCGCTAACTATAAAAATACTATCGTCGGGTACAAAAGTGATGTGTGTACCAGTTTCATCACTAGTGCCTACTTCTTTTACAGGGTACATTGGTTTACCAATTTCATACTCTTGCTGGTATATTTTACCATCCCTATAAACGGTAGCTTTTAAATTTTTTGATAAGGCATTTACACAACTTACCCCAACACCATGCAAACCACCCGATACTTTGTAAGATCCTTTATCGAACTTACCACCGGCGTGCAAAACTGTCATTACTACCTCCAATGCAGATCGCTGTTCTTTTTCGTGCATACCAACAGGTATACCTCGCCCATCATCTTTTACAGTAATTGAATTGTTAGCATGAATGATTACCTCCACCTGCTGGGCATAACCAGCCAAAGCCTCATCAATAGAGTTATCAACTACTTCATAAACCAAATGGTGAAAACCCTTAGTGCTAATGTCTCCAATGTACATTGCTGGCCGTTTTCTAACGGCTTCCAGCCCCTCTAAAACCTGAATATTGTCTGCTGTATAATTACTCGACATACAAATGTATTAAGCAGCAAAAGTACGAAACTTTTATATCAATTCCTATTAACTTCTCCACATTAGTGTAATGCTATCTATATTGAAAATCAATTTATTACGAAATAGATTATTATTACTATTTCTATTTTACCAGCTTTGCTTGTTTTAGCCTATTTTTTTTGAAGCGAAAGGGAATTGGTAGGCATAAACTTCAGTCCCGCTTTTCGTTCCAAGTCCTCGCTTGCTCAGCTTCAAAAAAGGCCATGCTACAGCTGTGGGCTTTCCGCTGCAATCGGGGCTATTTTTCGGGCTTTTGTTCGCTGTAGCAAACTATTTAAAAAGCCGTTTATCTAACTGGTTTAGCCCACCTTGTTGCGCTCCATTCTCTTTGTTCTTTTTTAGAAAAGAAAGTCCAAGCAACAATTCTACTAAATTTATTTCTGGTTATTATAGGTATGGTTTTTACTTTAAGTGCTTTAATCTTTTTTAATGATTTATACATTCCTATTAAGTTGGCCTGCTTCGATACCAAAGTAGAAAACCAAAGGGAATTTTTAGCAAAGTCTGCGCTCTGCATAATCATATTGTATGTAAACTGACGTTCGCCTCCCTCATATATTAATTCACTTTCAATACCAGCAAAATTTCGCTTAGGCACTTTTACTTTTTTAGTTGATAAATTTCTATTCTTCCTAAGTGTTCCTTTTTGCGCATCTTCTATTGATGCATGAAAGGGAGGATTACAAATAACTAAATCAATTTTATCATTTTGATTTAATATTCCTTCAAAAATATGCTGTTTATTTTTTTGTAAACTAATCTTTACCTTGTTTTTTAGCAATGGGTTAGCGTTAACAATATTTTGCGCTGCTTCAATTGATTTCGCATCAATATCCGATCCAATAAAATTCCAGCCATATTCTACAACGCCAATTATTGGGTAAATACAGCTTGCGCCAACACCAACATCTAAACAAGTAAATTGTTCATCAGTTGGTATTTTACCAAAATTATTTTCACTCAACAAATCGGCAATATGGTGAATGTATTCTGCTCTACCCGGTATTGGCGGGCATAAATTTTTCTCAGAAAAATCCCAATGCTTTATGCCATAATAATGGTTTAGCAATGCTTTGTTTAACAGCCTAACCGCCACCGGATTTGAAAAATCAATAGAATCCAAGCCAAATTTATTAGGCTTTACGTAAATTTTTAACTCAGGATTGGAGATGGATAATGCGTCCAAATCATACTTTTCTCGGTTTTTATTTCGAGGATGCAGTCGTATTTTCTCTTCTCTATATTTTTCTATTGACATTAGTTGTTAAGCTTCTTACCAAAATATTAAATATGGTTTGTGTTTAAATTTTTAGGATGATACAATATGCGTTTATTTAATATTTCTCGTAAAATGTAAATATACTGATTTTGATATGGTAGCGTAAATTATTTTTAAATCAAATAATTTTACCAAAATACCATACTTAAATATAGCCATAATATACTAAACACAATATAAACTATAGTTTCAAACTTTTTTTCCTTTCAATAGCTTTAAAGAATACCCGAAAAATTATATAAACAGCCTAAAAAACCAAAAAACTCCAAACCCAAGCGATACTGTTTTACCAAATTTTGTTTTTACAAATGCAGCAGAATTGGTAAAGCAAAGTAAGCCCTTTAAAAAAACTATAACTGCAACAAATAAAGTATAACTAATCATTATTTGTTTTCTAAACTCAATAATTTTAACTCTTCTTACCAGTTAAAATATTTTGGGAAGATTAGGTGTATTGAGGCTAAAACTATAAGTAAAACTCCAATTATTTTAAAGTGTTTTTCCATTGCTTTCTAATACAAATGTTGTTATTTATATTGTTTAAAAATTACAACAGTTCTAAATCAATAAAACCTTGGTGTTTAGCTTTATCTGCGCCAATAGAAAGCCTTCAAATTGTTTTGTTTCAGCTTTAAAACGGCTAGCAAATAGTTGTTGTTAGCCGCTGTGGTATAAATTATCTGTTTTATTATAAATGCAGTCTTTCCTTTCTTGCTAATAAATCTTCTTCAGTTTCTTCTCGGTCGGGGTCGGGTACACAACAATCAACTGGGCAAACGGCAGCACATTGTGGTTCTTCGTGAAAGCCTTTGCATTCGGTACACTTATCGGGTACTATAAAATAAAAATCTTCTTCTATTGCATCAATGCGTTTGTCAACGGCAACATCGCTGCCATCTTCTAAGGTGTAATTACCTTTTACAGTAGTTCCATCGGCTATCGACCATTCTACCGCACCTTCATAAATTGCATTGTTTGGACACTCCGGTTCGCAAGCTCCGCAGTTAATACATTCGTCAGTTATAAATATTGCCATTATTTTCTTGTTCTAATAAAATGTAAAAGAACAAAATTTTTAACACCTTCGCAACAAAAATAGTTTCACATTGCAGTTAAATAATCGTATTAATAGTTTTGAAGCACTTGGTAACCAAATTGATGTTAGTAAAACAGCTGTTCAATTAGTAATTAATAATGCTGTAAATTACAATGGCTGGTTTACCGCCGAAAATGTAAAAAGTGCTTTAGAGGCTATAAAACAACGCTATCTAAACAAAGAAGAATTGTTGGCTTTTGCAGATGCACAGCAAATTCCTACCCAAAATAATAGCCCCAAAACAGTAGGCTTGGTAATGGCGGGCAATATTCCACTAGTTGGCTTTCAAGATCTGTTGTATGTTTTGTTAACTGGTAATAAAGCACAATTAAAGCTGTCTAGTAAAGATGAGTTTTTGACTAAATTCATCATAAAAAAATTAATTGATATAGAACCGCAATGGCAAAATTACATTGCTATTGAAGAACGGTTAAGTAATTTTGATGCGATAATAGCTACGGGTAGCAACAATACTTCTCGCTATTTCGATTATTATTTTAAAAAATACCCTAACATTATTCGTAAAAATAGAAACAGCATTGGGGTGCTTGTTGGTAATGAAAGCGAAGAAGATCTTATTAATTTGGGTAAAGATGTGTTTAGTTATTATGGTTTAGGTTGTAGAAATGTTTCTCAAATATTAGTACCAGAAGAATATGATTTTGTGCCTTTATTGAAAACCTTAGAACAGCATTTTGTTGACTTAAAAAATCAACATAAATACAAAAATAATTATGACTACCAGTTGTCATTATTGTTGATAAATGGTGTGGTACATATGGCCAGTGAAAACCTGCTAATCCTTGAAAACGAGCATATTGCCTCTCCAATTTCGTGCTTGTATCATCAAACTTATAAAACAATAAAAGAGGCGCAACAATATGTAAACGAAAAGCAAGCTGAAATACAATGTGTGGTTACCAACTTAGCGGAAATAGAGGGTGCTATTGCCTTTGGTAAAAGCCAGCAACCGGGCTTAAATGATTTTGCCGATAATGTTAATGTGGTTGATTTTTTATTGAATAAGCTTTGAAGGGAATTATTTTGTGCGTAAATTGTTGTAACTTTAAACATTAATATGGAAGAATTACTGCCATTTCTTTTTTTTATAGCATATATTTTATTTTCTATTTTTACATCTACCAATAAAAATAAGAAAAAAAAGCAACAACCTTTACCACCTGTGGTTGCGCAACCTAAGCAACAACCGCAACCACAAAAACGGGCGAGTAAACCACAGCCAAAAGTAGCAGCACAAACACAAACTCAAGCAAAGCCAATTTTTAAAAGGCGAAGTGTACCGAAGCTAAAAAATAGGCAGCAACCACAGGTTACCCAAAAATCGGTAGCTCAAAGGCAAGAAAAAAAGAAAAACCCCTTTGAGACTATTTTTGACGAGGTTTTGAAAGAGTTGGATGTAAATCAACCTCAACCCAAGAAAGCAAAAAAAGCACAAACCAAATTATTTAAAGATCAACCGAAGCCTAAAACAACAATTGCTACCAAAATTGAAGCGCAAAAAGCGGTTGTAAAACCTGTTAGAAAGAAAAGAAAGGTTGCCAAAAAATTAAAAACCTTTGAGTTTGATGCAGTTGATGCGGTAATTTATAATGAAATTTTTAATAGGAAGTATTAGGGTTTATAGATTGGGTTATCTCTCAAAACAATTAGAAAACTGTTCGATTTTTTCAAACTCAATAAAGAAGAATTTAATAAGCATACCAACTTAATGATCCTGTAAATATGAACTACAACAATACATTTTTAATTAATATTAAGAAGAGAATAAAAAATTGACTTAGAGCTATCAACGTATAGTAAATAAACCTATATTTTTCGATTAAAGTAACGTTATCAACAAATACAAATAAATTTTGGCACGGATTTAGCTAATTTTTTATACATTTTTATCATTATTTTTTTATTTTTACACGTATTTGATAGATTGTTTAACTTTACTATGGATAAATTACATTTGACTGCCGAATTAGGTTTTGGAAATGGAAAGTATAATGTTGGTCTTTCATTAGTGGAATTTGAAGAAGATAATGTTACTATAATTTATGCTCCAGCTTTAGATTTGAGCGGATATGGTTATAGTCAGCCCGAAGCCAAACAGTCATTTTTTGAAGCACTTCACGAATTTTTCCGCTATACTAACAATAAGAAAACTTTAGATAAAGTTCTTAAAGATTTAGGGTGGTCAGTCAAAGGTTCTAAAAAGAAACCTAAGTTCAATCCTCCTAAAGATTCTGATTTGGTTTCGTTAAATCCACTATACAACGAAATTGTAAATAGCAAAAATTATAAGGTTTCCAGAGAAGATGTAGAATTTGCTTATTAACCCTTTATGTCAACTAAGCATTTAAGAAACATTCCACTTAAACTATATAGAGATTTTTTAAGAGACCAAGGATGTTCTTGTAATAGGACAAAAGGTGGTCATGAGCATTGGTCAAGAAGCGATTTATTAAGACCGATTACTGTTCAAACACACGTTGACCCTGTTCCTGAATTTATCATAAAAAATGCACTAAAACAACTAGGTTTATCAAAAAAAGATTTTATTGATTGGATTTGATTACATTTTTACTAAAACTATTATACAACTAAAGGTTTTTAACCTAATAAACCTCCCCATTCCAATAAAAATAAATTTCGCTTCGGTTTAGTTGGTATTGCAATACGTTTCCATTCAATTCAAAACGCTCGGCAATTTCATTGGTGTAATTTACCTTTTTGCCTTTGTAAACGCCTTTTAAACGGCCATCATAATCGGTGTAAACAATGTTGTTTAAATCCACTTTAATTTCATTAGGGGTTACGTTTTCTAACAATTCGGTTTCGCCATCTTGCCAATAATATAAAAAGCCTAACTCATCTAACCAAACCACTACATCATCTTTAAAACTTACAATTTTAACAGCAGTAGTTGTTATTTCTTCTACTTCACCATTATAATAAATATTAAAGTGATCATCATCATCAATATAAGCTACAAAGTTGTTTGAAAGCATAACACGGTTAGGCGGGTATTCTTCTAAGGTTACATAATCGCCTTTGTCATAAACTATAAATTCGTCAAATTCATCAACAAAAGCTACTAAATTGTTGCCTACCCAAAAGTTTTTTACTAAGTCATCTACTTCGGTTTTTTCGTTGTTATACCAAAGTTGTAAGCGGTTGCTTATGTCAATATAAGCTAAAGAATTATTGCTTACCTTATAGTTGGCATTTTGGGTTAGCCTTGCTTCAAAAGGGCCTTCTATTTCGTATTTATCACCTTGTTTAAACACATTTAAATAACCATCGTAATTTATGTAGGCAATAATGCTATCGCCATACTTTATGTTAGGTGGTTGATTGTCTAAAATTAAATTAGTAATGTCTTGATTATAAAATACATTGGTGCCGCCACCTAAATTGGTAAGGGCAAAGTTTCTTGCAGCCGTTAACATTTGAGGGTAAGTTAAGGTAAGCCTTTGTGTTTTTCCTTCGTAATAATAAAGCAAATTTTCTTGACTGTCTTCATAAAATAAATAGTCGCCACCCATAGCAATACGCTGTACTGGCAAGTGTTCAATTTGATGAATTTCTCCAGTATCAAATACTTTAAAGAAACCTAATTGATCGGTATAATAACTAATGTTTTGCGCTAATGCAGTATAGCTACTACCAAATGTTATCATGCAAATAGTTATAACACAAAAACGAACTTGAAGAGAAAATTTCATTTTATTAAGATGGTTTATTGATGGCTTTGTTTAATCAAATTTTAACAAAACTACACAATTCAACTGATGCTTTCAATGGCTTATTGTATTTTGCAGCTTGATTATTTAATATGAAACAATATAATGCAATTGTAATTTCGATAGGAGATGAATTGTTGATAGGCCAAACAGTAAACACTAACGCCACTTGGATGGGCCAAAAATTAAATTTAATTGGCATAAAATTAACTGAGGTATGCACCATTACCGATGAAGAACCCGCTATTTTAGATGCCTTAACAGTAGCTACCAAAAAAGCGGATATCGTTTTGTTAACCGGAGGCTTAGGCCCAACTAAAGACGATATTACAAAAAAAACATTAGCCCAATATTTTAAGACCGACTTAGTATTAAATGAAGCAATTTTGGAAATGCTAAAGGCTTATTTCAAAAAAAGAGGACGACCATTGTTACAGTCAACAGCCGAATTAGCTTATATGCCAGCTAACTGTAAAGTTATTTTTAATAAAAAAGGCACAGCAGCCGGTATGTGGTGGAATTATGAAAACACAATAATAGTTTCAATGCCAGGTGTGCCTTACGAAATGAAGGCAATGATGGAAGAACGGATTTTACCGCGCTTTCAAAAATTGTTTAAGTTGCCCGATATTGTGCACAAAACCATTATGGTTGCAGGTGTAGGAGAGTCGATAGTAGCAGAAAAAATTAAGACGATAGAAGAAAATTTACCAGAGCATATTAAACTGGCTTACTTGCCAAGTTTAGGTGTTTTACGTTTGCGATTAAGCGGAATTGGACAAAGCGAAGCATTACTAAGTAACGAAATAGCAACTTATACCAAGCAAATTTGCGCCTTATTACCCAACCATCAATATGGGTTTGATGAAGCTTTGTTAACTGAAACATTACAACAACAATTTATAGCGCAAAACTTAACCCTTGCTACAGCCGAAAGCTGCACAGGCGGACAAATTGCAGCACAGATAGTTCAAATACCTGGTTCTTCGGCTTACTTTAATGGTGGTATTATTGCTTATAGCAATGCGGTAAAACAAAACCTGTTAAACATTAATAGTGAATTAATTAATAGGGTAGGAGCAGTATCGAAAGAAGTAGTAGAAGCAATGGCTGCCAATGTAATTGATGTTTTAAATAGCGATTATTCTATTGCCGTTTCGGGCATTGCAGGCCCAACAGGTGGTAGCGAGGCAAAACCAGTTGGTACTGTTTGGATTGCCGTTGCCTCAAAAACGGAAGTCTATTCAAAAATGTATTGCTTTCCTTTACAAAGAGCAAATAATATTTTGTTAACGGCTAATTATGGGCTGTATATGTTGTGGCGGTTTTTGAATGGTTAACTAAACCGTATGGCCTTTACCGGCGAAATTTTTGTAATTAAATAAGAAGGTAACAATAACGAAAAAATACAAATTACTAAAGTAGCTAAATTGATGATGAGTACGATCCACCAGTTAATATAAACTGGTGCCGTTTTAATAAAATAGCTTTCTTCACTAAGTTGTATAAACCCAAAGTGATCTTGAAAAAAACATAAACCCAAACCAAAAAAATTACCGAACAGCAAACCAAAACCAACTATAAAAGCAGCATTGTATAAAAACAATTTCCTTATAGTCCAATTGCTGGCACCTAGGGCTTTTAAAATACCAATCATATTGGTGCGTTCCATTATTAAAATAAGTAAAGTCGTAATCATATTAATCACCGCTACAATAATCATTAAAGCAAAAATTACCTTTTCATTTACACTTTGAAGCTCTAACCAATTAAAAATACTGGGATTGATTTCCTTTAAAGTTTGAGATAATAAATCGGGTCCTAAAATATTGAAAAACAATTCATTATTAGTTTTTTCCAAAGCATTGGCATCATCTATAAAAACCTCATAACCTTGTATTTGTTTGTCGTTCCAATTGCTTAGCTTCTGTACATGTCTTATATCAATTAAAGCATAAGCCATATCATACTCAATTAAACCAGTATTGAAAATACCGCTAATTTTAAAGCTCCTAATTCTTGGCGGATCTTTTATAAAGTATGCGTTCACTTTATCGCCAATTTCCACTTTAAGCCGATCTGCTGTAGTCTTCGACAATACAATTTCGTTGCTCTTTTTGGTAGAATCCATCACAAAAGGCTTTCCGGCATACATATATTTTTCAAAAAATTGCCAGTTAAAATCAAAACCAACCCCTTTTAATGCAATACCTTCCATTTCGGTGGGCGATTTTAATATAGTAGTAATGTTGGCATAAGTTTGCACGTGGGTTACTGCATCTAAAGTAGTAATGCTTTGGCTAAGTTTGGGGTTATAAGCAATCGGTTTATTTTGAAAAGCATGGTTGCTTTCGAAACTACTAATTTGTATGCTGCCCATAAAACCAAAAACCTTGTTTTCAATTTCTTTTTTGAAACCATTGACTAATGCGGTGGCAATAATCATTACAGCTACAGAAAGACATACCGCCACAATAGCAATTTTTATAATAAAACTCGAAAAACCAGACTGCTTGCTAAAAGATAAGCGTTTGGCGATAAAGGCTTCAACCCGCATTAGTTAATATCAACTGCAAAACAAACTAAAAATTTTATCATTTTGTAAAATTGACTTCATACTGTAAATATTAGCATTTTTTTTAACTACTTTTGCGGTATATTTTTTATTAATTATGGCGGTTAGGCAAATAAGATTTAGAGAGGCAGTTAGGGAAGCAATGAACGAAGAGATGCGTAGAGACAAAAACGTATTTTTAATGGGCGAAGAAGTAGCCGAATATAATGGCGCTTACAAAGTTAGTCAAGGAATGTTAGATGAGTTTGGCCCCGACCGTATAATTGACACCCCAATTGCCGAATTGGGCTTTGCAGGTATTGCAGTTGGTGCAGCAATGAACGGTTTACGACCTATTGTAGAGTTTATGACTTGGAATTTTGCCCTCTTAGCATCGGATCAAATTATAAATAGTGCCGCTAAAATGCTACAAATGTCGGGTGGGCAATATGGCGCACCAGTAGTTTTTAGAGGCCCAAACGGTTCGGCAGGGCAATTAGCAGCCACACATTCTCAATCTTTCGAAAGCCTTTACGCTAACATACCTGGGCTTAAAGTAATTTCTGTTTCAAACGGGTACGATGCAAAAGGCCTATTAAAATCGGCTATTAGAGACGATGACCCAATTGTGTTTATGGAATCGGAGGTGATGTATAGCGATATGGCCGAAGTACCTGAAGAAGAATACTTAATACCTATTGGTAAAGCCGATGTAAAACGAGAAGGAACAGACGTTACCATTATTTCTTTTAATAAAATGATGAAGGTGGCACTTGATGCAGCCGACGAACTGGCAAAAGACAATATTAGTGCAGAAGTAATTGATTTGCGAACCATTCGCCCTATGGATTACGATACCATTATTACCTCACTTAAAAAAACCAACCGCATAGTAGTAGTTGAAGAAACTTGGCCCTTGGGCGGTGTTGGTGCCGAAATTGCGTACAAAATTTCTACCGATGCTTTTGATTATTTAGATGCACCAGTAACTCGGGTAACTGCTGCCGATACGCCTTTGCCTTACGCACCAAACTTGGTGGCTGCCTTTTTACCCGATGTTGATAAAACTATAAAAGCCGTTAAAAAAGTGATGTATTTGTAGTTTTTTTTGGAGCGAATTAATTAACTCGTAAAAAAATCTCCCCGTTTTTATTGTAATACAATTTGGGCTATTTTAGTGGCCTTGTTAAGTTGTGTTGGTTTCACTTTTTAGCTATTATTGGTTTTATAGCGTAATTGTTTGTTGTTTTATATTTATTAGATGCGCAAGTTAATTTAACTTATGCGTTAGGGATAGTAGCGGAAATCCTTTTTGTGAGTAACGAGCAAAAAGATTGGAGCGGATAGCCCGACCCGCAGGGAAACGCCCTAAGTAGTTATTGCTAATAGTTTTTAACCCGGTTACAATAGGTGTATTTATTGCTCTTTTATTTTGTACTATTAAAGCCAATTTTCGGGCGATTTAACTTGGTGTTTTTTACGGTTAATTATGTCGTACTTTTTTTTCTTTATAATATGATATAATTTTATAAAACTTAACACAATAAAATATCGTATAACAATTGAAATTTATTAGTACCTTTAATAACAAAATTAGTAGATGTGGCTGTTGAAAAAAAAATAAATGAAGAGTTCTCAAGATTTGAAGCGATAATTGAGCTGCTTTTTGGTGATCAAATAAGAAAATACGATACTAAAATAGAACAAATGAATAAGCATATTAAAAAGCTTGAAAAGGAGCTTATTGAAAATAAAAAAGATTACAATAATAAACTGCAGTTGCTTAGTGCAGAAATGGCTGGTAATATTTCTAATTTAGATGATACTATTACAGGTAAAATGAAAGATAAGGATAGGCAAGCTAACAAGAAAATTATTAAATTAGAAGAAAATATGGTTGATAAAAAGATTTTAGCGGAAAGATTAAATTTGTTGGTTGATGTTATTATAAAATAAATTATAAAATATATGAGAGAGGATATATTTGAAACCAAAGATTTGAGTAGATTAAGTGAATTGAAAAATTTACTGCTTCACGATGTAATTGAAGGACAAGAAAAAACACTAAAAGAATTAGATAGACTTGAAAAAACGATTGATAACCCAGATTTGTTGAAGGAGAAAATTTCGTCGATATTAGATGATCAGACGAGAGAAATGAAGCAAAAATTTGATGAGTTATTTGGACAAGAAGTAACTTCTATAATAAAAAATTCTGAACCTCAACTAATTCAGGCACTAACCCCAATAATGGGCAAATTAATACAGAAGTGGATTATATTTGAAATGGGCAAAGTGCAAAGCAAGGTAAATGAACAAATTAAAAACAACCCAATTAGCGGTTTTTTTAAAAACTTATTTGGTAGAGATACTGCCAGCGAAATAATTAGCAGTGTTAATACAGCCTCAATAAAGGATATTTTGGTAATTCAAAAAGAAACAGGCTTTGTAATGTGCAACTATTCGCTTGAAAACCCAATTAACAAAAACCAAGTTGGGGGCTTAATAACGGCAATAAAAGCTTTTGGTGAAGATGCATTAAAAGTTGGGTATAAAGAAGAAATTGTAGAGCTAAGGTATGATACTTATAGCGTTACTATTCATAATGATTTAGATTATTTTGCTGCTATTTTATTAAATGGCCATTCAAGTCGTGCATTTACTACAATATTAAAAAAAACGGTAGGTAATTTTATTACAAAAAGCATAAGTGGTCAAGATTTTTCTGAAGAAATTCCTGAAGAAGAACTTTCGAACAAATTAAGGGAAACAATAAACGAAAAAGTGAAATGTTGAAAAAAAAGATAATAATATTGGGTTCTTTCGCTGTTGGAAAAACATCTCTACTAAAACGTTATGTGCTTAATGAATTTTCAGAAGATTATCGCCCAACAATTGGGGTTAACATAAAATCTAAAAGTGAAATAATTGACGATAAAACGGTAGAGCTAGTAATATGGGATATTGCAGATGTTGTTACACATAACAATATACCTACAAGCTATTTAAGTGGCACACATGCTGCAATTTTAGTGTTCGATATTACTCGACCCGAAACTTACCATAGGATACAAAGTGATTATGAGGGGTTAAAAAAGTATTTAGCAGATATTGAAATTATGGTAATTGGTAATAAAAAGGATTTGGTGGATGCTAATGAATTAGAAAAAATTAAGTCAAATATTGATTTTGATATTGATTTTTTTTCGAGCACCTTAGAAGAAGAAGGTAATAATGTAAATCAAATTTTTAATGCTTTAGCGGCACGTTTTGCTAATGAGTTAACGTTATAATTAAAGAAATAACCAAATGGCTAATGGTATCGACAAAAATATTGACTTCCAAAAGCAGAATAGTAATCTTTTGAAAGCGCTTGAGTACCGTAATGTGCAACTTCATTCGCTGTTCAAATCTTTACCTGATCAATATTATTTATTTAGTAATGATTTCATTTGTATTGAATTTCTATCTAATAATTTATCAGAACTTTTAATACCAACCGAAAAAATAGGATTTTTTGCTAATGAGTGTTTTGAGGATGAAGTAACTGGATATACTATTTTAGAACACTTAAAGAAAGCAATAGCCACTGGTGTAGTTGTTAGTTGTAAAATACAGCAACCAGATATTCTTAACCAAATACGATATTTTGAATGTAGATTTTATAAAGTTAATTTTGGAGAAGTAATGATGATTGCACGTGATGTTACTTTAGAAGAGGTTACTTTAAAAAAATATCAATTAAAAGTAAACGAACTTAGAAACACTAATGAAAAACTTAGTGGTTACATTCAATCAAACGAAGAGTTATCAAAGTTTGCCTATATAGTTGCACACGATTTAAAAGAACCGATTCGTAATATCTCCTATTTTGCACAGTTGATTAAAAAAGGCACAGTAGATAGAAGTGAAAATAATTTAACATTAGTAAATGAGGTGATTGACCGTACCTTTACCATGCATAAAATGATTGATGATCTATTGCTATATTCTTCGGTAGAAAACCAAGATTTGATGTATGAAAAATTTAGTATGTTTGAGGTGATTGAGGAGGTGAAATCAGAACTTGAGCTTTTAATAAAGGAAAATGATACAACTATAAAGCTCAAAGACAATACTGAAATTTATGGTGACAGATCGCTTTTCAGAAATGTTTTTAGCAACCTAATCTCCAATTCAATAAAATACAGAAGTGCTGAAAGCCCCTTGATTACAATTTGGTCAAAAAATTTAAATGATAAATTAATGCTTTTTATCAATGATAATGGTATTGGGGTTCATCCAAAATATCATAATTATATTTTTGAAACGTTTAATAAAGTAAGGCAAGTAAAATCATCTGGTATTGGTTTAGGCTTGGCAATTTGTAAAAAAATTATCAATCGTCATAAAGGTATTATAGGCATAAGTTCATCACCACAAAACGGAAGCACCATTAACATAACCTTAGATAGATAGTTTAGTAATTTGCGATGAGCACAAGAGATGTATTATTAATTGAAGATAACGATGTTGATATTATTAGCATTAAAAGTTTGGTAAAAAACTATAAACACAACATAAAATTAACCGTTATTAGTGATGGCGCAAATGCCCTCGATTTTATTGTAAATAAAATTGAAAGGAAATTGCAATATTGGCCAAGTTTAATTTTGTTAGATTATAACTTACCTATGAAAAATGGTGATTTAATTTTAAGGTATTTAAAAGAAAAACCAAGAATAAAAAATATTCCTGTAGTTGTTATTTCTTACTCAAAATTAGATGAACATATCTCAAAATCATATAAATTTCACGCCAATTCATACATTATTAAAGATATGGATATTGATGTTTTTGATAAAAAAATTATGACTACCATTGAATATTGGTTAGCAGTAGTTGAATTACCAAAACCCAATTATCCTAACAGGTTAAATGGTTGATAAATCATAGCCAATTTTTCAATTTTTTCACCACCGCTTTATCAATAGGTAAATCAAAGTCAGCCACTTTTAGTTTTTTAACTGGCAACCATCTAAACCCTTGTATATCTTCATTATATTCTTCAAACTCAAAGTTAGTTGAGGTCTGCTGTTTAATTTTAAATCGCTTTGAGGCACTAACTAAATAATAGAAACTAAATATTTGTTGTTTCTTGTTTAAAAAAGATGGTACAAAATTATCATTGACAAAAAACAACTCCTTAACCTTTACTTTGTTACCAGTTTCTTCTAAAAATTCACGCACAAGGCAATCAGTTAAACCCTCACCAAACTCCAAACCACCACCAGGAAATTTTGTTATTAAATCGTTCTTAACATACTCATCAACAACTAAAACTTCATTGTTGGTATTAATAAGTAAGCCATAAACTCTAATATTAAACGGGTTTATTTTAGCCACAGCAAAAATACTAGGCTAATTCTTTCAACTTGTTGGTAATGGCTTCAAAATTTGGCAAATCACCAGGGCTTGGGCAAACTTCAGAATATTGAATAACACCATTTTTGTCAACAATAAATGCAGCTCTTTTACTAACACCTTTCATGCCAAAAGCAGGAAACTCATCATATAAAACACCAAAAGCCGAAGCGGTAGTTTTATTAAAATCCGAAAGAAGCGGAAATCCAATATTTTGTTCAGCTCTAAATTTTTCTAAAACAAACAAACTATCAACCGAAATACCAACAACTGCAGCATTAGTATTTTCATAATTTCCAATATCATCTCTAACAGTACACAATTCTGTAGTACACACACCAGTAAAGGCTAACGGAAAAAATAACAATAACAAATTTTTACCATCAAAAGCAGCATTGCTTACTTCTTGTTTTTCGGTATTATGTAGTGTAAACGAAGGGGCATTATCTCCAACTTTTAAAGCCATTTTTTTATATTTAAAGTATTAGGTGTCAAAATTATGAGTTAATAGGTTAAAAACTGTATTTTTTGACTTAAATTTTCAAAATCTTTTAAATTATGAATGAGTATATTGTAGAATTTATTGCAACATTCCTCCTTCTTTGGTAACATTCTTCCTTGTTTTAACCATTACGTATGTAGTGTTAAATATAAAACCCAAAAATGGTTTAGGTATTTTGACACCTATTGGCATTGGCGCTTGTTTAATAGCAATGACTTTTGCCTTAGCATATCTAATATTACATAAGGCCACTTTTAAAGGTATCGAAGGCAATTCTTTTTACGGCTTAGCCATAGGTTTTACCGCAACTGCTATGGCTTACACCTTAGGTGATATAAGTGGTGGTGCTTTTAACCCAGCAGTTGCCATAGGTGCATTTTTGGGCGGTTTATTTACTTAAATAAATATTTGGGTATACACGGTTGGTAACTTAGCAGGTGTTGCTTTAGCAGCTATCTTTTTCAGAATTTTTAGCCCTGCAGCTCACCAATAATTATTTAAAAAATAAAAATTGAAAACGCAATTACAAATCATGTAGCTGCTTTTTTTATGCCATCTCAAAAAAAAAATAACAATTTTGAGAAGCGAAACAGCATAGCTCGCACAAACACCAGTCCCGCCATCCACTCCAATCTTTTTAGTGGCTAGTCACAAAAAAATCGACGCTTCCTAAAAAGGATTTCCGTTGCTGTCGGGGCTAAATACTTGACCTCGCAACCCGTAAAAAACCTTCATATAAGGCAATAAAAAGCGCTATTCACACCAATATAAAAATTAACCAACTAACACGATACCCTTCTAATCCAACAAATTTAACAAATACTGCCCATAGCCGCTTTTTATAAATTGATGACCTAATTTTTCTAACTGCGCATCATTTATAAAACCCATTTGCCAAGAGACTTCTTCTATACAACCAATTTTTAAGCCCTGTCGGTGTTCTATTACGCGTACAAATTCGCCGGCTTGTAATAGCGATTCGTGCGTACCAGTATCTAACCAAGCGAAGCCTCTGCTCATTACTTTAACCTTTAATTTGCCCTCGTTTAAGTAGTATTTATTAACATCGGTAATTTCGTATTCGCCCCTTGCGCTGGGTTGTAAGTTTTTGGCAACTTTTACCACACTATTGTCATAAAAATATAAACCGGGTACCGCATAATTTGATTTTGGTTTTTCAGGTTTTTCTTCAATGGAAATAGCCGTATTATTGGTATCAAACTCAACAACTCCGTAGCGTTCCGGATCGTTTACCGGGTAAGCAAACACAATACCGCCCTTAGGTTTTTGGCAGGCCGCCATCATTTCGCTTAAACCGTTGCCGTAAAAAATATTATCACCCAAAATAAGGGCGGCATCATCATTACCAATAAAATTGGCGCCAAGTACAAAAGCCTGTGCCAAGCCGTTGGGTTCGTGTTGAGCAATGTAACTAAAATTGCAACCAATATTTTTACCATCTCCTAAAACCTTTTCAAAAAGTGGTAAATGTTCGGGTGTTGAGATAATTAAAACCTCTCTTATGCCGGCCAACATTAGGGTAGAAAGCGGATAATAAATCATTGGTTTATCGTACACCGGCATTAACTGTTTGCTAACCGATAAAGTTAGCGGAAAGAGGCGTGTACCGAGACCGCCTGCAAGAATAATTCCTTTCATATATGTATTATAAAGTAAGTTTTACTATTTTGAATATTGCTGTTGATAGTAGGCTTGATAATTTCCGCTGGTTACATTGTTTAGCCAAGCCTCATTTTGCAAGTACCAATCTATGGTTTTATCTAAGCCTTCTTCAAATGTTACGGAAGGCTGCCAACCCAATTCGCTTTTAATTTTATTGGCATCTATGGCGTAGCGTTTATCGTGTCCTGGCCTATCTTTTACGTAGGTTAAAAGTGCTTTACTCGTGCCTTTCGATCTGCCCAATTTTTCATCCATTTGCTCAATTAATAAGTGAATTAAATCTATATTTTGCCATTCATTAAAACCACCAATGTTGTAAGTTTCTCCCATTCTTCCTTTATGATAAACCTCGTCGATAGCACGCGCATGATCTGCTACCCACAACCAATCGCGGGTATATTTGCCATCGCCATAAACGGGTAAACTTTTGTTTTGCTTGATGTTATTAATAAATAAAGGCAATAATTTTTCTGGAAATTGATAAGCGCCATAATTATTAGAACAGTTCGATAATTTTACGGGCATATTATAGGTATGATGGTAGGCGCGTACAAAATGATCGGCACTCGCTTTTGAAGCAGAGTAGGGGGAACGTGGATCATAAGCCGTTTCTTCGGTAAATAAACCCGTTTCGCCCAGCGTACCATAAACTTCATCGGTAGAAACAAAGTAGAATAATTTATCCTCGTAATTTTCATTCCAATAGGCTTTTGCGGCGTTTAACAAATTTACGGTGCCTACCACATTGGTGGTTACAAACTCCATGGGGTTGCTAATTGAACGATCTACATGCGACTCGGCCGCTAAATGGATAATGCTGCTGATTTGATGCACTTCCATCAACTCTTTTACCAAATTAAAATCGCCAATATCGCCCTTTATAAAATGATAATTCTCTGTATTTTCTATATCTTTTAAATTCTCTAAATTACCAGCATAAGTCAGCTTATCTATATTAATAATTTTATAATTAGGATATTTATTTACAAAATGACGTATAAGATGTGAGCCAATAAAACCTGCTCCGCCTGTTATTAAAATGTTGTTCATAATTTATGTGATGTAGAATTTATTTAAAAATTAAGTGGTTCAATTAAACAAGTTTATCAAGCTGGTTAACATTTTATAAGGGTTTTGAAATTGCCTTTAATGCGAATTTTATTACGAAGCGTGCACTTTCTAAAATAGCCCCGATTGCAGCGGTTATGCCTTTTGCAGCGTGGCCTTATGCGCAGGCAAGGCATTTGAGCGGAAAGCGGGACGGGTTTATCCACAGAGCTCAAAATTATTGCTTCAAATAAAATTGAACGCAAGTGACCGCAAATTTTTTGTATTAGATATTTTTGTGTTCATTTAATAAGAAGAATATTATTACGAGAAAACATAACGCCCAATTTACCCACAAAAGTACCCATTTATTTACGGCTTAAAAAATTTAAATATGATATTGATGATGTAATTTTGATCATCTTCACTTAAACTATAATACAAGGGCAAACGAAGTAAACGTTCGGTAAATCGGTCGGCATTGGGCAACTGCCTACCATCGTGCTTATTTTTATAGTAAGGGCTTTTATGTAGACTTTGGTAATGAAAAACGGCACTAATTTGATGTGCTTTTAGATGCGCCATTAATTGATTTCGTTGATCTAATGATTGAAGTACCAAATAAAATAAAGCCCCATTTGAGCTTGCATAATCGGGTACATTTGGTAATTGAACGCCAAATTGCTCCAAATCTTTTAAACGGGTAAAGTAATCGCCCCATATTTTTCTTCTTTTCTCTTGAATACGATCTAATTGCTCTAATTGAGCATACAAATAAGCTGCCAAAACATCAGATAAGAGGTAAGAAGCTCCAACATCAATCCATTCATATTTCTTTATTTCTCCTCTAATAAAAGAAGCCCTATTCGTTCCTTTTTCCCAAATAATTTCTGCTCTATCCTTAAATTTTGGATTATTAACCACCAACATTCCACCTTCACCACAAATAATGTTTTTGGTTTGATGAAAAGAAAACGCCGCCAAATCGCCAATAGAACCAAGTGGTTTGCCTTTATAATAAGAATCGATGGCTTGTGCCGCATCTTCAATTACTAATAAGTCGTGTTTTTTTGCGATTGCTAAAATTACATCCATATCGCAAGCCAAACCAGCATAATGTACTACCACAATTGCTTTTGTTTTGGGCGTAATTAGTGCTTCAATAGTAGTCGCATTAATATTGGGATTTGTGGGGTAAGAATCAGCAAAAACAATGTGCGCACCCTTTAAAATAAAAGCATTGGCCGTAGAAGAAAAGGTATATGAAGGTATAATCACCTCATCACCTTCTTTAATTTCTAATAAAAGCGCCGCCATTTCTAAAGCATCTGTGCAAGAAGTAGTTAATAAATTTTGGAAAAAACCATACTTTTGCTTAAAAAACAAATTGCAGCGTTTAGAAAATTGATGATTGCCTGCGGTTAAGCCCGATTGAATGGCTTGGTTGATATACCTTGTTTCTGTACCAGCTGCAAAAGGCCGATTAAATATGATTTCTTTCATTGTAAAAATAGTCGTGCAAATATCTAAAACCTCTTTTAATACACGATATAATGCTTAAAAAAATAAAAATGCCTTTATTTGTAGTCTAATACTATTAAATAATTCAGTCTTATAAAAAAATGAAACTATTTGCTAAAGATAATAAATAAAATAGCTGCTCCATTAATTAATCGTTTGCCAGAAAATAACAGACTTGAGCGTATCTGGATTTTAGCTAAAACTGATTTTAAAAAAAGATATTACGAAACGGGATTAGGGTTGCTATGGGCATTAATCAATCCTCTCATGAAACTTGCTGTGTACACCGTAGCTTTTATTTTTATTAGAGCCTCAACAATCGACCATTTCTCTTTATATCTATTTTCTGGTTTGTTAATTTGGATGTTTTTTACAGAACTTACCAGTAAAGGTATAAATGCTTTAAATTCGAAAAAATACTTGATGACAAGTATCCAATTTAATTGGTTAGACATATTTATAGCAGCATCAATAAGCAGTTTTTTTGGGTTTCTATTTAATTTTTTGGCCTATTTTTTAATGTCAATATTAACCAGTATATTTAGCAATTTTGATGGTCTTACTTCTATACACGTACTTTGGTTTCCTTTATTGGCAATAAACATTACCATTATTGCAGCAAGTTTTGCTATTCTGTTAGGTGCTATTAATATTTTTTTAAAAGATATAACTCATTTGTGGAGTATAGTAATCTTAGCAGGTTTTTGGTCTGCACCCATTTTTTTTCCAGTTGAGCCTATAAGAGAAAAATTTGCTGCTTTGTTATACATACATCCTGCAACATCGGTAATAATTAATATGAGAAATGTACTTTTTTATAATACCGCACCAGAAATGGAATTTATTTTATGGGGGTGGATTTATGCATTTACCTTACTTCCATTTAGCATCTATTGTTTTAAAAAGGCAATGCCTTACGCTATTGAAAGAATGTAATATGGAAAGAGAATCTGATTTAGCCATACGATTAAAAAATGTTTCGAAAACTTACAAGGTTTATGAAACACCAAGTGAAAGTATTCGCAACATTGTGTTTAATATTTTTAATGCTAAACAACAAAGGAAAATTATAGCTTTACAAAACCTTAATTTAGAAATAAAGAAAGGAGAATTTTTTGGCGTAATTGGGCGTAATGGTAGTGGGAAATCAACTTTAGTAGAGTTGATTATGCAAACCCTTAAGCCAGATGAAAATGGAGTTGTTGAAACTTTTGGTAAGATGATAAAACTTTCATTAGCCATGGGTTTTGATACAGGTTTAACCGCTCGTGAAAATATTTATATTAACGGCTCAGTATTAGGCTTATCTTTAAAAAAAATTGGCTTAAAGTTTAATGAAATAATTGAATTTGCAGAATTAGAAGATTTTGTTGATACAAAAGTTAAAAATTATAGTAAAGGTATGCGTATGCGTTTGGCTTTTGCAATAGCTATTAATGCCGAGGCTGACATATTTTTATTTGATGAATTTTTTGGAGGCGTTGGTGATCTTCGTTTTAAAAAGAAATCGGACGAAGTTTTCGAAAAATCTTTTTTAAATAATAAAACTTTAGTTATTGTTAGTCACAATTTAAATGTTGTTAAAAAACATTGCCCCAGATGTTTATGCTTAGATAAAGGCAAAATATTAGGTATTGGCCCTACAGAAGAAATGGTCAAAATTTATCAAGAAGCCATCAAAAAAAGATAGTAAACAAAATTATCATTCAATATAATAATTACCTTTTGCCAGTCAACAAGTCCGAACATATAGAAAGTGCCTAATAAATTTTTACCTTTACAAAAAAAATAAATTAAATATGAAGTTAGCAGTAGTAGGCACCGGATACGTTGGTTTGGTTTCGGGTACTTGCTTTGCCGAAACCGGTAACCAAGTAGTTTGTATAGATATAGATGCCGAAAAAATTGAAAAGATGAAAAATGGCCACGTACCTATTTATGAACCGGGTTTAGAAGCAATGTTTGAGCGCAACACCAAAGCGGGCAGACTAACTTTTACAACTGATTTAAAAGAAGGTATAAAAGATGCCGAAATAATTTTTTTGGCCTTACCTACACCTCCGGGTGAAGATGGTTCTGCCGATCTTTCTTATATACTGGGTGTTGCTAATGAGTTGAGTTTTATCATAAAAGATTATAAAGTTATTGTAGATAAAAGCACCGTACCAGTAGGAACGGCCGCAAAAGTTACGGCAGCATTGGTTAATAATTTAGATAGCGATTTGTTTGATGTAGTCTCTAACCCCGAGTTTTTAAGAGAAGGTGTTGCCGTAGATGATTTTATGAAACCAGACCGAGTGGTTATAGGTACTAACTCAGAAAAAGCAACAGCTATTATGAAACGTTTGTACGAACCCTTTGTTCGCCAAGGTAATCCTATTATTTTTATGGATGAAAAATCGGCCGAAATGACTAAATATGCAGCTAATTCTTTTTTGGCCACCAAAATTTCGTTTATGAATGAGATTGCCAATTTATGCGAATTAACAGGTGCCGATGTAGATAATGTAAGAATTGGAATTGGAACAGATACCCGAATTGGGAAGCGGTTTTTATTTCCAGGCGTAGGTTACGGCGGTTCTTGCTTTCCGAAAGATGTGCAGGCCTTAGCCAAAACAGCCAATGAAAATAACTACGATTTTAAGATATTGAATTCTGTAATGGAAGTGAATCAGTTGCAAAAACAAATACTTTCTACAAAAATATTAAACTATTACAATAATAACATAGAAGGCAAAACCTTTGCTATATGGGGTTTAGCTTTTAAACCCAACACCGATGATATTAGAGAAGCGCCTGCCTTGTATATTATAGAAAACTTATTAGCGAAAGGAGCAAAAGTGAAAGCCTTTGATCCAGAAGCCATGGAAAATGTAAAGGGAGTTTTTGGAGATAAAATTACTTTTTTAGAAGATCCTTACGAGGCGCTTGTAGATGCAGATGCCTTGGCTATTATTACCGAGTGGCAATTATTTAGAACCCCTAGTTTTAAAGTAATTAAAGAGTTATTAAAAGAACCCATTATATTTGATGGTAGAAACCTATATGACTTAGAAAGGATGAAGGAAAATGGATTTCACTATGAAAGTATGGGTAGACAATCGATAGCACAACACAATTATGCCGATATTTAGTATTAATAACAAGAGAGTACTTTTTATTCATATTCCCAAAACGGGGGGAACGAGTATTGAAAATTGGTTGAGCAATTTTGGCGAAATGCAGTTTTATCAGCCAGGCATACCTACTTTTATGAAATGCACGCCTCAACACCTAACTTTTAATGATATCAACGTTTTGTTTGGAGCGGATTATTTCGATTTAATCTTTGCAGTAGTTCGAAACCCTTATGAACGATTAGTTAGTGAATATATATTTAGGACCGCTGGTCAATTAAAAACCTTCAAAAAAAGAGTTGATTTTTCTGATTGGTTAATGTTGCATTTAACTAAAGCCAAACAAAATAAACATCACTTTGATAACCATTTGCGCCCTCAAACTGATTTTGTAAATGAGCAAATGAAAGTTTTTAAGTTAGAAAATGGTTTAGAAGAAGTTATTGAATATTTAAAGAGTGCACTAAAAATAAAATCGACCAAAAAAATACCTCAACTAAATAAGTCTAAAGCTAAAAAAGATTTAATTTGGTCTGTTGAAGTTAGAAATGAAGTTAATCAATTTTATAGAAATGACTTTCTACAACTTCAATATGAGATGACAACACCTAAAATAAAACTACCCAAAACACACAGAGTACCTAACACCCCAAAAAAAATTAAACAGAGCAATTGATGAAACGTGTTTTAGTAACCGGGGCAGCCGGCTTTTTAGGTTCGCATTTATGCGACAAAATGATTGATAATGGTTACCACGTTATCGGTATGGATAATTTAATTACTGGCAATATGGAAAACATTAGCCATTTAATGCCCTTAAAAAATTTTGAATTTCATCACCACGATATTACAAATTATGTTCATGTTTCTGGCGATTTAGATTACATATTACATTTTGCTTCTCCTGCCAGCCCTATTGATTATTTAAAAATCCCAATTCAAACTTTAAAAGTAGGCGCTTTGGGTACACATAATATTTTAGGCGTTGCCAAAGCCAAAAACGCGCGTATTTTAGTAGCTTCAACAAGTGAAGTGTATGGCGACCCCAAAGTACATCCTCAAACAGAAGATTATTGGGGCAATGTAAACCCAATCGGCCCAAGAGGTTGTTACGACGAAGCAAAACGTTTTATGGAAGCTATTACTATGGCTTATCATACCCACCATAAAGTAGAAACACGCATTGTAAGAATTTTTAATACTTATGGGCCGCGTATGCGACCAAATGACGGAAGAGCACTTCCCGCTTTTTTTTCGCAGGCAATTGCGAATGAACCAATTACAATATTTGGCGATGGATCACAAACACGTTCATTTTGTTATGTGAGCGATTTGGTCGATGGGATTTATAGGTTACTGTTAAGCGATTACCACTTACCAGTTAACATTGGCAACCCCGAAGAAATCACTATAAAACAAGCCGCAGAAGAAGTACTAAGTGTAGTTGAAGGCACTAAATCTGCACTTATTTATCAAGATTTACCTAAAGATGATCCAAAGATTCGCCAACCAAATATTGCCAAAGCAAAATCTATTTTAAACTGGCAACCTAAAGTGAAAAGAAAGGATGGTTTCAAAATTACTTACGACTATTTTAAAACGGTTTTAACAGATCAGTCAAAAGATAGATCTAAAACAGCTCATAGGAAATTTAATACAGGTATTTCGGAAATTCCAAAAGGGGATAATGGTATTTCAATTGATGTAGATAAAACATTGTTGGCATTTACACCAAATCGACCCTCTAATGCAAAAGGTTCGTTGAGCTATTCAAATGTGAAGTTTCTATTTGAGCAAGTAATGGCAAAAAAGCCAGAAGTAATAGCAGAATTAGGTGTTGCATCAGGTGTGTCATCAGCGGTTATTTTATATGCAATGAAAAACATAAAAAATCATCATTCAAATTTTGAAGGCAAACTGTATTCATATGATATTATGCAAAAGTGCTATTGGGATGATACATTAGATGTTGGCTACGCTGTCGGTGAAATGATACCGGAGGAATCGCCTAATTACATTTTACGTATACCTTACACTTCAATTGATTTTTGTAATTTTCATGAAGCTCGTTCAATTGATTTTTTATTTATTGATGCAAATCATAGGCATCCATGGCCAAGTATAGATATGTTATGTACTTTACCATATTTAAAAAAAGATGCTGTTATTTGTTTTCACGATATAAACTTACCTTTGGCAAGTAAATCATTTACAACATATGGTGTACAGTGCCTTTTTTATGGATTAGAATTAGATAAGCATGAAAGTATTGAGAAGATTCCTAATATTGGTTCTGTGCAATTAAATGACAATCTCGATGAGGTGAAATCATCAATTATTGAAATCATCAAAAATGAAAAATGGGAGACAAAAGTTGATGTAAAGACGATAAATTATGTAAATGATAAATTTGGAATAACAATATGATATTGATAAATTTATTATTAAGTTGATTTGAAATTAATATGATTAATATAATAAGAAAAAAGCCGTGGTTAAGCGAAAAGTTTAAACCTTCTGGCAATGGTATATGGCATGTGCCCACTATGCTGCTTAAAGAAGAAAAACTGATGCTTTCTTGGTTGGCAGAAAATTATGTTAAAGGTATAGGTCAAATAGTGGACTTAGGGAGTTTTTTGGGAGGCTCAGCAGTTTTTTTAGCGGATGGGTTTAGTAAAAATAGTGAGGCAAATAAAATTGCTACAAAAATTCATTGTTATGATGTGTTTTATATTCCACCAAAAGATGAACAAGTTATCAATCACTTTTTTGTTAAAAACAATATTAAATTTCCTGCAAATGGAAACATAATGCCGTTGTTTGAAAAGCATGTTAAGCCATTTAGACATTTAATTAAAACATATCCTAAAAGAATTGAAAAAGTAAAAGTAGAATATGGAGCAATTGAATTGTTATTTATAGACATAATGAAATCGCCCATTTCATATAATTATATAGTGAAAACATTCTTTTTAAATTTAATACCAAATAAATCAATTGTAGTACTGCAAGATTATTTGTATAAATATGCAGGACCTTGGCACGCAATTTTAATGGAAAAATTATCTGATTATTTTGAGTATGTAACAGATACTGGCTTTAATAGTGTTTTATTTTTGAATACTAAACAACTGACAGAAGAAATATTGGAAACTTGTCTATGGGAAAATATTAATTTTGACGAAAAAATTAAGTTGATGACCAAAGCTATAGAAAAATGGAACTTAGTTTCACAAGTCGAAATATTAGAAAATCAACTTAATCAACTTAAAAAGCAAGTTCGATTAACCACCTAATTATAATTGCTAAATAACAGATAGTCTTTAAATAAACTAAAAGCCAATTTTTTTTGGCAAAAATATTTAAAATAAAAAATTATGAAAAATATAACTTACTTACTCTTTATAATTCCATTGGTAATTTTAATAGCTTGTCAAAGTACAGATAAGCCTTCTGACCAAAAAAAAATTGAAAAAAAAGAGCAAAAAAGTACTCAAAACAGTTTAAACAAAAATAAACCCCAAAAACAACAAATTAAAAAGAAGCCAACTAAAAAGCAGGAAGTAAAAGGAAAGAATGTGGCTGGTAAAAAGACAAAATTCCCAAGTTTAGATGAACAAAAAAAAGTATTGGGATTGACTGATAAACAGGTTAATAACATAGTTGAGGCGCAGAGAGCAGCAAAACGAGATAGAAATATTGCTAAAAATAAAGGTAGCGGTAAGATTGGTAAAAATGAATCAACCCGAATTAATAACATTAAAGAAAGTAAAATAAGGAAAAGTTTGGGAGTAGAGCTTTATAAAAAAAGGCAAGAATACATTAAAAATTTTAAAAACCTATAGATGCTGAAAATGAAAGTATAAATGAACTTAAAGCATAAATTAATTATTCAAATACCTTGCTATAACGAGGAGGAAACGTTGCCTTTAGTTTTAAAAGATATTCCGACTTCAATAGAAGGAGTGGAGTGTATTGAGACGCAAATTGTTGATGATGGAAGTACCGATAAAACAGTCGAAATTGCTAAACATTTAAAGGTAAACCATATTGTTTCTTATATTGGAAATAAAGGTTTAGGCAATGCTTTCAGATATGGTATTGAAAGCGCTTTAAATAATGGAGCCACAATTTTAGTGAATACAGATGGAGATAATCAATATAAGTCATCTGATATAGAAAAGTTGATACAACCAATTTTAGATGGCAATGCTGATATAGTAGTTGGTGATAGGCAAACAGCAAAAATTAAACACTTCTCAGTAATTAAAAAAACACTTCAATGGCTTGGTACTTGGGTTACTGTTTCGTTAGCAGGAGAAAGAGAATTAAAGGATGCAGTTAGTGGTTTTCGAGCATACTCAAGAGATGCTTTAATTAAATTGAACGTGACTTCAAGTTTTTCGTATGTTTTAGATACCACTTTACAAGCAGCCAATAAAAGAATAAGAATGGTTTCCGTACCAATAGAAACCAATCCTCCAACACGTCCGTCCAGATTGTTTAAAAATATGTTTCAGCATATACGGAAATCAAGCTTCGATATTATGCGGGTGTATGCTATGTACCACCCATTAAAAATATTTTTATGGTTAGGCGGTATTACATTTTTTATCGGCTCAATACCAATGTTGAGATTTTTATATAGTTATTTTTTTACTGAAAATGGTAGTACAGGCAAAATTCAATCGCTCATTTTTGGTGCGATGCTCATCATTATAAGTACCAATTTTTTGGCATTGGGCATTATCGGCGATCTATTATCAAAAAATAGAACACTTTCTGAATATATACTCGAAAAATTGAAGAAAAAAAATGACTTATAAACGATAAATAGTTTGCAGAAGAAAATATCTTGATTGCTTATTTATGTTATTCAACTCAATAGAATATTTATTTTTTTTGCCAATTGTATTTGCACTTTACTGGTGCTTTAGCAAAAAAATACAAATGCAAAATATATTGCTGTTGGTTGCCAGCTACTTTTTTTATGCATTGTGGGATTATCGTTTTTTATCTTTAATTATTATAAGCTCTCTTACCGATTTTGTTATTGGTTTAAAGCTTCACCAAGAAAAAAGAACCTCAATTAGAAAAGTATTGCTAATTGCCAGTCTAACTGTAAATCTTGGGTTTCTTTTAGTATTTAAATATTGTAATTTTTTCGTTGACTCATTTTCAGATTTAATTGCTTTATTTGGTTTTCAAGCAAACTATACTACATTAAACATTGTATTACCAGTAGGTATTAGCTTTTACACCTTTCAGACCCTAAGCTACACAATAGATATTTACCGAAATAAATTGGAATCTTCAAAAAGTGCGCTTAATTTTTTTACCTATGTTGCTTTTTTTCCGCAATTAGTAGCCGGACCTATTGAAAGAGCTTCCAACCTTTTGCCACAAATAGAAAAAAGAAGAACCTTTAGTTATGATGAAGCCAAAGATGGAATGAGGCAGATTTTGTGGGGCTTATTTAAAAAAGTAGCCATTGCGGATAATTGCGCATTGTTAGTTGACCCTATCTTTGACAATTATCAAGACTATAATGGATTTATATTAATTCTCGGAGCAATACTTTTTGCTTTTCAAATTTATGGGGATTTTTCGGGTTATTCTGACATAGCTATTGGAACGGCAAAACTATTCGGAGTAAAACTAATGCAAAATTTTGCTACACCCTATTTTTCAAGAGACATTGCAGAATTTTGGAGACGGTGGCATATTTCTCTTTCTACTTGGTTTAGAGATTATTTATATATACCATTAGGTGGCAGTAGAGTAACTCAGTTACTACAGTTACGCAATATATTTGCTATTTTTTTGGTGAGTGGTTTTTGGCATGGAGCTAATTGGACGTTTATTTTGTGGGGTGGTATTCATGCTGTGTGTTACATACCACAAGTGTTTTCAAAAACCAATAGAAGATTTTTAGATTGGGTAGCCAAAAATAAAATGGTACCTTCTTTGTACGAACTATATAGAGTTTTCCTTACTTTTTTTATCGTTACCTTTGCATGGATTTTTTTTAGAGCGCCTTCAATTGAGGATGCATTTAAATACATTGGTAGTATATTTAAATTCAATAATAGTTCGGATGGCTACTTTCAATTGGATATTAATTTGCTAAATTATATTATACCATTTATATTAATGATGTTAGTTTTTGAATGGTTTAACAGGGCATACGAGTATGGCATTAAACAGCTGCCCTCTAATATTTTTGTGAGATATAGTATTTACATTTTCTTAAGTTTAATTGTTTTGCAGTATTTGTATGGCGAAAGCGAATTTATTTATTTCCAATTTTAGCTTTATGAAAAAATTTATTTTCAAAGTATTTTCATTTGCTATTATATTATTGTTGGTTATATCGGCTTTAAATTTATCAGTACCATTTTATTGGGGTAACGATGTTATGACAAAAAAAATGGAATATTTATTGAACAACACCTCAAATGACTACAATACTTTTTTTGTCGGCTCAAGTCATACTTATCGCCATATAAACCCATTAATATTTGATAGTATTACGAATTGCAAATCTTTCAATTTAGGAGCTCCGGCTATGGGACATTTAGAAGCTAATTTTATATTGGAAAATTTTTTGAACCACTATAACCATGATGATACATTTAACGTGTTTTTGAAAAATACAAAGCTGTGGCAAATTAAAGATAAAAACTTACATTCAGTTAGAACAAAATATTATTTAGATTTTAAAAGAACAGTTTGGGCTGTAAAATATTGGTTTAATAAATCACCTAAAAATTTCAAACAAGTGCACAGTCATGTAATATCTTACTTAGAAAATATATTATGTATTGGTAAGATAAAAGAAATACTATTTTTCCATTTTTATCCTGATAATTCTGAACTCGATGTTATGATTGATCAAAATGGATTCTATTCGTTAGATCAAGAGTTAAAGTTGGGAGATAATAAAGAGTTATTGGTTAGAAAAAATAAATTTCAAAGAAAAAAAAACAAGGGCAAGGCCGAAAAAAATAGTGAAAACATTAAAATTAGAAAAATGGATTCAAGTAATTTAAACAATTTACCTACTAATGAAAATTATTATAGGTTAGGTAAATTTCGCTTAACCGAAGATTATTTTTTTGATAGAGGTCATTTTAACAACAAAGGAGCATCACTTTATTCAACAAAAATTGGAGAATCATTTATTAAGTTAGATAAAGTGTGTAACTAAACCAAGGATAATAATCTAACACTTAGATAGATAGATAGTGAAGTTTTAGTAGATAAAAATAATATTAATGACTTTAGAGAAAAACGTATCATTTATTTTGTCAACAGGAAGAACAGGAACAATGTTTTTTCAAGATTATATTAATGGTATTTGCACAAACTTTAAATGCCTGCATGAACCTAAGCCATCAAGAAGATTTATATTTTTGTCGAATTTATATCAAGCAAATAAAATTTCGTCAAAGACTTATTTTAGAATATACATAAATACGAGAAAGGAGTTGTTTAATACATTAACTGAGCCTAACTATATTGAATCAAGTAATTTTATGGCTGGTGGCGTCTTTGCATTAAACCATCATATTAAAGGCATTAAAATTTTACATATAGTTCGTCATCCTCAAACTTATGTGAAATCTCATCTTGACTATGGCTACTGGAAAGGTTACAAACAAATTATACGAAGATTCGCACCATACTCAGTTGAAAAGTTACCCTTATCAGCCTTGCAACGTCAAAACCCAATATTGGTATTATATAGCAGATGGAAGATGGTTAATAATATGATTGAACAGTATAAGGAAAGTAATGATTATTTATTAGTTAGATTTGAAGATGTATTTAAATCAGATGATGAAACAAAATTGATTAAACTAAATGAGATAAATGATTTTTTGGGTAATAAAGCAATAACTTCAACTGAGTTGCTTCAATGGGTGAAGAAGCCAAAAAATATTTCAAAGAAAAGGAATACAGATGTTTTGATAAATAACTATAAATGGTACTTAGAAGAAAATTTATTAAATGATTTAAAAAAGTATAATTATGAAGTACAGTAGTGAATTTGATAGACCTGTTTTATCACCTAAATATACAAATCAAAATTTTATAGCAAAAAAATTGGTCAATGGTTTTCTGGAAGCTGCTGATACCTTATTTAATTTTATACCAAAAAATACGGTACAAAAAGCTGTTGAAATAGGTGCAGGAGAGGGACATATTAGCCAATTTATAGTTAAATCATTTAAGCAATCAAGTATTATTTTAACCGATATTTATAAAGAAAGACTTGAGGAGGCTGAAAAAAGATTAGGTATACAACCAAATATTACTTTTCAAAAAGAAGATATTTGCCAACTTAGTTTCGGCAACGAATCTTTAGATTTAGTTGTTTGTTGTGAAGTTCTTGAACATATCTCAAATTATGAAAAAGGATTAAATGAAATTTATAGAGTAGTTAAAAAGAATGGGTATTTTGTAATATCTGTGCCAAGAGAACCACTATGGAGAATTTTAAATCTGGCAAGAGGTAAGTATATTAGAGATTTAGGTAATACACCAACGCATATTAATCATTGGTCTTCTACAGGCATAAAAAAATTAGTTCGAAAAAGTGGTTTTGAGATCTTGAAAATTCAAAAACCAATACCGTGGACTTTTCTTTTATGTAGAAAAATTAATTAGAGTATTTGAGATTTGCTAACAATGAAAAAATGGTTTAATATACTTATTTATATCTCTCTAATATTTTTAGCTTATAAATTATATCAAGCCGACTATTTAAAAATACCTAAAGTATATAACATTGGTCATTTAATTATTTCTATAATATTATTATGTGCAGGTATGATTGCTAATACTGTTTGCTGGAGTAGTGTTTTAAGAGGATATGGATACCCTGTAAGTTATTCAAAAGGATTAGCGGCAGTAGGCTTAGCTATTTTTACAAAATATATTCCAGGAAAAATTTTGATGATTTTAGGAAGAGCAGAATATATAACTCAAAATTATGCCATACCTCGGAAAACTACTTCAACACTTTCTTTAATTACCCAAATAATTAGCATTTGGACAGGTTTAACGCTTGGTATTTTGGGCATAATTCTTTTAGGTGGAAACAGTAAATTTGAATTAACAGTTTTAAGTATTGTGTGCTGGCTGCTATTTGTAATATTAATATTTACGCCAATACTAAGTAAATTAATTACCTACGTGATTAAATTATTTGGTAAACCAAATTTCAAATTACCGATTTTACAAGTTAAACAAACCTTAAAGGTAATTCCATATTTTATACTCAACTGGGGGCTTTGGTGTCTATCATTCTATTTTTTATGTTTAGCTTTAACGCTTGATGGTAACATAAAATTAGTAACAGGGTTGGCTTTTGCCTTAGGCGGAAGCGTAGGTATTATTTCAATAATTACACCAGGAGGGTTAGGGGTAAGAGAAGGAGTGATTGGTGGATTTTTAATAACAGCAGGTATAACTACTGCTGATGCTACTACAATGGCTGTTACCAGCAGGTTGTGGTTTTTATCAGGAGAATTTTTCATTTTTATTTTCTCTTTATTAATTTCAAAAAAATGTCAATAAAAGTATGATTCATAAAAAAGAACTAATAATATTATTTTTATCAATAATTGTTGTTCTGTCAATATCAATATATTATTTAGTAAAAATAAACAATACAGCAAATAAAACGGCCTCGTTAATTGAAGATGGTTGGATAGCAGGCAGTATTTTAAAAAGTAGAGCCGATGGCCTATCATCTGGATTGGTTTTTACAAAAATATTTACTTCAAAAGCAAATAAATTTAATTTAAAAGACTATAAGAACAATATTAAACTATACAAAGAGTGTGGGGAAGCAAAAACAAAAAAAAATTGGGTAAAGTACAAATCAGCTCTGCGATCTACAGCTTCATTTCATGTTTTGTTAGATTATTTTTTGTCTGGTATATTTGGTTTTAATAACAACCTTCAATTGTTCAAAATTATTTCTTGCTTGTTTTTTAGTATCATATTTTCATTATTAGCATTATGGGTATATAAAGAGTTTGGCATAATACCAGCATCTTTACTAATTTTATCTTTAGTGTTTACTCCATTTTTAATGAAAAATGTTACTTTACCTCTTCGTTCATCTTGGATACGTTTTTTACCCTTAGTTTTTGGTTTTTGGCTTTTACGCAAAGAAGAACAAAGTGAAAAAAAGCTACGTAATTGGTTGATAATTTTATATGTTTTTGTAGTTGTGTTTATAGCGCAAAGCAGAAGTTATGAGCAAACACCTATCATACTTGTTTCCGTTACCTTGCCTTTTATATATTATGCTTTTAAAAATAAATGGTCAATACCATTTTTTTTTAAAAGATTTAGTTTAGTTAGTTTAATTTGCTTAGCTTCTTTTACAACAGTACTCGGTACACATTATAAAGCTTTAGTAAACAATTTTGGTAACCAAAATGAAGCCGTAGAGTATTTAAAGCGAACTTTTTATAAGCGTAGTCACGGAGGCGAAACTGAAATATTGCAAAATTTACGACCAAGAATTCAAAAATGCTTGGAAGCACCAACAGGCGAAATTTTAAAGGACTATATATGGCAAAAACCGGTTGTGGGTGACTTTAATGTGCTAAGTTTATTATTGTTGGCTTTGCTAATGAGTGCTGCAATATTTATTTTAAATAAGAAAAAACGAACAACAATTAGAGAAAAAATGCTTATTCAAAAAATACTTGCTATGTGGGTAGTTGTTTTAGTATCATTTTTTAGTGTAATTTGTTGTTTGATAATTTTTAAATCACATGCAGCTTGTCACAAACATATTGATTTTGTATTTTGGTGTATTACTTTTACAGTAACTATTGTGCCATTAATTGGAGTAATTGGTACCCAACTTTTTGAAATGGTATTGAGGTTACTAAACTGGGAAAAAGTAGGTAAAGAACAAATTCAGTAATGCTATCAATTTTATTAATTAACAATGTGAAAATATTTTGTAAATTCTTAAATAACATACAATAATTAATTGAAAAATTTTTTTAAAAAATAGTAGAGATATATGAGCAATAAAAAAAATTATAACCAAGGAGATATTTGGAATCATTATGTCCAAAATTCTTTTCCTAAAGTAAAAGAAAAACAAGCCGAACGAAATTTGCAATATCCTGGTGATGAATGGCAAACTGATAAATTTTGGGATTATGTATTCAATGAAATTTTTGCCAAAGTCATTCCAAAGGATGCAGAATATTTTATAGAAATAGGTTCAGGCGCAGGTAAACAAACGGCAAAAATTTTAGAACAATATCCAAATTCGAAAGTCATTGCTTTCGATATATCTTCTCAATTTTTAGATGCTTATAAAGAACGATTTAGTGGGCAATTAAATAAACGAGTGTTTGCCAATCTACTTAATGAAGAATTTACCTTCATTTTTGATACGATCAAAAAAATGGGTTTAGTTGGCAAAATAGATTGTTTTTATTCAATGGACGCTATGGTACACGTTGATTTACAACATCTTATTTCTTATTGGTTGTCTGCCGCTTTGGTTTTAAAGGATGGCGGTAAACTTATTATGGATGTCGCTAACTACAAAACAGAGAAAGGTTTTGCTAAATTAATGCGTGATATCAAAAACTATTACAGATTTCATGGAGCTGCTTGTACTAAATTTCAATTTATGTCAGAAGATGTTGTTGGAAGCATTTTACCTAAAATTGGTTTTTTACCCAAGTTTCACAAGGATCCACGTCAATATTGTTTGTTTGAGGGTGTTTTGGTTGAGCGTAATTTGGCACTTAACGAAATTAAGAATGCCAACCTTGACTGGCATTTAGAGTTACAATGATGTAATTAGGGTATTGTTTTACGTGCCGAAATCTTTATATTTGCCAATGAGAATTTCTTCGAAAAGCCTATGTGACTAAATTGATGAAACCAAATCACTATTTATAATTAAATAAATGAATTCAGCTATAGAAAAACTGTTTAATGAAGAATATTATTTAACAGTTTACAATGATATTAAAGACAACAACATTGACCCGCATAATCATTACTTTAATCATGGGCACAAGGAGGGTAGAATGCCCAATCCTTTGTTTGATACTATCTACTATCGTTTAAAATATATGAAAGAAGAGGAATATGAACAAGAACCTCTGCAACATTATCTAAATTTAAAAGATAAAAATATTGATACACATCCACTTTTTGATTGCAAATTCTATCTGGCTAAACTTAAGCAAGAATTAAACGGGGTGAGCCCATTAGAGCACTTTTTAACAGAAGGATGGGAGAAGAATATAAGCCCAACTCCCTTTTTTGATACGGATTATTATTTAGAAAACAATTTAGATGTAAAGAAATATAATCTAAACCCAATTGTTCATTACTTGCAATATGGTGAAACTGAAGATAGATTGCCAAGTGATATATTTGCTCAATTAGAGGTTAGAAAACCATTTATGTATGAAATTTGGAATTTATATGCCTATAACAGCAGAAGAAAACTAAGTTGTTATGCTATTAAGGCAGCTAACAAAACCAATATATATAATCCTAAACTTTTAGATAAGTTAGAAGATATTATTGACCCAAACCGTAAATTAAATAGAATTTTTGATGGAGATTTTTATTTAAACGCCTATTCTGATATAAAAAATGCTAATATGAATCCTTTATTTCATTACGGCAAATTTGGTAGTTTAGAAGGGCGTATGCCTAATGCCCTTTTCGATCCAACTTATTACAGGCAAAAAAATATGGATGTTGATGATGTAACAGAGCCTATTGTTCATTATATTAAAAATGCAGGGAAACTAATTGATACACACCCTCTTTTTAATGCTAAATATTACAACGAAAAATTAAAACATTTAAACGAACCTATTGAAGAGGGAGAAACGCTACTTGAACACTTTTTAAATAAAGGTTTTAAGAAAGAATTATCACCAACGCCACACTTTGACAGTAGTTTTTATGTAAATGAATACCCAAATATAAGAGAGTATAAGTTAAATCCAGTTACTCATTATCTAACCTATGGCGAAAAGGAAGGGTACTACCCCTCAAAAGAATTTGTTCCGGATTTTTTTGAATTCCCACCTTTACCAGCAGATGAAAATATAATGGTTTTCGAGTCGAAAACTAAATTGCAATTATATGTTGAAGATAAAATTGCTCATAATAAGCCATTTCAAAAATTTCTTATTAATTTAAAACAGACGCAAAAAGAAGACCTAACCATTGTTTTTGTAACACACGATGCTTCAAGAACTGGTGCGCCTTTAATCATTTTAAAATTAGCTGAATATTTTAAGAAAAATTTGGGCGTAACCCCACTTAACATAATTTTTGGTGGAAATGATTTGACACAAGAATTTGAAAGCTTAGGTCCAACTTATACTTTGCAACACTATATGAAAGATGCCAAGATGTTAGAAATAGAATTGAAGGCATTAAGTGCAGCATTTAAAGGTAGATTGCCAATTGGTGCTTTTGTTAATTCAGCCGAATCTCGTTTAATCTTATCTTATTTAAAAGAAGAGGAAATTAAGGTAATTAGTTTAGTACACGAAATGGCAAACTATTATAAACAAGAAGCCTGGAAAGACATTGCAAAATATTCTGAATTAGTAGTTTTTCCATCTCAACCGGTAAAAAAGCAAGCCATAAAAAACACCAAATTTGATGATAAGCAATTAATGGTTTTAGGGCAAGGTTTATTTAAACCAGAGCTTTTAAAACTAAAAAAAAATGAATATAAAATAAAACTTAGACAACAACTAAAGTTACCCAAAAATTCATTTATAGTATTAGGTTGTGGCACAACAAATGAACGGAAAGGGGTTGATATTTTTGTAGCAACGGCAATCGATTATGTACAATCTTCATTAGTAAATAACAATGTATATTTTGTTTGGCTGGGCGAAGTTATTGATGAATTTGTTATTAAAAGAGCTTTAAAAGATATTAAATTAGCCCAATTAGAAGAGCGTATTTTGTTTCCAGGAGCTGTAAAAGATACGGCAACCTATTTTGTTGGGAGTGATGTTTTTTACCTTACTTCAAGGGCAGACCCGTTTCCGTGTGTAATTCATGAAGCTATGGCAGCGCAACTACCAGTTATTGGTTTTAAAAATACAGGCGGCTTTGTTGAAGCAATAGATAAACATAGTGGTTTCGTTGTTCCTTTTAAAGATATTAGCAGTGTATCAAAAATATTGAATGATTTTTATAAGAACCCAAAGAAATTGGAAGAATTTGGTGCAAACGCTAAAAAAAGAGTCATTGAAAAATTTGATTATTTAAATTACACCAAAAAATTAGGCAAACTTTTAGTTGAACTAAAAGTAGATGCTAAAAATCAAGTTATCATAAATGATAAAAAGAAGAAACTACTAAGTGCAATTGATA
>Ga0209828_1000471_pt1 | contig 38484 bp, 33 predicted proteins | sample MaitaG_FD_187429 | JGI IMG/M metagenome (GOLD analysis project Ga0209828, IMG submission 187429) | Marine algal microbial communities from Maine, USA - Maine_Asex2 metaG (SPAdes) (version 2) | ecosystem: Host-associated > Algae > Red algae > Unclassified | place: Maine, USA | collected 2015-01-05
TTGCAACAAAGTGTAAGCCAACAGCTGATGACCCGATTCGAATTAGATTTCGAACCCCACAGTTATGGCTTCCGCCCAAAGAAGAATCTTCAACAAGCTGTTCTACAATCCTTAGCCTACATAAATGATGGCTATCAGGACATTGTAGATATAGACTTGAAAGGATTTTTACACTGCCAATCAATAGAGCAAAAAGTGGCATTCGTAGACCCTCAAACTTCATCCCCCTAAAGATAGTCGTACATAATGCTATAATCAGTTCTAAAATTTGTTATAAATCAATCAAATCTACAGTTTTTGGCAAGAGATAAAATACCCCAACGAACTTCGCATTTGTCTCTATTGCTGGCTATCAAAAGAATATTGAAAATTATAAAAAGAATACGGTATCAGTTGCTTTACAAAGTATCTTGGATTAGTTACAATCTATTTTTTCTTTCTTGGTATTCCTCTTCTGTAATAATGCTTTTTAGACGTAAAGAATTTAATTTTTCAATTTCGTCGGCTGGACTAAAAGGATTTACTATATCAATATAATCTTCATTGTACTTTAAATCAAAATTAGAGTCACTCGTTACAAGTAAAATAATGAAATCTATAAAAGCAATAAAAGAAGGTATGAAGGTCCAACAAAAAATTAAATATAAAATTCCTTGTCCTGTTTTTCCAAGATAGAATTTATGTATTCCAAATCCTCCTAGAAAAAATGCAAGAAGTGCAGCGGTAATTTTGTTTTTCATGCCTTATTTTATTTTATGAAAGTGTAAAATATTTATAAATACTATCAATTCGATAATTACATTACTTCTTTTTGGGTGCGAGCTATATTTCGAAATCTCCAAATTATGACCAACTAGATTAAAGGATGAATAGGGTATGATCATTTATCATCTAAAACCAATTCTTCTTTTTAAAAAATATGAGCATGCTAATGGCAATTATTATCATAATTATCCACATAATAAAATAGCTATACCTGTAATGAAGTTCAGGGACATACTCAAAGTTAGTTCCATATATTCCTGCTATGAAAGTCAATGGAATGAAGACTACAGAAAAAACGGTAAGGAATTTCATGATGTCATTTAGCTTAGTGCTAATGGTCGTATGGTAAATATTGAGTTGATCTGACAAAATCTCGCGGTAATTATTGGATGCATCATTGGCTTGACTTATATTATCTTCAAGTTCTTTGAAGTGAATATAGGTGCCTTCTGACAAAAAGTTCGATTCTGTTTTTACCAATGAATTAATCATCTCTTTTGCAGGTTTTATATTTCTTCGTAAAAAGTTTAGTTCTTGTTTACAGTTATTGATTTCGTTGATTACGTTTTGATTTGGATTTTGTAATAGTTTTTCTTCTAAAGTTTCAATTTTTTCTCCTAACAAGTAGATAATGTGCAAATAGTTGTCAACAACTATGTCTAATAAAGCGAAGGCTAAATAATCAGTTCCTCCATTTCGAATTCTCTTTTTATTTTGCCTTATTCTTTCTCTTATTGGATCGAATACATCTCCTCTCTGTTCTTGAAATGAGATTAAGATTGTTTTTGTAAGAATAAAACTCAGATTTTCTACTACAGTTCTACAGCTAACCTCATCTATTCTTAGCATCTTAATTGTAATCAAATTACAATTGTCGTACTCTAGGACTCTTGGTCTTGCGTCAGTTTTTAAAACTTCTGCCATAGCTAAAGTATCCAGATTAAAAGCGGACGATATTTCTTGCATTATAGACGTGTTATGCAATCCATCAACGTTGATCCAACTAACTGAATCTTTATGTTGGTATTCGTTTAATTCTGATACTGCTTCAACGTCCCCTTCCTTTAAGTTTTCAGCATCAAAATCAATAATTCTAAGTAAGACTGTGTCTTCTTTTTTATTGCCTCTAAAAAGTAGCTCATCTGGAGCTAAACCTATATATTGCTTATTTTCATACATAATTTGGCTTCTTATTTTTGTTCTCCAAAATCAATTCTATTAATATAAAATTTTCTTCAATATGGATTCATTCAATATAATGCTGTTTCACACAACATAATTTTACTTATACTTTATGGCTTCTCTGAAAGTTTCATCTTAACCAATTCTAGACCCTTAATATTACGCTGTAATACTGTCTTTACATCCTCCGTTTTTATATGTCCTAAAATCCCACAAGGTCTATTGTAGCCTTAATCTACCAGACTTATAATCATCTTCACTTCGTGGTTACCCTCACCTAATGGTATAATTTCTGGACCTTCTTTTTTTATTCCATTCAGATTGACAAAGGATAGATAGGATATAATCTTATTAGCAACTATCTCAAATTCATCTACATATTCATGCGCATGATGAAAGTTATACATCATAGCCAAGAAGGAATCATTCAGTCTTTCTAAAATTTCTATTTGATTATAAGGATTCCCAAACCAAACTTTATAATTGTGTAGGGCTAAATCACACACAACTGAATCTGCTTTGGATTTGACAAATTTGATCATATCCATAGATTAATTAATAGATTCTTCTTGATTAGGCTCCTCGAAGAAATTATCACTAAAACTTAACCATATAGATGGCTTCTGATTAATCTCTTTGAGATTATCAAGGATCAATTGGTTGGAAGGACTAAATTGACCGATGATATCTCTATCTGTATGGAACCACAGGAAAATTGAATTAATTTTTATGCCATTTTGTTTAGCCAAATGAAACTCTTCTTTCATAGTTGAAAAGTCTCCTTTGCCTTTAATGAAACTATAGCTAGAAAATCCTAATTCCTTTATCATATCGATACGCCCTTGCGAAATTCTATCTTCAATATCAACCCCTATGATACACCAAGGAGTCACCTCTTTCGCATCTATGATTTTAGTCTGCTTATTTTTACAGGCATTGTATAAAAGTGTAAGAAATGATAAAAATAAGAAAAACTTTAAGTTCTTCATCTAAGCAAATTATGTTTGTTAGGAACGCTAAGATAATGCTTAAAATTACTTTTATAATCAACCGTAATTTATTAATCGTTCTCTTCAACAGCTGCTTCTTTACCTTCTTCTATTATTGTGTTTACTTCTTCTTTGAATTTTGGATCTAGATTATTCTTTGGCAGAGAAGACGATTTATTAATAAAAAATTCAGCAAGAATTGGGAGATGATCTGAACCAAATGCAGGTAGGGTTTTTAAATTAGTTATAATGATTGGTGCAGAATGGAACAATAGGTCCACCGGAAATCTTAGAAACCAATATTGTGCAGGGAATGTACCATAGATTCCTCTTCTAACTCGTGCATCTTTTAAATTTGACAATTTCGAAAACATCTTCGAACTTTTTGACCAACTTACATTATTAAAGTCACCGACCACTATAGTAGAGTATTGGTTTTTACGAATTAATTTCGCAAGTTTCATTAATTCTGCATCTTTCTGTTTTGAAGTGGGCTTTTCACCTGGACTAGGCGGCGGAGGGTGAATGCCCCAAAAGATAAATTCATTGTTTTCTTTATCCGCCATTCTAATTTCGATTGATGGATGCTCCTCTGATATCAAATAGTGTTCTTTGCATTCTTTTACATCTAGTTTTGTATATAAATGCATACCATATCTATTTTCCTTGGGGATTTTATAGTTATAACTAAAAAGAGATTCAACTTTTGAAAGTTCATTTTCCCACTTCTGATTTGTCTCCATTGTTAATAGAATGTCAGGATTCATTTCTTCTATAATATCAATGAGTTTTTTATAATTCTGATTCTTCTGTAATACATTTACACTTAAGATTATGACCTTATTCTCAGGGCTGGAAAATGACTTATTACTTTTACGGATGTAAGGTAAAATGATTATTATGTGATGAATAATTGAAATTGTTATCAGAATGAGTGTGGCTCTATGAAGTATCATATTCTCACTTTCAAAACAATAACCGATAACCAATAGAAGGCATAGGATTCCTAATATTTGAAGTCTGAGATATTCAGATATCCTGAAAATCCAATGCTTGAATTGAAGGATGGGCAAAAAGCTCATCACAATAAATATGAATGATAAAATTATATATAGAGAACGTACATCCAAATTAATATTTTTTGATAAAAGACAATTTGTGAATATACTATTTCTATTTAATAATTTACTACTCGATTATATGCTGTTTTCGGACTCATTATAATTCATTAAAAAAATGAGAGAACATCCGAGCGAATTTTTGGGTTGATATAATTTTCTACAGATTGTACAGATTATCACAGATTAAAATTAGAGTTATAGCCCCCTTTTTGTAAGTGAATCCTATTTATCTTTTTCCGCCCTAATTACGCGGACGAACTAGGAGAAGCAAATTGATTCTTGGATTTGTTGATCCAAACATTTTTTTGGTTATCATCATCGGTCATGATGAGTCTATTGATCAAATTCCTCCATACTATTAAATGGACATGTTTGTTAATTCCTGCTGCTGCTAAAAAATCTAGTGTTTACCAAGTGTTTAGATCGTATATCGAACGATAAATATATCCTACAAATTTATTTCTTTTCTTGATGAATACGTTGGCGAATTCCCCCAAAAATAATTCACCATTTGAAGTCTCTGTAAATGCCCTCTGTCTCCAATGACAAACTGTTGTGTCAAGTTCTAATTCTTTTATGAAAGGTAACTGGTCGTTGTCTGATTTGTGAAGCACCCCTCCGGCACTACAAAAGATATGGCCTATGATATTGACGTATATCCCTTTTATTTTACCATTGAATTTAAAACTACGCACCATGTCTCCTTCTGTTGAATACTTTTATAAAGTAGACATACAGGATATTTACAATCCCATGTAGTTTCTGAGTGATCAATAAAAGCTACAGACCAATTTTCCATGCTCTTGGATATATGGAAATTCATCGGACTAGATTTCTAACTGATCGATGTCATGAGTTAGCACACTTAATGGCTCTTCATTCGTAAATTGTAGTTCATGATGCTCACGGCTAAAGAGTTTGAATTTGACTTCCCTAATTAAGAATGAAAATACTTCTATAAATTTTTGCCGATGATAGAGCCCTATAATAAAATTGAAAATACTCTGAATGAAAAGTCTTTTTCCTAATAATTTTGACAGTTCTTACATTTCCCTTATTGTTTTTTCCAATGAATAAAACCAACCATGAAAACCTTTTTATAAGGAGGCTTTTTAGAATTATTTGATCTAATCTAATCTAAAAAGGAAAAGGCACAATTAATTGAAAATTTAAATTTGAGCTAAGGGAGATAAAAAGTCGAAAACTCTACAGTTGGATTTTGAAATTTTTCTATGGTTTTCTCAATTTCCGAATAGGTAAAGTGATTTTTAGAGCAGGAATGGTAATTGTGGTTAATGAATTTTAGATAAGTCCTTCCGCATCTTGTTATAGTGTTATTTTTTAAATTTTCTAAATAGATTAGAAAGCTACCTTTTCGTAAGATCCTTTTGAATTCTTCTAAAATCGGATCATGTATGATATATTGAAAAAGGCTATAAAGAAATAATATATCAAAATAATTGTCATCAAAGGGTATGGTGTGGTTTCAATCTTATGGTGTATGAAATTAATATTTCCAAATTTTGATTTTGCTTCAGCTATGCGAGAGTGGTCTCCATCTAAACCAGTAATTTGAAAATCAATCTTGTGGAATACAATTGATTTTTGGCCAGTGCCACAACCTAAGTCTAATAGTTTACCTTCGCATTTCTTAGCAACTAAATATTTATTTATGTATAGAATTATAGAGGTGAAAATATCTTCTACTGCCCCAACCCGTAAATGATTTTGCCAAATTTCATGTTGCTATGATTCTGGGTATTCAGTTGGTGGTTTCATTTATTGGTCTAAAACTTAATTATTTTTCTAAGTTTATTCTGCTATTTTTCTACATTTTATAATATCGCTTCTTACTTCTGTAAAGGAGTCAAATCCAACATCACATATTTGCCTAATTAATAGGATTTTTTCTATCATCATTTTCAAACCATGTCATACAATAATATGAAATATTTTAACTAACAGGATCCGATTTAAATTTACAATTTTTACAAGCGTACAAGGCTCCATATCGTATTTTCATTTAACCAAGATAATCAAGTGAAAATCGATTAGTAGTTATTAAATATGTTCTTTTTAGTGGAATAACTTTACTTTGCCTCCGGCATGATTTCCAATTCTACTTTTTCTCCATTCCGCATAACAATCATTTTGGTGCTCACATTGGCTGTTAGATCACCCAATATATAGGTGTAGTCATAAATATTCTTTATCTCCTTTCCGGCTAGAAATACAATGATATCATCTGCTTTTACACCCGCTTTATCTGCCGGACCACCAGAGCGAACGCCACTTAATTTAACGCCTGTAACGTCACTGCCGTAATCAGGAATGGTCCCTAAGAAAACTTTGAATCCACGCATAGAGCCTTTTTTGCTCGCACTCATTTCTACTTTCTGATAGGTGATTTCTGTATCAGGTTTTAGTAGCTCCTGAACGATCAAGTTTGTAAATTCAGTGATCTTGTGCAAGCCTTCGTAATTGAGTAGTTCTGCATCGTCAGTGGGTCTGTGATAGTCATCGTGCACCCCTGTGAATACACTCATCACTGGTATACCAATTTGGTAAAATGAAGTTGCATCTGTTGGTAAATAGGGATCATCGCTCATCGATAAGTTAAAACCAGATACTATATTTTTCTTTTCTAAAATCTTTCGCCATTCTTTCGCTGATCCCAATCCTTGTACATTGAGTTTATTATTTTTGAGCATGCCAACCATATCAAAATTCAGATAAGCCATAAAGTGGCTCTTTTCTAAATCTAAGTTTTCAGCAAAGTAACTAGATCCTAGAAGACCCATTTCTTCACCACTCCAAAGTGCAAAAACTAGATTCTTGGTGATTTTTTCAGGTTCATTTTTTTTCAGTTCAGAAAAATACTCAGCCAACTCCATTGTCAAAGCTGTGCCGGATGCATTGTCGTCCGCACCATTGTGTATTTGATGTTCCTCACCGGCTATGGCTCTAGATCCTGTTTCTCCATGCCCAAGATGATCATAGTGTCCCCCGATTATAATATACTCATCACTTGGCTGACTTGCTGGAATCATTCCGATTATATTATTATCTGTTTTGGTATCTTTTATTAAGCTTACTTTAGTTGTAATGCTAACATCAGGAATGTCAAAAGCTACTTCAAGATGAGGGTTGTTTTCTTTAAGTCTCGTCTTTAATTCTTGAATACTAAGCTTTTTAGAGGTTAGAAATTTATCGGCCGCACTTTCAGTCACTTCCAATACGATCATCCCTGAACTTCCTCTCGTAGGTTGTTGATTAAAACTCTTTATTTCCTCCTCAATAAAAATAATTCCTTTGGCTCCAAGCTCACGAGCTACAAGTGTTTTATATCGTTTTGTGGCATACCGATCCATTTTCGCCTCTTCCTCTTTTTCTAATCCTTTGGGGACTCCTGGTAACACCATGATGGTCTTATCTTTCACATCTAAATTCATATAGGAATTGTAATCTAAAACTTTCCCTTCTGGTACTTTGATTCCATAGCCAGCAAAGACTAAATTTATTTTTTCTAAGGTTCCATTGTCACTAAATGGCAACGGCTGAAACTCACTATTTAAATTTAGCGCTTGTTGCTGCTTCATGTTGTTTAAATGGCATGTATTTTTGCTTTCGTCTATAGATATTCCAGATATGTATTCAAATTCATGATGAAAATTATCGTTTCTAAAAGCTTCTAATCCCCAGTCATCGCATGTTTTGGCGATAAAGGTGCCCGCCTTTTGAGCGCCTATACTTCCGGTCATTCTACCTTCCAACTCATCAGAAGCTAAGTAGTAAACTTTACTTTTCAATTCTTCCATATTTATTTCGGCCGTATAATCACCGGGCATATCAGAACTAGTGCTACTTGATCTAGCAGGTGAATTTTTCAATAAATTCAGGGCGACATTATGATCCCATTCAGCTATAAATAATTGTGAAACACCTTCGTTCGTACGGTTACTAGTAAAAGCTATTCTATTTCCATCAGGAGAAAACGAAGGCAATCCATCAAAACCATCCGTATATGTAACTCGGATAGGTTCTTTCTTTCCTGCACTGTCTACAATGAATATTTCAAAATTAGAATAGCCAAATACATTTGAAGCAAATATGATATACTCCATACTCGGATGGTAAAATGGAGCCCAACTCATGCTTTTGAAATCCGTAACCTGTTCCACATCTGATCCATCTAATTTCATGGTGAAAATATCGGCTATGTGTCCGCTTTCATCAAACTTTCGCCATATAATTCGATTTCCGTCTGGAGAGAAAAAAGGTCCGCCATCATATCCAGCTTGGTCTGTTAGTTTTTTGAGATTGGATCCATCTGCATCCATGATGTATATTTCTCCAAAAAATGAAGGATCGTTTTTCAATCGAAATGCTTCATCTTCATTTAGGTTTCCCTCATAAGCCGTTCGATTACTGCAGAAAGCAATCTTCTTACCATCAGGAGAATAAGAACCCTCCGCATCATATCCTTTTGAATCGGTTAGCTGGACAATGTCAGAACCATCTTTTTTACTAGAAAATATATCCATCTCCTCTTCGTAATCCCAACTATACCGACGCGTCTTTCCAGTTGCTCTAAATGCCAATTCTTCCTCCATCTTTTTTCTTGCTTGAGGATCATGATGAGATGAAGAATACATAATTCGATCTCCTGCTCCCCATTCAAAGTAAGCGCATGTTGTTTTACCGTGTCCAGGTGACACCAAGGAAATATCTCCGGTATCAAAGTCCAATATGTATATTTGATAAAATGGATTATCCTCCTCCCGTTCACTTTGAAAAATTAAAGATCTCCCATCTTCTGAGAAATAGCCTTCTCCTGAACGTTTCCCTTCAAAAATGAGCTGGCGAGTATTCTTTAAGAGTGAATCTTCAGAATCTTGTGCTGAAAGATATATGGAATCTGTACAAAAAAATGAGATCAATAAAATAATAAACTTATAGTGCATATCTTGGATATTTGCTTTCATAAAAGCACAATATAACACTATATACATCAATAAAGTGAACATTATGTCGTCGATATACTGATTCTTATTGCAAGCAAATTATTAGAATTTAACATTTACTCCACTGCAAGGACAGAAATTTCAAAATGATCAAAATCATCCCAGAAAGATTCTATTAACTATGATAATATATCTTTGAATTCTTCTGCATCTATTGACTAATTTAAGCATTCCCCAAAACTTCCAATAATGCAGGAAGTAAAATCCACATATTCACCAATTTCTAAATCATCAGGGTTTTTACTGTAAATTATTTTAGTCTCAATTTCATAATTTACATACAAATCATCCACTTTTAATTACTTATTGTAATGCGTAATTCCATTCTGTTTTAATTCAATATATCAAAGACGATAAATTGTCCACTGGAATCACTTCTGACTAATCGCATTCCATTAATCTAGCTTATTTGATCATGAATTTTATTGACACACAATGTCGCGTTTAAGGTCATATCTTCAGATAATAGAATAGTAGTCTAATATATTCCCATCTCTGTATGTTTCAGATTCAATCGAAAATTGGATAAATGTAATAACCTCAAATTCATTACATAATTCGTAATCTAAACAAATCTCAATCTGTGAATAGCCATCAATGCTAAGAAATTGGTAATATTTAAATTTCAATTGTAATCATAAACGGTAGCATTTCTATTTATGTGTGGTGCATCATTAGGATTTAAATCTAAAGTGTCAGTAACATTGATTTCTTCTTCCATTGGGAATAGTGCTTCTTCTTTTTTATTGCAATTAGAAGTCTAAAGGATAAATGTCGAACCTAATAGAGTGATAAGAATAAATTTTATTTGATAGACTTATTACTAACTATAGTCTAAGAATGGTTACAATAAGTTTGATAACTGGACTCCTTCAGAATAATATGACTGTGTTGGATGCGATCAACAATGATAACCATATTGTTTTCGGCAGTGAGTCTAATCCAGGCACTATCCATTTTATGGATCCAGATGGGACAGTATTTTTGTTGACTAAAGTATCTGAAGACAAGGGCCTTAATAGTTTTTATCAGACCTATATACATGGTTTGTTTTCTATGAACAATATTGTGAGTAATCTAGAGTAATCAAAGTATCTAGTGTTATAGAAATTCGGACCATTAAGTACAATTTCTTTCTTTAGGATGTAAGTTCCCATCTTTGACTCGCTCCTTTATGTTATGTATTTACACTAAAAGCCTTTACTTATATAAGATACTATAATTTGTGATGATGCATAGCATAGAATAGTGAAAATTTGATTACTTATAACTTGATGACTTTTTGAACACTCTCAATGAAATTATCATTTATGTACTGTGCGAAATAAGTTCCTTTTTGGAGATGACTTAAATCAATTTCTTTTTCTGCTGAAATATTTTCACATAATATTTCTTTTCCAGTCACAGTGATTATTTTTAATACTCCATTAAAATCATTAAAATTCTCTCCTTCAATTTTAATAATATCAGAGATCGGGTTTGGAAATATCGTGAATTCCTTTTTCGCAATTTCTTCATTGGTAGATAACTGCTCACAAACTAACTCAGCGGTTCCATCATGCTCAATGGTATAATCATGAAAAGTATCACCGGAAAAATTAATGATCAATAAAAATGCTATATCTCCTGTTTCTACTTGTAAAGGCGCTAAATAATTGTCAGAATCATTCTGGCAGCCTGGATCTTCGGATAAGTCTGTAGAATTAAATGAGAGACCTGTGGCGCCTAGGCATTCAGGGGAACTAGGTCCAGGATTAGACTCTCCAGTAAACATACATCTAATTGCTTCAAGACTTTCACAATTGTTATTATTAGATTGATAAACAATAAAATCAATGTCTGTATCTAAATTTTTTGGGATAATATTGAATGTGAAATTACCGCTTGATGCAAATGTATATTTTGTCCAAACGAATGGAAATCTTGAAAGGTCAAATAAATTTTTTATTTCGCAAGTATTTGAAATATTTTCATTAAAATCTCCATATTCCTTCTCAAGATAGATTTCCAAATCACTTTTTGAGCAAATTGTAAGTGCACTATTGCAATCTAAATAATTTTGAGATTTTAGACTAAATCCTATCAAGAATACGGCAATTGAAAGTAGTAAATTCCTTTTCATAATATTTTTACTTTTTTTTAATTTTTGATGGATTACCATCCAATTTTAAAAGTTTTGTTGAATAAGCTCATATTGAGAAGGAAACTTGAGAGTTCCATCATCTGAATCTGTTAACTGAATAAAGAAATTTGTTTTTGGGATTAGAATAAAAAATCATTTTGATCAATAGTAAAATAGTAAATAAATACGACACCGATTTGAAATGTAAAGGTGCATTTAAAATTGGCCTTGACTCGTTCATGTGGAAGGTATCTGATTCATTTATATAGGTATATCGTTCTTCATTAGAGAAAAGTTTGTTTATTTATCTTATTTTTTCAAATACACCTTTTATATTTATGAGATATTTTTCAAGTATGGGATCGGCCTCACACGATTTTTCAATAATTAGATTTTCATCAATAGAACCGAAACAGTACTTTTCTTCTCTTTTTATCCAACAAGCAATATCATAACTATCAATTATTTTCCAATCATGTTGGTAGGTTCTTAGAATGAATTTATAGTCTCTTCCTAATGAATTATCTCCCTCTCGAAATAAAACCCTTAGTAAAAAATTGGAAGACTTATAAATATCTCCAAATTCTTTGAATTGAGGATACGTAGTAGGATTTGTATCTATTGAGTTCAATTTAGATTCTACAATTTGTATTTCATTTAATTCATTTGGGGTAAGATATTTCTGTAAGTTTTCGGGTTTTATTATTTCTACATTTGTTGATTCTGCCATGAATAGAAAATCATTCTTATCATTAACGGTCTTGTTAATCCAGAATAATTTTTCAGATTTTTGTTGGCAGCTAAAAAGTAAGATAATAAAGGTTACTCCTGCAAATCTCATGCTTTATGTTTATATGTTGGTTTTAGAAATTGATGTTTTATCTATAAAATCTTCTTAGAAAAATTTACATTCAATATAATTCATTCCACAAATTGCAAAACAGATTTTAAGTGTTTCAAACAAAGCAATGTTAATTTTGTATTACTTTATCGTTCATTAAGTACCTATACTTTAGTGCATATAGAATTAAATGTATGAAAAAATAATAATATATAAAGCATAGCGCAATAGCTTCCCTAAGATAGAAAATTAGTAAATTCGGCATAGATGACAGAAGAAATAAAAGAACAGGATTATCTTTCAGATTTATTGAAAAAAATTGATCTAAAACTTAAGGAAATCAATGAGGCTATACAGGGAAAGAGTGATGAAATCGATGGCATGCACAAACACATGCAAGACCATAAGAGGGATATGGATTTTCTTGAGAAAAATGCAATGCGTGAAGTGATTCGGAATTATTCCTTATTAGGTAACCATAGTGTTGAAAATAGGAAGCGTTTGGTGCGATTAAAAGATACCGCCTATTTCGGGAGAATTGATTTTGTGGAAAATAATCAGCCAAACGTAAAAAACATTTACATTGGAGTACACAACTTTCAGGATACAGAACAAAAAAAGAATTTAGTGTACGATTGGCGAGCGCCTATCTCAAGTATGTTCTATGATTATGAATTAGGGCAGGCTCTTTATGAAATTAAGGAAAAGAATATTGAAGGTGAAATATTGCTGAAAAGGCAATTCCGGATTCGTGATGGGAAAATGGAATATATGCTGGATACCGATATAACCATACACGATGAAGTGTTGCAAAAAGAACTCAATCAGGCGTCTAGTGCGAAAATGAAAAATATTGTTGCGACTATTCAGAAAGAACAGAATGCAATCATCCGTAATGAAGAAGCTCGTCATCTTATCATCCAAGGAGTGGCTGGTTCTGGGAAGACATCTATAGCCCTACATCGAATCGCTTTCCTCCTTTACCGTTTTAAAGAAACAGTTACTTCGGAGGATATTTTAATTATTTCGCCGAATAGAATTTTTTCAAGTTATATCTCAAACGTTTTACCCGAACTAGGGGAGGAAACCGTAGCGGAAACGAGCATCGAAAAAATCGCAGATGAATTATTCGAATATCAAATCAAGTTTCAAACCTTCTTTGAGCAGGTCACAGAATTACTAGAAAAAAATGATCAAAAACTTATCGAGCGTATTCAGTTCAAATCATCACAGGAAATGCTTAAGAAAATTGATGAATATTATATTTGGTTAGAAAATGATGGTTTTAAGATCACTGATATATTCGTGAAAGGTAAACCTGTCCCATCATGGTTTATCAAAGAAACTTTTGATAAGTATAATAGAATGCCACTGTTAAAAAGATTCAATGAAGTTGTTGGCGAGATTGTGGAGAATATTCGTAAATATTATAAAAAGGAAATTCAATATAAGGATCGTACAGACTTGCATACGACCATTCGGAAGATGTTTCCATCATACAATCCACGTGTTCTATACAAGGGGTTCTATGATTGGCTAGGTAAACCAGAATTGTTGAAATTGAAAAAAGGAAGTACGTATGAGTGGAGTGACGTTTATCCATTTTTATATCTGAAAATGAAATTGGAAGGCTTTAAAGGGAATTCAAAAGTGAAGCATTTAGTAATTGATGAAATGCAGGATTATTCCTTTGTTCAATACCAGGTGTTGAGTAGATTGTATTCATGCAGAAAAACCATCTTAGGCGATATAAACCAATCTGTAAACCCTTTCAGTTCGTCGAATTTAGAAACGATAGAAAGAATATTCCCCGGTGCCACCTCCATGACCATGCTCAAAAGTTATCGATCCACTTATGAGATCACTGAATTCACAAAACGCATTAGTAAAAATATAAACGTAGAAGCCTTGGCACGACATGGTGAGGAACCACAAATTATTTCTTGTAAAAATAAGGACTCTGAGCTAGAAGAAATTAAGAAATTAGTAACTGATTTTAGTACAAGCGAATATAACTCATTGGGTATAATATGCAAAACACAAAAACAAGCGGATGCGCTGTATGACTCATTGCGAGAGTTGTTTACTGTGAGACTATTAAATGCAGGAAGTGCTACTTTTGGAAGTGGGATCGTTATCACAACTGCACATTTGGCAAAAGGATTGGAGTTTGATTATGTGATTGTACCGTATTGCACGGATAAAAATTATCAGACCGATCCAGACCAACAAATGTTGTATGTAGCTTGTACGCGAACCATGCACAAATTGTTCTTAACGCATATTGGGAGTCCGAGTAAATTTATTTTAGAATAGCGAAATTTTTTTAATTCTAAATGAAAGCTTATTCCAGACGCATACCTAAAAATCTTAATTGTTTCATTTATTAACAATAGGTTTGATCCTTCTATTTTTAATTTTTCAATACAATTTTGGCTAACGAGGTACTATCAAGATCCCATTTACTTTTAAATATATAGTTAGAATTATTATCAATCCACTTATAGTATCTCTTTTCTCCATTTGAATATTCTCTGATTTGGATCATAATATATTCGTCATTTTCAGAAAAACTCCTTTGAGAAGTAATATGATAATTAGGGATCACAAAATAGATAAGAATGAAAAATATTGTGGATATTAATAATCCAAAATTTTGGATCTTCTTAGATCTTAAATAACCATAAATTATAAAGACAGATGATATTAATAGTATAAAAAATGAAAACCCTAATAGGGTGTAAAAAGTATTTTTACGACCAAAGTTTAGATTCAAAGGAATTTCAGGTTGATCCAATAAAAGGACAGTGAATGGCATAATAAACATTATTATAATGGCACTTAGGTTTAGAAGGATAACTATTAGCGAAATAGCTTTATTTATCATTTCGAATTGAAGTTTTGATCTATCATTATAATGGAATATTTCTGGAATTGTTTATAATATTTCCTACCTTTCTTTTATAAACAGATAGATATGCGTTATACAAAAATAGTCATTCATGTAAATGTAGTTTTCCTATTCTTATTATTTTGTTGCCTCTCTTGTAAAGAATCTAAAAAAATCAAGCAATCAGGTGAGATTTCTTCTGAAAAGAATTTGGAGGACCAGAATAATCTAGAGGATGAGAGTGCAACGTTGGGAGTTATTGATATCAATGTGACTTGTAGTAAAGATGCTTTTCCAGCTTTTCAACAAGGCCTATTGTTTTTGCATAGTTTCCAATTTGATGATGCCGGTGATAAATTTTTAGAAGCGCAAGGAATTGACTCAACTTGTGCCATGGCTTATTGGGGAGAGGCGATGAGTAAGAATCATCCACTATGGAGAGAACAAGATAAAGGTGAAGCGAAGGAGATTCTGCAGAGACTAGGTCAGACTGTTTCAGTTCAACGGGGTAAATTTAAAACTGATTTTGAAAAAGATATGTTTGATGCCATAAGTATTTTATATGGAGAGGGGACGAAGAAAGAAAATGATAAAGCGTATTCATCTTTTATGGAAAAGCTCAATAATAAGTATCCGGATAATCATGAGGTGAGAGCGTTTTATGCGCTATCATTATTGGGTGCAGTGGAGGATGACCGACAAGAAGAATTGTACGAGAAGGGAGCCAAAATTGCTCAATCTATTATTGACGAAAATGCCCATCATCCAGGCGCATTGCACTATTTGATACATAGTTACGATGATCCGAAAAATGCACATAAAGCTCTGAATGCAGCCAATCGATATGCCAAGGTAGCCCCTGATGCGGCCCATGCGTTGCACATGCCATCGCATATATATGTGGCTCTTGGAATGTGGGATGAGGTTATATCTTCAAATATTGCCGCTGTAAAGGCGAGCATTAGTCGTAAGGAACGAAAAAATCTTAAAAACAAAGCCATAGATTTTCATTCCCTGAAATGGCAGATGTATGCGCATCTACAAAAAGGACAATTCGAAGAGGCTAAAAAATTGGTAAATCAAATGCAAAAATATTGTGAGGAGGAACAAAGTCCAAAAGCCGTTTCTCATAATGTTATGATGAAGGCTGCTTATATGACTGAAACAAATCAATGGGAGGATACCTTGATACATGATAAAGTAGAATATAATGATTTGCCAATTCAGATTTTTGGCACTCGAAATTTTATGTTAGGGATGGAAGCATTTCAGAATAAGGATCAAGAAGCACTACTAGAAATTATACACGATATGAATCCCGAGATTGTTGCTGCTAAAAAAGATGCATTGATTGGATCATCGTCTATGTGCAGTGGGAGCTATGATCGAAAAAGACCAACGGAAAATAATGTAATACGGACGGAAGTCATGCAAACTCAATTGAAAGCCTTACATGCAATGATGGAGGACGACGATATAAAGGCAGAAGAATTTCTTAAATCTGCAATAGAAAAAGAGAAGACGACTACTTTCTTGTATGGTCCACCAGAAATTGTCAAACCAACCTATGAAATGTATGCCGATTGGTTAATTGATAGAGGACGAAATGAGGAAGCCCTAGATTACTATGAGAAAGTGTTGGAGAGAGCACCGGGAAGATATATCCCAACGCAGGCTATCAATAAGTTGAAAAAAGTGGGGTAGGGAGTTATAGGTTCGCTTCTAAGGCCATTCACTAGTAGCAATTAAATACTAATTAAAACAAATTTTAGGACAACTCATCTCAGTCTTTTCTGGAAAAAGAATGAGAGATACGTTCGACTGCCTTAAAAACTTTTTCCAAAGAGAAGGTAAGACACTTGAAAAGTTTCTATGGTGAGTTTACCAAGATAGGAAAATGCCCTCCGTCCATTTGTATAATTGTGCAGTAAGATTGAATGAACGAAATATACTAATAAGGAAAACAGGTATTCTGTTCATAATAATGACATTTAATAAGGGCTTGATAGTACCTCTTATTTCCTTGTCCTATTCTTCAGTTGGCAATTCGCCTACACCCACGGCGGCATTTTTAAACCATATTTCTGTATAGTCTCCATTTTCATATTGTTTCGCGATATCTCCATCATAAGTCTCTGCCCCTGCACACCAAACCATGTTTTTTTCAGGATCTTTTCCATTGGTTTGATTGTAGGCACCTTGCTTGAAATAATTTAGTTCACCAGCATAGGCATTTTCACGCTCTACTCCATCTTGACCGATTGGAACAAATAAATTTTTAGTTTGCTCCGGGATATCTTCGTAATTTGGGTATTCTGTTTTTACTAAGTTTTTAGTGAACCGAATAGTATCATGACCTTTAGATTCAAAGGTAAGATACATGATTCCTTTATGCACATTGATTTCGTAACTAAATTCTTCTCCTAATTCAATTCCATCTTTAGGTTCTTCTGGAAAATCCGTCGGGCTTTTTCCAATAACAGACATATCATATCCCCAAACAGGGTAAGAGAAATCCCATCTTCCACCATTGTCATCACCGGCTGTATTAATTTCATAATTCCAAAAAACTGAACCTTTTTTGTGTCCTGGAAATTTTTTATAGAAGATTTTGCAAGGTTCGTTTTCATGTCCTTCACCGCTATGGATTTGTCCAACAACGGTCGAATAGGAAGCGGCCACTCTAGCATCGCCGGAGGTAGAAACCTGCATTACCTTCAACGTCCCATTTAGTTTTCCTCCTTCTTCCGGGGTCCATTGTTTTTTTTGATGTAATTCTGTTCTTGTATTACTAGAGTTTTTTGAGGTTACACCAGAATTTGGAGTTTTATACACTACCCAATTTATTCCATTATCTCCCGTTGCTTTACCTTTCGATGCATCATCTTGAGCAGCATAGAAAAAATCTTTTTGCTCATAATCTATTAAGTTTTCAACATGGGTTCCATCACCTAAGAGTATTTTAAATTTATCCATAAATGGAATCACATCACTAGGATAAATGGAATTTGAGACTTCTTTCTTGTTCTCTTTTTGACCTTCTTTTTTGCCATTATGCTGACTTGACTCTTTTGTCGAATTTCCGCAACTAATGAGAAATAACATAGAGCTTAGGATAATCAGAGACTGAAATATTGATTGCATTATTTTTGATTTAAATGATCATTTTTTTCAAAATACCCATTATTGGAAATAGCTCCATCACCTGTGAATAGAGTGGCTTCTTTAAACCAAACTTCAGCATAGTTTCCATCTTTGTATTGTTTCTGAATATCACCACCATGTGTTTCTGCACCAGAACACCAAACCTTATTTACTTCAGGAGATTTACCATTTGTTTGATTGTAGCAACCTTGTTTGAAAAAGAGACCTTCATCTGCATAAGCATTTTCACGTTCGACGCCATCTTGTCCTATAGGCACAAATAATTTTTGAACTTGCTCCGGCATATCTGACTTTTTAGTATATTCTGACTTGATCAAGTTTTTGGTAAATGTTTTTGTTTCATGTCCTTTACTCATAAATTTTAGGTGCATATCACCATCACCCTTAAGTTCGACTTCATAACTTATTTCTTCACCAAGGGCTATACCATCTTTGGGTTCTTCCGGGTATGTGTTTTCATCAGATCCTACAACAGAAAAGTCATATCCCCATACAGCAGTAGAATAATCCCATCTTCCATTATTGTCATCACCGGCTGTATTGATTTCATAATTCCAAAAAATAGAACCTTTTTTGTGACCAGGGAATTTCTTATAGAATATTTTTAATGGTTCATTCTCATGACCATCTGCACTATGAATTTGACCAATGACTACTGAGTACGTAGCCGCAACACGTGCATCACCTGTTGACGATACATTCATTACTTTGCACGTACCTGTCAACTTAGCTTTAGTCATAGGAGACCACTTTTTCAATTCACCCAATTCGGTTCTTGTATTATTAGAAGTACCGTGGGTATTTCCGGCATTGGGGGTTTTGTAAACTACCCAATTCCGATTTCCTTCGTTTGTAGTATAGAAGAAATCTTTGTTTTCAAAATTCATTGCTTTACCAACATTGGTACCATCTCCTAATATCAAATTAAAACGATCGTAAAATGGTATAACATCACTTGGGTAAATAGATTTAGATGCTTTTCCTTGGGTTGCTTCGTTGGTTGTCTCTCCTTGGGATGCGCTGCCTTTGTTTGATTCTTTAGCAGTATTCGAGCAACTAATTGGAATTAAGGAGGCACAAATCATCATTAGGACTAGTGCTAATATGTTACATTTTATATTCATAGTTTTTATTGAGTTCTTGTTTATATAATATTAATATACTGCTGTTATAATTTATCTAGTGACTAAAATTCGAGCAGATTTTTGTTCAGATATCCTGATTGGTATTAATTTCATTGTTTCAAAATACTATTTATTTTCAATTATAAAGGATTTCATGGTTGACTAATGTATCGTTTATTTTATTTTTCCTTTTAAAGAAATTTGCAGAAACTGCTTTTTTATTGTTTGTGCTGTGGAATACCCCTATAATCATTAATTATTTCTTTAATTTTAATGAATAAGCTTTGTATCAATCTTCTGTTAAGCAATAATACGTATATTTGGGTGCCCAGATTGGGTGTCCAGATTAATTTTTTCAATGATGCCTAAGATTATTTATATAATGGGAGTTTCTGGTGTAGGTAAAAGTACTATTGGAAACTTATTATCTGAGGAGCTAGATATACCATTTTTTGATGGAGATGACTATCATCCTGAGCATAATATCTTGAAAATGTCAAGAGGAGAACCTCTAAATGATTCGGATCGCTTGGGATGGTTGCAAGTACTAAATCAATTAGCAGTCAAACAATTAGGACTAAATAGTTGTATTATAGCTTGTTCTGCTTTAAAAAAGAGTTACCGTGAAATTCTAAATCTAACTATTGAAAATAGTTCTGAGTGGATTTTTCTTCATGGCTCATTCGATCAAATCACAGAACGGATCAATAAACGGAGTGGACATTTTATGAGTTCGGATTTATTGAAATCTCAATTTGATATTTTAGAAGAACCAGAAGATGCCATAAAAGTAGACGTAAGTATATCAACTATAAAAATTATAAAATTGATAAAAGAAGAGTTAATGCATAAAACGCAATTCGGTTTGTTTGGACTTGGAGTAATGGGGAAAAGCCTCAGTAGGAATCTAGCTAAGAATGGAATCCGATTGTCCTTATTTAATCGTCACGTTGATAAGACAGAAGAAGAAGTTGCAGCAAAATTTATAACTGAATTTGATGAATTATCGTCGGCACTTCCATTTGATAATATTGAGCATTTTGTGGATTCATTGCAGACTCCTAGAAAGATTATGTTAATGGTGAATGCAGGTAAAACGATTGATATAGTCGTGGATGCATTACTTCCTTACTTATCCGAAGGTGATATTTTGATCGATGGAGGAAATTCCAATTACAATAAGACAAAAGAACGAGTCGATTATTTAAAATCAAAGAAGATATATTGGATTGGTTCAGGAGTGTCTGGAGGAGAGGAAGGCGCATTAAATGGTCCCTCTATTATGCCAGGCGGAGATAAAGAAAAATATAAAGAAATACAGCCATTTCTTGAGGCGATTGCTGCAAAAGATAAAGATAATTTACCTTGTTGTACTTATATCGGACCTGATGGGAGTGGTCATTTTGTTAAGATGGTTCACAATGGAATTGAATACGCGGAAATGCAATTATTAGCCGAAGTATTTATCGTTCTAAAAGCATTAGGAAATAATCCGGATGAGATAGCCGATATCTTAGAATCTTGGACAGAGACTGCAGATAGTTATTTAATGAAAATAACGATGGACATCTTAAGAAAAAAAGAAGGAGATGATTGGTTGATCAATAAAATTATGGACAAGGCAGGTAATAAAGGAACCGGAAATTGGACAACAATAGCAACTGCTCAGCTGGGTGCTCCAAGTACTATGATTGCGACTGCTTTATTTGCAAGGTATATCTCTTTCTTTAAAGAAGAGCGGATTGCGGCGAGTACGAATTTTGGAACTAAGGATATAACTAAACCAAATATTTCAAACACGGATTTGTTAGAAGCATATCAATTTGCCAGAATTATAAACCATTATCAGGGCTTTAAACTCATTGGCGAAGCATCTAAAAGTTATGAGTGGGATTTAAATCTCAGTGAAATATCTAGAATCTGGACTGCTGGTTGTATTATCAAATCTGACCTTATGCTAAAGTTGGTTTCCGCTTTTAAAGACACAGATAATATGTTGACAGATAAAGGTGTTATTCAACAAATAAATAAATTAAAACAAAGTGCAAGAAAGGTAGTATCTGAATGTGTAGTAAATGAATTAGCCATTCCTAACTTAAGTGAAGCAATAAATTTTTTACACAGTATATCTGTAGCAGATTCTTCTGCTGATTTGATCCAAGCTCAACGTGATTACTTTGGAGCCCATACTTATCAAAGAAAGGACGACGAATCTGGAAAGTTCCATCATACCAATTGGAATTAATACTAACTAATTAAAATCAAAAACTCATGCCAGAACTTGAAAAGAAAAAGTCATTATTAAAAAGAATAATTGCTGTTGTATTAAGTTTTGGCCCTGGGATATTTGCCATTGGTTATACTATTGGGACAGGAAGTGTAACTTCTATGATAGTGGCTGGAAGTCAATTTGGAATGCAACTATTGTGGGTGCTTATGCTCAGTTGTTTGTTTTCTGGTGTATTGATGTTTGCGTATGGAAACTATGCTTTATTGACTGGCGATACCGCACTTTATGGGTTTAGAAAACATTTGAAATTTGGAAAGGCGCTCTCCATCTTAATCATTATTGGGGTAACATTTGGACAGTGGAATTCTTTGATGGGAATTTTGGGAATTTCTTCAAATCTAATATTTGAGATATTGGCAGTAAATTTTGAAGGTATGGCAGAATACAAATATCAGACCGTATTAGGAATCTCTATTGTCATTCTTATTGTATTTTATTCGATCTTACTTGTAGGGAAATATTCATTTTTCGAAAAAATATTAGTCATTTTTGTAAGCCTGATGGGCTTATCATTTTTATTGTCATTATTAATGGTGCAACCTCTTCCGATGGATGTAGTTAAGGGATTGATGCCAACAATACCAGATGTGCCAGGAGGTAAGATGTTAGTCGCTGCTTTTGTTGGCACGACGATGGCTGCAGCTACCTTTTTGTCACGGCCGCTTTTTGTCAAAGGTAAAGGATGGACGATAGATAATTTACAACAGCAAAAAAAGGATTCGATAACCGCAGCAGTTTTAATTTTTATTATTAGTGGTACGATTATGGCCGTGGCTTGTGGCGCATTGTATCATCAAGGTATAAAAGTAACCCATGTTTTGGATATGGCTAATACTTTAGAGCCAGTAGCGGGTAAGTGGGCAGTGACTATTTTCTTTGTTGGATCACTTAGTGCAGGATTATCATCTATTTTTCCAATATTGCTAATTGCGCCTTTACTGATCGCAGACTATCAATCAGGCGAATTGGATACTTCATCTATGCAGTTTAAAATGATCACTGGTTTTGCTTGTTTAGTAGCCTTAATTGGACCCATATTCGGAGCAAACCCAATCGAGATTCAGATTTTGTCTCAAGTTTTTAATGTCTTCGTTTTGCCTATTGTAGTGTTTGGAATTATAATGCTATTAAGGAATAAAAAAGTTATGAAAGATTATAAAACGAGTGTAGGTGTTTATATAGGTTTGTATGCAGCATTATTCTTTTCATTAGTAATCTCATTTAATGGTGTTCTTGCACTTTTCGAATATTTTTGAAAATGAATATTACGTCTTAATAATTGGCTTTTAATAAGATATGCTGAAATCAGTATTGAGGAAAAGTGAAAATTTAGCACAAGACTTTTAAAATAAATACTCAAATTCTGTGAAAATAAGTTTAGTAGATATAGATCAGAATAAATTGGTTCAAAATGAAGTGATTTGTAAAATCCGTGATTTGATCAATGCTAGAAACTTGGAAAGCGGAGATAAGCTCCCTTCTGAGAGGTTGATGTCTGAAAAGCTTGGGATCAAAAGAAATCATATCCGAGAAGCGATTAGAAGGTTAGAGTTTTTTGGAATACTAAAATCTAGAGCTAAAAGTGGGACCATTCTCGCCATTGGACTAATAGGATTTAATGGTATTATAAATGAAATAGTTGACATAGATACTCCTTCTTTTGTAGAGCTCGTCGAAACTAGAATATCTTTAGAGTTGAAAATAGTTTGTCTAGCGGCTGAAAGAAGATCTGAAAAGAATTTAAAGAAAATAAAAAAGGCGTTGGATGACTATAAGGCTAAGTTAATAAATGGTGAAGATTATTTAGAGGAGGACTTATTATTCCATTTAGCAATTGCTAAGGCAAGTAAAAATAGTACGCTGCTTACCGTTATGCTTTTAATTACACCACCTATCCTTGCATCGTATGATCGAGATATGGTTTGCGAAGGAGATCAAGTTATTACTGAGATTAAAAAGCATGAAGATATTTATTTTGCCATTGAATCGCAAAATCCTAAAGCGGCAAAAAAGATGATGCAGGCTCACTTTATTAAGTTGTCAACTATATCGAAAATCGAAAATATATAATTTAATAGAAATTAATCATGCAAAAATTAAAAGATAAAATTGCAGTTGTAACTGGTGGATCAAGGGATATTGGAAGAGCCATATCTGTAAGGCTGGCAAAAGAAGGTGCCAAAGTAATTGTAAATTATTTTAATAGTGAAGATGATGCAAAGGAGACTTTACGCCTAATAAAAGAAGCTGAAGGTGAAGCAGTGGCTGTATATTGCGATGTGTCAAAGCAGGAAGATATTAATACGATGGTATCCAAGACGAAAGATTTTTTTGGTGATAAAATAGATATCCTTGTAAATAATGCGGGTGGTTTATTTGCTCGTAAAACCATTGAGGAAGTGGATGCCGCATTTTACGATCTTGTAATGAATGTCAACTTTAAGTCAGTCGTTTTTGTGACACAGGCATTCAAACCGTTGATGTCTAAAGGTGGAACGGTGATAAACTTATCCTCTCAGGCCGGTAGAGATGGTGGAGGTGGAGGTTCTTCGTTATATGCAGCATCTAAAGGTGCCATCATGACCTATTCTAGATCTCTTGCAAAAGAATTTGGCCCTCAAGGAATTCGTGTTAATGCTGTATGTCCAGGGTTGATAGCTACAAAATTTCATGATGATTTCACAAAAGATGAAATAAGAACAAAAGTAGCGGGAGCAACTCCATTAAGAAGAGAGGGTAGTGCAGAAGAAGTGGCAGACCTCATTGCATATTTAGCATCGGAGGAGGCATCGTTTATAACTGGGAATAATATAGATATTAATGGAGGATTAGCTTTCAGTTAATTTTATTATAAAGGATTAAATAGTTGACTAAAATAAATGTTCGCAGTCATAATTCTTGCGAATTTTCTATTTTGCTCTTTTGATAAGGTCTCAAAAGAATGATAGTTTGATAAAGCCTCCTTAATTTAAGGATGGCTTTATTTTTTCCCTCTCTTACAATCAAACAAATGAATTGAGTCAAATGTCATCTCTACAAAGAGAAGTTTAATTTTGTAGAAACTGTCAACCTTTTTCAAGCATGTTCAAAGATCTACCACAACAACAATCAACAATGAAAAATTATACTCATTACCACCAAACAACAAAGAAAGCCTCATATACATCTCCATTTTTTTGCCAACAAAGCGGGGCTTTTTTTTCTAGTATGCTCTTATTCAATTGTTGTTGTATACCCCTAAAGTCTGTCCATATTTCACTTTCAGCAGGGTCTATTCCCCATTCTTTCTTCGGAGGTAAATAATATTTCTTTTTTGAATGATTAAGGCTAATAAACTTATCAATGTTTAAATAATAGCCTTTGATTGCTTTCTCATAAGTAGGACTAAAACTTGCTTTGTAATCATAGGGAATAAACAACGAAACGAGTAAACAAAGCGCTTGTGAAACTTCGCTAATATCTAATTCATCAAATTTTGACTTAGCCATCTTGTGATAAAGTAATGGAAATTGTCTGGTCTTTATTTTTTCTATTTTTTTTGTCAAAGAATCATTTCTATTTGGCCCAATCCAATTGTTTATCGTTTCAGAAGAAATAGTAGGATCATAAAGATAAAACTTATAAGCAAATTCTAAATGTAGGATTTCCTTTTTTTCTTCATTAGAAATAATGAAATCAATTTCACCGATTGTTGTTTTATCTTCAATAAACTGAACATTTTCATACAGGACTTTATAGTTGGTTGAAGATTTTATTAATTCAGAAACAATTGTTTCTACTAAGTGCCCCAATCGTAAATTGGTAGGTAATTGAAAATGTAAATCATTTATTATTTTCAGTGAGGATAAGTCGAAGGTTTGCAATCCAGTGATTGAGGAATCTAGTCCAGTCGTTTTCAATATTGATGAAATTCTTGACTTAGTCTTCATATTATGGTTCCTAAATAAAAAAGGTGCTCTTAATTTATTTTTTCTTCCTCAGTAATACAGGCTATTGTTTTGGGATTTGTACCAAGATGAAGAATTCTACTTCCTGATTGGTTTACAGGATTTATGCTTTTACCAATTACTATTCCATCTTCGGGACAAAAATATTCTCTTATTATTTCACCAAATATCGTTTTTACTTCTGCAATTTTATATCCTTTTAATATATTTTCTCCTAGCTTAGGAATTACACTTAAGATGCCACCTTCGTCCGTATATAGCCAATAAGATTGCTCACATAAAACAGTATGTTTGACAGGGCAAAGAATTTCGCCAGGTAACATTTTTAGATCATACAATACATTTTTTACACCTATAAGGCAATTTTCAATTACATCATCTTGAAAAAGGTGTGGATCTTTTAGCTCTAACGTTATTGTTTTTATTCCATTTTTTGCCGCTTGTCCTCTTAGAGTTGCATCGTTGGGAGGATTGTGAAGTATTATTTCAGGATTCTGTAATCTCGCCATTCTAGAACTAAACTCATCCGACATATCCGCTCGAATATAATATGTGTTGACTCGCCCAAAACTTGCCGTATGTAGATCTATCAAATAATCAAATTCTTTTATTATTCTAGTAAACAGTCGATGAATGTATAATTCACTTTGGTTGCCATTACTTTTTCCTGGGCTTATACGATTTAAATCAATGTCATCATTAAATTTTCTTTGTTCCAAAAGCAGTCCTGGTACATTAGCAACCAGCACCCCTACAATTGTTCCATATAATTCATCTAGATTCAATCCTTTGAATAGTTCTTGGATGACGGGGATGCCATTTAGTTCGTTGCCATGCAAGGCAGCGTTAAGTCCAAGTGTAGGCCCACTATGTTTGCCTCTCGCAACCAATATTGGTATTCGAATAGGCTCACCGATACCGTTATTTACAATATGCAACCAAGTTTTGCTAATTTTCCCTTTTGGAAAATCTTCAATCTTTAATTCATGTATATGTTCGGCTGTATATTCGAGCATTATTTAGTTTATTTTAAATTTATGAGTCGGATCGTAAAATAAGTACACAAGGACTATGGGTCTAACTATATTGAACGTAAATGTTATTCTACAAAACGATCAAAAAAAATGTTCGGCCATTCTTAGATCAAGATAGTGAAAAATAAATAAGTGTTCTATGACTTCTGAAGATAAAGATGTAGGGAAGAAATTAAATTTAAAACCTTTATAATAATGGTGATATAATGATATTTTGGGTGGAGCTGTTCAGGGTTCTATCTAAAAAATTTTTTATAATAAAAAAAAAGCAGAAATACTCCAACGTCGAAATATTTCTGCTTTATGCTCAACATGCAGCTAATCGCATGATGTGTACTAATGCATCACAACAATTTTATAAGTCGAAAAAGTATTCTTTGGCGATTTCGCATGTACCATGTATACTCCATTGATGAATTCACTGATATCAATAGTTGTTTCTTGTGATATAGAAGTATGACTCAATATTCTTTGACCATATTGATTACAGATTGAAATAATACCTAATTCAGATTCTGATGTAATGGTGATTTCATTACTTGCAGGATTAGGGAAAATATGTATTCCCTGACTTTCAGATGTAATGAATATTGTACTCGTTGTAGAACTATTTTCACTATTAAATGTAGGATCCATAAATTGAAAGTCTCCTGTTCCATTTGGAAATCTGCCATAGGAAATATCTGCACTTTGTTCTGGATAGTCTATGGCATCTACATATGCAGAATCTGTATCTACTAAAATAATGGATTCGCCGGATCCAGATAATTTAAAATTACAATGGAGTCCTGTTTGGTCTTCATCTTCATCTGCCCATATGATGAGATATCCGTCGGGTTCTATAGTAGTTCCTGCAGGGAATGTCCATTGCGTTAAGTCAGCAGCATTATCTGTAAGGTAGTATCCGCTTAAGTCAATGCTTTCTGAGCCATTATTATACAATTCTATCCAGTCTTCATATTCACCATCTTGGTCAACAACCGTAGAATCATTGGATGCCATAAATTCATTAATGACGATATTAATTATTTCTATAGTTGTGCCCTCGCAGCTACAACCATCGGATAAAATTACATCAATCTCAGTATTGGGATCTCCATCATCACAGGTAGTGCCAGCTGATTGTGATGCACCAATATTTGCATTTGAGTCATCACAATCTTCATTGGCACAGATGCCATCATTATCCATATCTCCTCCAAAAGTTGAACAATCAAGAACATCATCATTATTTGAATTAAAGGTATGGATTGAAAATTGAAATTCTCCAGTTCCATTGGGAATTCTAGCGTAGGCGATGTCCGTCATTTGTTCTGGATAATCTATAGCATCTAAAATATTAGCATCTGTATCTAAAAATATAAGCGATTCGCCGGATCCAGATAATTTGAAATTAGCGTGAAGTCCTTCTTGCTCTTCGTCTTCATCTGCCCAAACGATCAGATATGCGCCTGACGCTATAGTTGTGCCATCAGGAAAAGACCACTTGGTCAAATCAGCACTATCATCTGTTAGAAAATATCCACTCAAATCTATATTCTCAGTACCATTATTATACAACTCTATCCAGTCTTCAAATTCTCCGTCAGGGTCTGTTACTGAAATGTCATTGGAAGCCATAAATTCATTAATAACCAAATCACCTGCCACAACATTACCTATAGTAGCTGTTATTGTGTGGTATTCAAACTCTGCTCGTACTGGTGAAAATTTCCCAATATTATCATTTTCTGCATAGATATAATATTGAGTTAGCTCACCAGTTATTTCCAACTCTACACCATAAAGTCCATCGTTGGCAGCACCATCGCCATGTATGCCGTCATCAAACATTTGTACTCTGGTGAAGGGTGCTGTCATCTCATTTCTAACACCTAGATAGACCATATTTTCATCCGTAATTTTTGTATTAATTGTAATCACCTCATTGACAGAAGGCGAAGGATTCGAAACAGTAATATCTGTAATACTTGGCTCAGCTAGTGTGAAGTCACTCTGGCTCAATAGATAGTCACTTCTTCCATCCATCAAGCTAGTAATACCTGGAGTAGAACCACCACCTCCACCGGGTCCACCACCTCCGCCAGGTCCACCGCCTCCACCATTCACGTCAGTGGTTAGATTATTTATAAAGTCATTGTAAGTGAAAAATTTATTTCCATCAGCTTGTACTGACGCATCTATGGTTGACTGTAAAGAAGTAGCTATATCAGAGTAGGCGTTGTTCTCAAAATTTTCTAAAAGCATGGTTTTGATATGTGCCAAATACATTCTTTTGTACATAGGGACACTTAATAATCTCTGAACTAGCGGAAATTCTGAATCTGTACTGTGCAGCAGATGACTCATCTGTTGCTTAGCGTTTGTGTTATTGAGATTTGTAGTGCCTGTCATAGAGAATACACCAAAAGCTTCATTTAAATCCCAGACAACCGGTAAAAATCGATTAAAATCATTTCTGTATAAATAATAGTTTTGAGAAAAGGCACCAATATAACTATCTAGATTGACCACCACATTGTCGAATGCTAGCATCCATAAGACACGGTCCACATCCAACATTTCACCAATGTCCTCGGTATGGTTTGCCAGTGTATCACAGAGGTCTATCAATTCTTGCCATCCATCATCTGATTTCAATTCATACGCATCATAATAGTCCGTGCTGTCCTGACCTATATAAACTAGATTAGGAAAATCGTTAGATTGTGGTCCAGCTCCATCCGGAGGCGAACACTTGAACCGCGTATTATTTTTAGACCCAAATCTGCTACTCATAAATTTTTTGGACACTGACTCGGTATTCGAATATAGACCGATCAATTCTCCATTAACATAGAGATTTGCAAAGTTTGCTAATGGAGCATCCATATATTGACCTACGATCTGATATCCTAGTACATCACGTATGAAAGAAGGATCCTTGTAGCCATTTGCCAGTTTGATATCTGTATACCCGTCATATTCTTGGTCTATATAAGTGTCTAGTTCTATGTGCCATGGATTCTTCACCTGATTAGCTCTATAAGAACTATTACCTTTATATTTTACTCCGATACTGTCAAATGTGATCCCATTAATGGTAATGCTCTGTGCCATTATGTATCCAGCATCTGATGAATACGCATTATCCATAAGTTGATCCCAGTTGGTTTCTGCAAATGTTAATTCTATTGTTTGTACATTATTTAAATCATAAAAGTCTTGTGCAAACAATAGTGACGATGCAAGTGCATAGAAAATTGATAATAGGGTTTTCATAGTATTATGTATGTTTTAGCAAGTAATAGCGTACTTATATCCTAGATTCTGCACATTTGAACTTCACCGAGAATAAGCCACATAATTAAGACAATTTTGTCTTATATAGACCTACTTTTTATAATTATTTTTTAGACCTAGAGTAATTGGGAGTTTCAATGTCTGAATCGAGGAAATTGTCTGATTTAAGGTTTTTATGATTCCTAAATCACAGACTTTCACACATTTAAGTATTTCGCTAATTTCTACATTACTAATAGCTTAGCTTTGAGCACAATAAATACGAGCAATCCTGTAATCCATCTAATCTGTGATTCTACTTTGTTTATCCCGCGAATACTTAACGAAACCCCCTTGTCTGAATCGAGGATTTTGAATGATAAATGGATTTCGCTGATTTATGTATTACTTGTAGGATGGATTTGGAAAAAAATCAATGTAATCCTTAAATCCGTAAGACCTGTGATTCTGCCTTATTCCATAATTAAATCCATGTTCGTAAACCGATCATCTTAAATGCTTCAGTTAAAATACTCGAGCCATTATGTTTACTTTTATTCATGAGCATTCTCAAAAAATAGGAAAGTTCTACAGCCGAAATGTTTAAGGAACCTGGTGCATCCATCATGTGTTTGTAAGGCAATACTTTCGGTTTCGGATGTCCTTTGTATCCTAATGATAAATTTGCTTTGTTTATTGAATCAAATTTGTAGCTAAAATTATCCATCCCCCACGGGATCAAATAAATTACGTCTCATATATTCTTCATAGGCCATTCTAGTTTGCACACTTATTGCTTCGGCCAAGTAAACAATTCCCCAATTAGTGTAAGACATAAACTCTCCTGGTTTCCACCGAAGCTTATTTTGTTTTTTAATCTTTTCATATGCTTCGGCAGAAGAATAGAATAGGCAAGAAGCGGCTAATTCACCGAAAGAAAGATCAGCTAAGCCAGAGGTGTGTTCTAAGAGGTGTATTAATTTTAGAGGTGCATCAAAGTCATTAACAATATGAGTAGTCGGAATTATTTTTGTGAGGTCATCATAGATTGAACATATTTTTTTCTCATGGAGCTGCATCACTGCGGCAGCCGTTAAGGATTTACTGATGGGGACGATTCTAAAATGTGTTGTGGCAGTTACTTTTTTGTCTGATTCAATATCAGCATAACCAAAATATTTTGACTATATTATTGAATCTGATTTTATAACTAGTATTTGACGACCAGTAACATTTTGATCTATAAGAATTGAATCTATTTTATGGTTGAATTGATTTGTATCTTGTTGGCCTTGAGCAAAAAAGGTAAGTCCTAAAAGTAGTATGATCATATTGCTTTTTTCAATCATAAGTTCAATTTTATTCTATGTAACGTAGTAACTTGACCCTACGCTACACTTTGGCGCATACTATGATCATGAGCAATCTTCTAGCTAATCAATGGTCGATTTATATTTAATCTAGGTGTGTGGGTTAAAGCATACAAAGAGAAAAACCTGAGAATAGAAACTATTATTTTAATTCATCTTTTTTAATCAAATAAATAAACGCATTCTCATTTTTCACCAATGCATTTTCTAATTGAGACAATAACTGTATCCTGTACATAGGAACTTCAAAATCTATTACTTCTTTTGGTGATAATAAAATCATTTCTTGATATGCATTCGAATTCATAAGTTCAATTGCTTGATTCAAATAAGATTTGTTCTTATTTATATTTAGAATCCTCCAATCGCAATATTTTATTTCATTTGGTTGAGAAGCTATATGCATATTTAATTCTCCATAATTATTTATTCCTATATAGTTGCAATATAATCCGGCATAGATAGGCGTTTCGGTTTCAATGTTATGATATATATAATTATAAATATTTTCGGCATTAGAGAATGGCCTAATGATATCTGAATACAGAAATATTCCAGCACTAGAAATTTGAATAATGAAGAATAGATGTATGAAAATAGAGCTAATTTTTTTTGAGATATTTAGGATATAAATATTACCCATGATTGATTTTTTCTCAATCCACATTAAGGCTACCAGTGAAAATAATAGAAAGCCACCGACTCTTTGGCTCAAATGTAATCCTGTAAAAAGACAAAATATGAATATTGTAAATGCGTAAAAATAGAATACCATATAATATCCACTTTTCCTTTTTAGTAAAAATAGAGGTATACTCCAACTAAGTAGTATTAATGGAATAGAGACTTTCTTATAATTTGAAGTGAAGAAATTGGTGTTCCACAGATTAGAATCCCAAATATCCGGAAAGGGGACAATCGCCTTCCACCAAATGGTCACCAATTTCCCCAAGGCTTGAAGATTTAATCCGTTATTAATGTCAAAGTAGAAGTAGTGGTCCGAAGGAGCTTTTATAGTGAAAAGCGCAAATATCACCATAAAAATTAATAAGAGTATAGACCCTAATTGGTTTCGTAAATTTTGTCTTTCGTCGTATAATATTTTTAAACTTAACAATGCACTAAGTATCAATCCAAAAAGATGGCTATTACAAACTAATCCCAATAGAAAAAATGGCAATAGTAACTTTCCATTTTTTTCGTAGACTATACAAAAGAGAAGAAGGAACAAAATCGTCATGGCATAATTCCTGCTCAGAATGCCATATTCAAATAGAGGATAATAACTAAAAATGAAAAATATATTATACCTCTTTCTAAATGGGGATTTAAATAAAATTATAATGGCAATTAGGATCGCTATTAATCCTTGAAAAATTTTAACAAAAATAATGTTTGAGGTTACCTTACTTATGAGCCAAAGACATAAAACCCAAAGCATTGGATGTCCATCATATTTGTATTTGTCAAATAAATCAGTAAGACTAGAAGAGTCTCTAGAGACAAGCCAATGATGGCTTTCATCCATCCAAAATTCATGGTATGACAAGCCTATACCTAATAATAAAATGTACAGAAAAAGGAAAAAATATAGATCGACATTTTTCCATACTAGGTTTTTCATAAATTAATTATTAATTATTCTAAGTTAGGTTGTGCAGATTAAAATTGTTTCAATATCCCTTCAAAATCACTTTAAAATTAATTCAGATTCGTGGTGGATTTGATGATAAAAAATATGATATCTACATTGCTCTTTATACCCAAAGCATCGGCGCCACAATCGAAAGATAGTGAAATTATTCGATAGGGTGCAAGTCCCTTGTATGTAGGGCGATGTAGCCTTTTTCACTGAACTATTTTATTTTATAGGAATCCAATTTATAATGAAGTGAAAAGAGGGTAACTGCTTGCGAAAGAGTGTTTTGGTGTTACATCAATCACTACTATATGAGATTTACTTTTGAGACATTTGTACGTTGCTAATTTGTCCAATCAAAGCTTAAGATGAGCATGCTCAGCTAATGGCCTCATGGATGACTAATAGAAGAGGCACTATTGCTTTTATTCTATGAAGGCTATTTCTTGCCCAGCATAAGAGAATAAAGTCTTCTGCTTGGAAAGGACTTCTTATTCTATAAGTCCGTCTAGCATAAGTTTATAATGATTCTGACTTCTCCTTTTTTTTAATTGCTCTTCTGAATATTTTTCTTTTGTTTCGTCATGATATTTAGAATCAACAACGACACTAATATCAGATACTTCCATATTCCCATTACCATCTATAATTAAATTAAAATCCTTATCTAAGAAATGCGGACTATTTGACTTGCTAAAAATCTTACTTGGTTGTACGAAAATGAAAGCATCTAATTCGTTTGCAATTTCATTAAGAATATTTTCAAATTCCGTTGTTATGTTTGGTTCTACCATAAATGGCATTTCACAATTGGCTGACATTACCTTGTGTAAAAATTTGTTTCTTAGCGCCTCATTGCTAGTAGGAAATGACTGAATAAAGTTTACCATTCCAGACAAGTTTTGAGTAAGTCCACATTCTATCTTATCGAGTTTATAGGAAGGATTTTCTCGCTCTCGATAATTTATTTTAAGTGTCTTAGTTTTGCCAAATAATCCACCTTTGATTGTAGCGACTAATCCTTTTTGCTTTCCATTATCGTTATATTCAATTTTTGCTTTAGGTAATTTTGCTTTTACTATTCTTGCTACATCTGCAAATCTTAATTGATGAGAGTATATTGTACAGTTTTCCATTTTTAGTTTTGTGCAACACAAAGGTATTATGTCTAAATACAATAAACGTTTATTTTAGCTGAACCCATTTTTATAGCTTGATTAAGCTGAAAGTCTTTTATAGTAGTAGTGAAATTTTTGGTTTTAAGATAACAAATAATTGAATATGTGTAGAAGTCTAATTGTTAGTAAATAGGCTATAGAGTGCAAATCGCGCCACAATAAGTTTTACATTCGCAAAGAACCTGTCCTTTTCCTGAGTGAAGTAAATTGATTCACTTTCATTTAGTATTATCTTCTATCCATGCATTCGTAAACGTATCAGATTTATTCAGTTTTTCTTGAACGAGAGAGGCTTCTATTTCCCACTCTATACCATCAAACTTTGAATTTTCCCCTGATCGCACATTCCATGCTGATTCATGTAAGCCAATCCTCACAAGATAATCCAAAAATTTATTTGCTTCAATGTTGCTAATAGTGTCCTTTATTTCGATTTCACATAAGTATTTCAAGGTGTCATTTATGAGACTTGCATTCATTTCTTGATCTAATATTTCGCCGGCACTAATTGACTTGATTTCATTTAGGATTTTATAGACCAGTTTATTATTTCCTTCTTGGATTCTTCTTTGCCAAAATTCTCTGTAATACTTTGGAGAATCTTCTTTTTGCCCATATGTTGATTCTAAACTATCAATAAGCACCTTTAGTGATCGTGTATTATCAATACCTAGTGTCCAATCTTCAGTCCAATTTAGATATTCCAATATGCTATTGTACCCAATTGCCCTAAATGTTTCATGTATCATTTCTAGATTCTGGGGTTGTTTTATCCAGTTATTTGATGGTTCATAACGATACTTGATTGATTTGAAACTTAATTCCTTTTCCTTGAAATGAAGCTGCTTATCCACTTCCACATTGTTTGCGCAGGCAATGATCAATGGGAACGGTATAGTAATAAGTGGTTTATTCATGTTTGTTGCTGATAAATAACTAATCAGAAGTAAGTACTATAGTCACGTGGTACTTTATTTGTCCTTTCTAAGAATTTTCTCCATTTTTCTTCCTCGAGCTAATTCATCTACCAATTTGTCCATGTATCTTACTTGTTTATACAAAGGAAATTCGATTTCTTCTATGCGATATCCACAAATCATTCCTTTGATGAGGTGGGCATTAGGATGTATTTTTGCTGCATTGAAAAATTCTTCGAAAGTAGCTTCTGTATCAATTAGTTCATCTAACGTCTTCTGGTTAAATCCAGTTAGCCACTCAATGACTTCATGCAGTTCTTCTTTAGTTCTACCTTTCTTTTCTACCTTATTCACATAATGCGGATAGATAGATGCAAAAGTCATTTTTGCAACTGCATCATTTTTTTCAACAGTAACTTCCATTTGTATAAGATTTAAATTTTGAATTATTATGTGCTAAGAATACCTCTGCTAGTCATACTTTTTCACTTTCTATTTTTCGCTCAGTTCCTTTGCTTTAGCTAGCCAATTTCTCCAAACCAATTTTTGATCTTCAAAATCACAAGTGTAAGGTCCAGCTTGAATTGATAGCTTACATTTTGATCCTTCTTTTTCTATAATATATTTTTCTTCGTATTCAAAATCAGGAAAATCATAATCAATTCTTATAAGTTCGTGTTCTATCCATTTTCCTACGATTCCTGTACTTACAATTCTATCAGGCTCATACTTAAAATGAACTTTAGATCCAAGCAACCAATCCGATTCCACAAAAGCATTCTTATCAAATTCTTTCCCTAATTCTTTTGAATAATTTTTATTGGTAATAATATCCCAAACTTCAGCTGACGTGGCGTCAATGACAATGTTAACTGAAACAACTTTAGAATTCTCCATTTATTTTTATGATTTAAAACATTTCATAATATAGGATACATTCAGCAAAATAACAAATGTATTATTAAGGTGTATTGTTAGCTTCACGTGTGATAGCTTATCTCCCTCTTTTTTTTAAGAGAGGTTCGAAAGTTGAGAGAAATTTCGGAGTGAGTATTGACATATTGTCGTGTCTGTGTTTATACTAACTCAGTAATTTCTTCTAAAACAATGGGCTAAAATGCCATTTCAATGGTACAATATTCATTAGGTGAAAATATTTTACACCCTTGAATAAAAAATCATTGTTTGATTACAGATATTTTTTTTGTACGTGCTTTAATAAGCAAAGTGGCCGTTTTGAAAAAGAAGTCTTACACAACTATTCTATCTCATTGTAATTTATTTCACGAGTTCACTGACGCCCTCAACTTGTGAATTATCATATCGGCCAGAATCCAAAATCTCAAATAAATTCTCCATCGTTTTGATAGGACCTAAAGTCACAAATAAATTGACTAACCATGCTGGAAGGCTTCCGGCTGGATCCATTTTAGCATCAAATTCAATATATACCCATCCGTCTTTTTTAGGTGTAAGTGTATAATGAGACAAAAAGTCTTTTACTCTAATTGTGGAGCCAGTTTCTTCAACTTTACCTGTAATTCCTACTGATTCTGTAAAAATAACTTTGGTCTCTGGGTCTTGAGACCATTTATATTTCATGACCAAATCTCTATTAGTAATAGGAAAAGGAAAATCAGATTTAACATAATAGATCAATGTATTTTTATCAATTCTTTCTACTGTATACGATTCTGGTGTCTTATAGACCCATTCTTTATGGGATTCCGGATCATCGAAAGCAGCCATAATTGCATTAAGGGTTGTCTGATATCGAGTTAATATTTTTATTTCTTTAAATTTCTCACTTTGTTTTTTTCTTGTATAGACAATAATACCATTTGATTCTTCAGACAGCTCCCAGCCATCATCTTGAGTGAAGGCAGGAAAAGAAAAAATAAGAAATAGAAAAATAATAATTATTCTCATGGATATATACTGTCTTTTACAAATGTAAAACCAATTTATAGACCAAACAGTCTCAGAAATAGGATTATCTAAAATATAAAGATTAAATTATAGATCATTGAGTAACAACAATACTTATGCCTCCATTTTCCAAAGGATGATCATTGTCTATGCCACAAAAAACTTCTTAAGAGTCATTATAGATAATTCACTTACCCTAAAATGCTACACCTGATTTTAGTGTCACCTTAGGATCAAATCAGCAAAATCACAAATGAGGTATCTTTCAATTTACTGTTTTTCTTTTGGGATGGCTTACAGCTCTTTGTCGCCGTCAGGAACCAGGACGGGCGTGTGCTGTAAAGTTTAGCTTTTCTGTTTTAGTTTTATCATTTCTGTTTTTTCGTCGTATGTGTAATTTACGATTTCACCTGAATCTATTAAAATAATTGTTTGATCAATGATATGCAATGGAACTATGAACCATTCTCTTGGAGTATGTCTTTTACCTTTTTGATCATAGATGTCTATATCTAAACAAACATGACCAAAGAATTTGTGCAGCAGCAATTCAAGTTTTTGAGTTGTCATGTTGTAAGTTTTATACAAACTAACTTCTTCTACATTCGCCATTAAATATGTTGGTTCATTTATTGCATTTTTGGTTCGATCTTTAGATGTAGTTGTTGTGTAACCAATCTTAAAAAGATTTGATAATGATTTTAATTTTTCTTTTTCGCTTTTCGATTTTAGGACATATATGTAACCTGATTCAACATCATTCTTCGAAATACCTTGAAAATTATCAAGATGTTTGTCAATGTGCTCAGTTATCCTTCTACCGTCTTTGTATAATTCAGCGGACAATGATCGAAGTAATAAATCTGACTCAGTCCCGTTTTCAAAAATGACCCTCAAACGAGCATTTGTTTTCCCATTTTTATCTAATTCTCTTTTTCCAATTTCTGCCACATATAATAAAACTCCTTTCAAAACAAAGAAGTAACCTTTATCTATTTGCTGTTCATTTTTAAATTGGGTGATTTGCCGACTTCTTTCCCTCAAGTCTCTTTGGCAGTTGATAAAAAGATGTTCAAAGTCTTCAAAATTCTTACAGGGTTTTCTTTTTGCAATATAGTCTGGCATTGTAGTATCCTTGGGCACATGCTTGAAGTCATACAATCCTAGATCATCACCACCTAATAAGTCTAAAGTATCATCACTAAATATGTCATCGATAGAATTTATTTCTTTTGGTTCGCTTCTTAAGAGCTTGTAGTCATCGTAAGGTTCTAATGCCATCATTTTTTCACCTTCTTCTCTGAGTGACTTTAATCGAGTATAGAGTTTATATTCTGCTATATTCGACATATTGGGTTCAGGTTCTTTTTTGTTTGCTTTGTAGAAGTCTGTAATTTCTTGAAAAGACGCCGTTAATCTTTCATCAGCAGTTTGTGCTTTGACTTTCGCCTTCACATTGAGGAGGCCCAATGGATCATCACCGAATATTTCGTCTAATATTTTATTCTTGTCCTGCATCCTGTTGACGCTTGATTTTTTCCTGTCTTAAATAAATAATACATTCTGCCATTCTCTTTTATAGTGCATCGTGTGAATTAAGCTTTGGCTCTCGCTTATGGAGTTTAATAAACTCTTGAATCTTAGGCCATAAGATTTTCGCTTCTTCAAAGTCCATCTTTATTCTTGTAGCCTCTAT
>Ga0209828_1000475_pt1 | contig 38367 bp, 31 predicted proteins | sample MaitaG_FD_187429 | JGI IMG/M metagenome (GOLD analysis project Ga0209828, IMG submission 187429) | Marine algal microbial communities from Maine, USA - Maine_Asex2 metaG (SPAdes) (version 2) | ecosystem: Host-associated > Algae > Red algae > Unclassified | place: Maine, USA | collected 2015-01-05
GTTTGGCTTGATAGCAGTAACAATTGATATGCAGTGCTTAAACTGTGTATTACAAAAAATCTCTGGTTTTCACGAAACTACACCTTTAGTTTCGATGTTGTCAGTCGTTCTCAGCTTTTATCGGTGTGCTTATATCCGAACTTGAACATCGAATTTTCGTAACGAGGGTGTGTCAAATTATGTATAAATTTCACGACTTAAAGTCTTGAGGAATGTTTTGAAATCACATTCGATAATTTATGCATTCCAATTAGCGCAGAAGGAGGTCAAGAGTGTTAGCAAATCCTCGAAATTCTTTGCAGATACGATAGAAAACTGTTACGCATCATTTCGACACTTTTACACTACCTTTCTCTCACCCACCAAACGGACAGAACGACTGCCTGCCTGGCCACAATTAACTTCGTCGGCTTACGCGCTACAGTCGACTGAGTAGCTGTGGCCAGAACGGCTATCAAGCGTCGTCTTTTGACTTGATCTCACTTAAAAACGCATTGACCTCTTCTTTAACCTCTTCCTTACCTTTTCCATAGCGTTCCTGAATGATACCTTCCAGCTTTTCACGATCGCCATCGGCCTCGTCAAGCTCATCATCGGTTAACTCTCCCCACTTTGCCTGAGCGGAACCCTTTAGCTGCTTCCAGTTTCCTTTCACTTGATCCCAGTTCATAACTTTCTCCGGTTATTCATCGTTAACATTTCAACGAATGTTGAAAACGTAGGGTACAGATAAGGAGTCCAGAGATATCTGATTTGTAAATTTTATCCAACCATCCGAAAGGAAAAATTGGATTTCGACAGCCTCGGTAAGTAGGCTTCGGGCATTTACTTTAAAGAAATGCTGTTCTGGATAGTCGAATAAATGTCATGATAGTATGTTGCGAGTAGTACCTTGCACTACTAACTTCGCCAACAGCCGTGAGATGTGTAAAAAATGACATCTGGTTTTGGCAATTACCCGAAATTCAAAGCAGCTGAAAATATGGAATGCTCGCACTGGCCCTGCCCTTGATGTAGTCTACAACAGTCGTTGTTTGAAACAGTAAGATGCCCAACCGACCACATAATTAACTGGAGTGTATGTAAATGATTAAAAACCTATCAGCTTTTGCAGGATTGATATTGCTCTCACACATCCCCTATCAAACTTCTGCCGCACAAATTGCGGATCAAGAGCTAGTCGGGGTAGCAACCAGTGCTGAAACAATTCTTCGGGTAACGAGCGATTCGAAAAAAGAAAATAGTGAAAGTAAGGATACGGGTGAGGCGTCCTACAATGTCGAGGACTGCAGCGAACTGGAAGATGATGATTCTGAAGTTGATGCGAAAGAGCTTGATGATTGCGAAAGTATTGTTAAATAATTGGGCGCGCGCCCAGCACAAGGCATTGGAAAGTGTGCGGAGTCATCGAATCTCTGCAGGCTTTACATCTAGTCCAAACACTCAGCCAGAAATCTGAAAACTTTGCAGCACTGCGGCAAACATATGTTGGCAATAGCTGATATTTTAGCGATACCAGGCTTGCATTAAAATCATTTACGCGAGAATGTGAATATAACGGCACTCAAGTTAGTGCTTTGTTTATCAGTGCGAGCTAACGAAAAGGTTTTTTAACAACAAACCCTGATGTGCAAGACATATACAACTGACAGACTCCTGCTGCGTCAGTGGAAAGACGCAGATCGTCGTGAATTTACTGAGATCAACAATGACCCCGACGTCATGCGCTACTTTCCTCAAAGATATACAAGTGAGGATTCTAATAGATTCGTAGACCAAAACCTCACCCTTATCGCTAATGAAGGCTGGGGAGCATGGGCAGTGGAGCTTATTGAAAGCACTACGTTCATCGGATTTGTTGGCTTTTCAATCCCTGCACAGTGGCACCCTTGCGCGAACCATATCGATATAGGCTGGAGACTTGGCAAGGATCATTGGGGCTACGGATATGCCACTGAGGCGGCACGATTCTTATTGAGGATTGGTTTTACTTCGCTAGGGTTTAATAAGTTGGTATCGTATACATCCGAATGCAATTTGCCATCAATTAATGTGATGAGAAAAATTGGCATGTTCGACGATGGTATTGGTTTCGAACACCCTCGAATTGAGGTTACTAGCCCATTACGCAAGCATGTGGTCTATCGTTTGTCCAAAAGCCAGTGGCAGGCAAAAAACGCTTGATTCGTAACCAATTACAATTGTGCGTAATCTGCAGCTTGGTACCAGTAAGGAAGGCAACATGAAATTGATTGTGGATTTTGATTTTATCAGCGTGAGATAAAAACCCGATGAATATCAAAGTCATGATTGCCAAAATCAGAATCATGAGCGGCGCTATGCTAAGACTGCATAATCGTAAAACGATACAAAGGCCAGAGCCAAGCCTTCAACTCGATGAGGGCCGAGGCCAAACTCTGATCAATGGGTATACCCACGAAACACCGCAGCAAAACTACGCAGCCACCTCACTCACTTGCTGCATCCTATACAGATCGCGGTATCGACCTTTCAGCGCAATAAGCTCACCATGTGTCCCTTGTTCGACAATCTGTCCTTTTTCAATATAAATGATACGATCAGCCTGGCGGATCGTGGACAAGCGGTGTGCAATAATAAACGCTATTCGGCCTTGTAACAACGAGGTAAGACCTTGTTGTATCTCTTGCTCTGTCTCCGAATCAACAGACGAGGTGGCCTCGTCCATGATCAGAATCTGCGGGTTAGACACAATAGCGCGTGCAAAGGACACTAACTGTTTTTGTCCAGCGGATAACCGATCGCCCCTCTCCCCAGCTTCGCTTTGATAGCCGTACGGTAGTGACGTAATAAAGTTGTGAGCACCTGCAAGCTTACTCGCCCTGATTATCTGTTCATCAGTAGCATCAAGCGATCCATAGCGGATATTAGTCATCAACGTGCCGTTGAATATATGATTGTCCTGTAATATCACGCCCAGTCTTGATTGCAACCAGTGCAGGCTCAAGTCCCGATATTCAATATCATCGATATCCACTGTGCCAGCAGTAGGTTCATAAAAACGCGCTATTACATTCACCAGCGTGCTCTTGCCGCCACCCGTTGGTCCAACGATTGCGATCGACTGACCAATCTGTGCCTCCAGATTTATCTCACTGAGTATGGCTGGCGTGTTTTGACCTTCGTAAAAAAAACTGACGTTCCTTAAACTGATATTACGAATCGTTGAGTTCGATGCGCTTTTAAGCACAACCTTGTCTTTAATCGTTGGCTCGGTATTGATCAGCCCCAGTATTCTTTCAGCAGATGCCTGCGCCATCTGCAACTCGGCGAACCGTGAGCTTATCTGTTGTACAGGCTCAAAGAGTTGGGTGGCAAATCTCATGAAGGCGATTAGTGTGCCTACAGATATGGCCCCTTCCAACACGCTAAAACCGCCAAGCACCAATGTCAAACCAATAGCCAGGCTTGCCAGCGTAACAACCACCGGCATATAGATAGAGGCATAGGTAAGATTTCTGACTTTGGCGCGTGATAGCTTGCTGACAAGTCGGCCGAAATCCCGGCTATTGTTCTGCTCGCGCACAAATACCTTGCTCGTCAGCACACCAGTAATAGCCTCATTATATTCAGCGGTGACGCGACTGTTAATAGCAGTCGCCGTACGCGCGCTTTCCAACAGGCGACGTTGGAAGTAGACGGAGGCAATCGCCAATACAGGCAGAATACTCAAGACGACTAATGCAAGAAAAGGATTCAACCAGATCATAGCCACGCTTATTCCCAGCATCAAAGACAATCCCCAAACAGTGTCCAGAAAACCCCATACCAGTATGTTGGATAAGCGATCGCAATCGGCTGTCATCCTGGCCATCAACCAGCCAACAGGGCGATGATTAAAATAACTGAACGACAGTTCCTGCAAGCGCGAGAATCCATCACGACGAATGTCGTGACTGATAAGGCTCTGCAGCAAACCGCCAACACGAATGAATCCACCGATGGAAAGCACGATGGTAACTGTGGTCATGGCATAAAGAACTGCATAGAACCAAAGCTTGTCTGCGTTACCACCTTGCTCAATCGTATCGATAACAGCACGTGTGATCAGCGGATAACACACTTCCATTACCGCTGTAATCACCGCACAGATACCCAGCAGGGAAAGCACTCGCGGATGCGCACGCGCATAGGCCCATAGCTGCATCAATAGCTGCCAATTCACCTGTCCTCGCGCGTATTTCTCTTCGTCGTGTTCACTGTGTTGTGTGTTCATACCGTAGCACTCCTGCTCGCGTAACCTACGTACCAAAAAGCTCATCATCAATCGATGCATCGAGAGACTGCTGGATCTTGCACAACCTTTGATAAGGTCCTTCCGTGTTAGCCAACTCTTCGTGTGTACCATCCTGAACAATTCTCCCGTTCTCAAGAAGAACAATGCGATCAGCTTGACGTATGGTAGAAAGCCTGTGCGCTGCGATTAACGTGGTTTGCTTGCCTCGCCTTGATGAAAGTGCAATGAGAATGATTTTCTCAGTCTTGCTATCTACCGCTGAAAGAGCATCATCGAGTAGCAAAAACGGGGCATTTCTAAGTAGTGCACGCGCTAATGCCAATCTCTGTCTTTGTCCTCCTGACAAGGTAACGCCACGCTCACCGATTAGCACCTCATACTGATTTTCAAACTCCATGATGGAATCGTGCAACGCCGCATCGTTGCAAGCCTTGGTCATATCTGTACGGTCTGCCTGATCGTTACCGACGCGCAGATTACCTGCAATCGTTTGTGAATATAGAAACGGCTCCTGAAATACCACAGCAAACTGCTGGCGTAACCAGTGCCTGTCCAGTGTTGATAATTCATGCCCATCCACAGTAATGGAACCACTCTGATACGCGTAAAGCTTGAGTAGCGTTGTCATCAGTGTGGATTTTCCACTACCGGGTGCCCCGACGAGAGCAACTGTTTCGCCAGCCTTGATATCAAGACTGATATTCGTTAGCGCAGGAGTCGCGACATTACCGTTATGAGAAACACTGACGCCTCTGATACTCAGCGCACCGCTTGCACGATCTACAGTAGGCCTGACACCTGCAGGCTCTGCTGGCTGAGACAGGATATGATCTATGCGCCTGATGGCTACCATAGACTTTCCACTATCGACCAGCACCCGGCCCAGGCGACGGACGGGCCAGATCACCATGGCCACATAGGTCATGAAGACAAACAACTCCCCGATGCTCAACGTATTGTTCTGCACCATGATCGCTCCGGCTATCAGAACTATGCCTAACTGTGTGAATGAGACCAGATCACTGAGTGCCCAGAAGATACTCATGCTCGTCATTAACCGATAATTGCAATCCCGAAAATCAGCATTGTTCTTACCAAATTGATCGATCTCGAATTTCTGACGATTGAATGCACGCACCACACGAATGCCCGTCAGGTTCTCCTGCAGGCAACTACTCAGACGCCCTTCGGCCTCATCTACAGCCAGAAACAGGCGCTTTGCATGAGCGAAGAACACGGTAGAACCGATAACCAGCAGTGGCATCAGGCACACTGAAATCAAAGCAAGTGTTGGATTGACCCAAAACAGAACAGGTGTTGCACAAAGCAATAAAATTATCGAGCGTGTTATGTCGACAAGATTATTGGCCAGAAAGACGCGCACAGTCTCCACATCTGAACTACAACGCTGGACCAGATCTCCGGTTTTTTCATTGTCAAAGAATGTTGCCTTGTTGTTGTGCAAATTCTCATATAGATCCGCACGCAGTTTACGAGCAACATTCTCTGCAGCTAGCGCTGTACAACGGCCTCGCGCAAACTGAAAAGCACCGGCAAGTACGGTGACAAGTACTGAGAAAAAACCGTAGCGCCACAGATTGCTGCTTGCCTCACTCGTGAGTGTCAAAGAGTCGATGGCAAGTTTGCCCAGCAAGGGCGGTACAAACAGGCACATATTAGCCAACAGCATGGCACCGGCTGCCAAAGCAAAAAGGGAGCGCTGTTGTGCTCCCACTTGCCAAAGCCTTTTCAACGCGTTATCGGATTGTCTGTACCACTGAGTCATGATGTTCGAGACCAGAAATGGCTCCATACAGGAGCTCGGCTAAATGGCAGAGCCTTGTCGCGAAAAATGCTGTGGTTTTTGGTTGTAAAAACAATTCAGCAACAGGCTACTGCGCGAAAAAGAATTCGCGTTACCTCTATGGCTGAAATCGTTGCCGGCCGATGAAGTCGGCTAGCGAGCAAGAATTGCTAGGAGATACGCGCACTCTTAAGGTGAGCAATCGGGTTATCAGTTTTCGACATATGCATCTGATATCTCCTGAATTGCCTGGCAGCGTATGCTGTCTGGGGAATCGATAGTACACGAGTAAAAACTGGCGTCAACCTTTCGTGGGAAAGTTTTCACCATGCAAGCGATGCATCTTCCAAACTTATTATTACTCAAGCGCTTTTAAGAAACAGCCTCTGTTTTTACCGGTCTCGTGTAGCCTGAAAATCACTCACCGGACACCGACCACTGATGAAAAACGATGCCGTTAACGAAATCAACGCGCTCTATGGCACGTTCGCAACGATCCTTGATCTCCCATGTTGTATTTGCAAATTCCTCATTCGCTTCTCGTGGCATCGTGAATTCACCGTCGTCAACAGTGGTACAAAAGAATTGAAAACCAACGAAACTTCCGTCGGTTTCATAAGCCAGCCCAACGATATACATGAAACCACCTGGAGTATTCGGCATACCTTCCCACCGAAACGGCGCGGCAAATTGCTCTGCGGTAAGGGTGCCCGCAACAGGCGCGATCCTGACAGGAGCAGCGGGTTGGATTAATGGATAGGCAGGAACATTAGGAAACTGACCGCCAGGTATGGATAGGGTAGCGTCAAGAGGTAAAGCGCCCGGGAAGCCTGGTGGTCGAGTAGGCGCCAGGTGCACCGTTAGGGTCAGCTACTGGAATGTCGAACCAGGGCCCTCCGCCAATATTGATTGTAACTGTATTGCCACCGCTTACACTACGCGCTTGATCGTCGCCACTATTTTCATTCTCACCACTATCATCATCGGAGTTGTTCAAATCCTTGAATTCACAGGTATCGAGGTCTTTGGCCAAATTCTCAATATGATCTGCTACAGAGAGGTCAGAATCGTACTGCAGTAATTTTACATAAGCCTCACCATACTCTTCGCCATTCTGTGCTGGCTCCAGTCGAAACAGCGCGGTACTGGCAAGCCATGGAGAAGTCAATTCATTTGCTGGCGTTCCGTTGAGTCCGGTAACGTTGAGTCCAGTAACGTTGAGTCCAGTAACGCTGAGTCCAGATCGGTCATCGTCGTCTGGATCGGCATCGGTGACTAACGTGTCGTTAAATGGATTTCAAGGATTCGGTGCCGAATCACCGCCATCATTGCATGCACCGAGCATCAGCGCAGTGGCAATTGGCAGAATGCTCATTCGAGCGCAACATCCGTATAGTCGAGAAGAACTCTTTTTCATTGCCTTCATCCTTTAGCAGCTGATGAACGTCAACATACACCGATAAATTTGAGTGCCACAAACAAAAACAACCAAACACTCGCCTGTCATCTTGATAAACTGCCCCACAATAATGCACTAATATGTGGCATTTTAATATAAAACCGCACTAATATAGAGCCATTAACAGTGGGGCGAGAAAATAGTGGTTTGTTTAAACCTATGTTTTTTCGAGTATTTCATCCAAATCAAGGTTAAAACACCGATCGCTCCAGCAAGGAGCGTTACTTGCAACACAACAGCGTGAACAAAATGCCTGAGTCGATGATTAGCAGCTCCGAGTCACTCTTTGACTCCATGGCGACTGCTGTCCTTACCATCGATGGGGCCATGCGTATTGGCTACTTGAACAGCGCAGCGGAACAACTGCTGGGGATCAGCGCACGCAGAGCGATAAAGCAGAGTCTTACGCGAGTGCTTACCATTCCAGACGCACTGTTTGGCAGGCTCCTTGAGGCCTGTAAGAACGGGCAACCGTTTACTGACCGGCAAGTCATTGTGGAGCCTCACGCTCAGGATCCACAGATTGTGGATATCTCCATATCGCCGTTCCCAAACGGAGAACAACTTGCCGGGCTGATTCTTGAAATCAACGTTATCGACCGGCCACTTCGTATCGCACGTGACGAGGCCATGTTGGCACAACAGGAGATAGCCCGCTCTCTGCTTCGTGGGCTAGCGCACGAGATCAAAAATCCGTTGGGAGGGCTTCGTGGTGCAGCTCAATTGCTCGACAGGCAGTTGACCGACCCTGAGTTAAGTGAATACACCAACATTATCATCAGAGAAGCCGATCGCCTGCAAGGACTCATCGACCGTATGCTGGGTCCCACAAGCCGCCCGCAGCGAGACGAAATTAACCTGCATGAAGTGTTGGAACACGTGCGCAAAATAATTATTGCTGGTGCGCCTGATGGCGTGCAGGTTCAGTTCGACTACGATCCCAGTATCCCTGAGTGCCTGACCGATCGAGACCGCCTCGTACAAGTTATTCTCAACATCGCAGGCAACGCGCTTGAGGCGGTGGGTGAAGTTGGACGGATTATCTTCAGTTCGCGCGTCATCAGTAACTTCACCATAGGTGGAACACGACATTCACTGGTTGCCAGTATCGCAGTGCACGACAACGGTCCAGGCGTCCCCCAACATCTTATCGATCAGATTTTCTATCCCATGGTTACTGGTACAGATCATGGCACCGGTCTGGGCTTATCAATAGCACAATCGATAATGAACCAGCTCGGTGGACTTATTGAATGCCGTAGCGATCCTGGCAACACCACATTTACCGTACTTATTCCCATGGAGCTAGCATGAAAGACGAATATGTCTGGGTCATTGATGATGACCAATCAATCCGTTGGGTACTGGAAAAAACCTTAAAGCAGGCAGGTATGCAAGTGAACGCATTCGAATCTGCAGATGAGGCACTGGATGCCATGCGCGACAATGCTATTGCACCGGATGCCGTCATCAGTGATATCAGAATGCCAGGCTCTGATGGATTGAGTCTGCTTAAACAGTTCACACAGGCTCACCCTGACACACCCGTTCTAATAATGACTGCGTTTTCCGATCTGGACAGTACGGTTTCTGCTATCGAAGGGGGTGCTTTTGAGTACATCCCTAAACCGTTTGATGTAGATACGGTCCTGGAACAGGTAAAAAGGGCTTGCAGCGTCCGGCGGGATCAACTTGCGGCAGATCGAAAAACGAGCCGCGTGAAAAATACCGAGCACCAGGAGGAACCGGCGGAACTCATCGGAGATGCACCTGCAATGCAAGACGTGTTCAAAGCCATTGGCAGGCTATCGCGATCCAGGATCACGGTATTGATCAATGGTGAAAGTGGTACCGGCAAAGAGCTCATAGCCCATGCCTTACACAGACACAGCCCACGAGAGGCCAAACCGTTTGTGGCGCTCAACATGGCCGCTATCCCGCATGACCTCATGGAGTCTGAACTATTCGGGCACGAGAAAGGTTCATTCACAGGGGCGCAAAACACGCGCATCGGGCGCTTCGAACAAGCCGATGGCGGAACTTTATTTTTAGATGAAATCGGTGACATGCCGGCAACACTGCAAACACGCTTATTAAGGGTTCTGGCGGATGGGCAGTTCTATCGTGTTGGTGGTCATGTGCCCATGAGCGTTGATGTACGCATCATTGCTGCAACTCATCAGGATCTGGAAGCGCTTGTCATCGAAAAACGTTTTCGGGAAGATCTGTTTCACAGGCTGAATGTCATACGAATAGAAGCACCGCCACTACGGAAAAGACGCGAAGACATCCCTCGCCTTCTAAAACATTTTTTGCTGAAAGCGGCAGAAGAGCTTGGAGAAGAGGCCAGACAGATGACACCAGAATTTGAAGCGCACGTCTCCTGTCTGGATTGGCCGGGCAACGTACGTCAACTGCAGAACACGGCTCATTGGCTCACTGTCATGGCTAACAGCACAGAGCTGACGATAGCGGACATGCCAGAAACTGTAGCTGGTTCAACAAATCTGCAGGAAAGCGACTGGGAAAGTAGTTTTAGACAGTGGGCTAATCATCAACTTCAGGATGGGCAGAGTGATTTACTGGGCTCTGCCCAACCGACAATGGAGCGCATTCTTATTCAGTGTGCACTGAATAAGACTCAAGACAAACGCCAGGAAGCTGCTCGGCTGATTGGCTGGGGACGCAATACGCTGACCAGGAAAATCAAAGAGCTGGGCATCGAATAAACCTAAAAGCCTCAAGTCTGATATCCGTTGCCGTTGATCAGACACTGATAATGCCGATGACCTGAGTGAGGCGATTGTGGAGGCACTCCCGCAGGAGTGCTCCGGGCTTATCTAAACGCTGTTGGCTTCACTTCTCACTACGGAGGCAAGTTACTCTCGTTTCACGCATCAGAAGATGATAAACGTTATTCTGACGAGATTGTTACTTGCATATTGCGTGATTATTCACGTACTATGCAAATATGAATAATCAAAACTCCAATTTTGTCTTCGCCTTGCTCGGCGCTGCAAACAAAATAGAGCGACAGCTAAATAGTGCGCTATCCAATGTCAAAGGCATCAGTTTTACCGAATATTTCCTGCTGAAACGACTCAAGGATTTTCGAAATGGTGCGGCCACCAGGGTGGATTTGGCGCGGGCAGTACATCTGACCCCATCAGCCGTGACCAGAGCGCTCAAGCCATTGGAAAAGCTCGGCTATGTCAGCACCGAAAAAGGCGAACGCGATGCCCGTCAGAGCGTTGCAACACTGACCCCAGCTGGCGAGGAGCTGTTGAAAGATGCCAACAGCCTTGTGCTGGATGAAATAGCCGGTCTGTCGATTCCTCGTTCTGCCAGAACTGACATGACGCACGTACTAACAGATCTGAGTGCGAAGTAAGACCATCAAACTACTTATCAAACCAGTTGTGTCGGCAAACTGATGGCGCAAAGCTAAACACAGGCACATTCTTTTGTCAGGACGTAAAAAAGGGCGCTGTTTAAGCACCCTTTTTTCAAACTACAATGCAGCGTTTCTCACCACTAACGTACTTCAAATGTAGTCACGTCCTGTTGTTCAGATGATGTTGACAACGTACCTGTAAAAGTTGAAAACACACCACCATTCTGTACTGTAACTACGTAATTGGTATTTCCCTGATTGCACGCTGAGGAGTACTTCACCGCCACCGAATATGTACCAACTGGCGGCGTTACACCTTCGTAGGAGATATTTTCATTCTTGATTCCATCAAAATTGCAAACTGTATTCGAATCAAGGTCAAGCTTACTGCCCGCTACCGAGCGTTCATTAGCGAAGGAGATTTGCTTTCCATCCGGTTCTACAAGATAGAGATCTACATCTGATTCCTTATCCCAGCTTACGCTAACTTGTAGCTCGCCTGTAGCCACGGTAGTGGTCTGAAACGATGCGGAATTACTTGCACTAATGGCACCGTCAACCGAGCCCACTTGTACGTCTACCTGTTGTGTTGCACCCGCTTGCAACGCCAACTGATAAGTTAGAACAAGCACCGCCTCTGTGACTGAGGCAGGTAACAGAACTTCAAAATACCCGTCCGCGCCTTCCCCTTCCTGGTTAGCCACCACGTAAATAGTTGAGAACGCCGCGGAGGCCTGGACGGGAACAGAAATTGACCCACCGGGAATAATGGTCGAGTTAGCCTCGTCTACTGATAAAGGATCGAGTACCAGGGAACCGGCAGCCAAGGGCGGTGTACCGAGATAATAGACACCCTGATTGCCATCAACCTGAACTGACGCCACATCATCTTGTGGAATCGAAGGCTCTGGTGCATCTGGTGTATCTGGTGCATCTGGTGCATCTGGTGCATCTGGTGCATCTGGTGTATCTGGTGCATCTGGTGCATCTGGTGTATCTGGTGTATCTGGTGTATCTGGTGTATCTGGTGTATCTGGTGTATCTGGTGTATCTGGTGTATCTGGTGTATCTGGCGCATCTGGCGCATCTGGCGCATCTGGTGTATCTGGTGTATCTGGTGTATCTGGTGTATCTGGTGTATCTGGTGTATCTGGTGTATCTGGTGTATCTGGTGCATCTGGTGTATCTGGTGTATCCGGTGTATCTGGTGTAGGTTCTGGTGCAGGGGTAGCGTCTGGTCCAACTGGTTCGCTGGCAGGGTCATTCGAGGGAGACGCCTGAATAATAGTGCCGTTATCTTTGCTATCACTACCACAGCCCGAGACGGCTACAGCAACGGCCAACATAGAGGGTGTAAGTATACGTGCGGGGAATTTCCAAAAGGTACGCATTGTAGTTCTCCTAAGTCAGTGTGCACGATGATCGCCAGCTTATTGTAACTACTCAATGACGCATTGTGAATTTATGAGACCAGAAACGCTGCGAGAACGGTATTTATGCCAATGCCGACACTGAATTATCGACAGAATATGTTTTTCTGCATTCACTTGTCCTACATTGGTTCTTGCTGGCAAACTCAAACCTATTCACGCAAAACACCCGCACAGTTAGCATTGTCACTCAACAGGTCCCAATCACCGCTGCGCGTACAAGATGCTACGAAAGCCCGATGTACGCGGAATCGTCCTGTATCAGCCCTACCGTCATCTAGCCTTGCATCAAGCTGGGAAAGAATATTGACGGGAATCTGGTCACCGGTATACATCTCGTTAGCGGGATTATCCGCATCAGCTGACTGAGCGCTATAACTGAACTTGTAGTATCCATTAAATGGATTCTGCGGGCATGTGTAAGGGCCGCAGTTTACATCGCTGGATGATCCGGCAGAGGATGTCGCACCATCGTAACTGCCACTGATAAAACCTGCCAGGGAGAGTTGCTGCCAGACGCCGGCTCGCTCTGCAGGGTCATCGATTCGCCCATTGCCATCGCCGGAGGTGGTTGCGCTATCTATCTGCATAGGTGCTTTGGGAAAGTCTCCTGGTATTGAGCGATAACGATCCTGAAATGATAACCACGCTGTACGTATACCTTCAATCTCTGTAGACATTGCGCGCACTCTGGCGCTGTCCACAAGCGCCTGACCTTTGAATACACCACCCAGGATCAGTCCGACAATAACAAGCACGATGGCAATCTCCACCAGCGTAAAGCCGCGTTGGGCTGATCCAGTCAGCCTTACAGTAGTGTTTTTATGTGGAAAATCACACTTCTGATCTTGAATGCGTGTATAGGGGCATTCGTCTTTATTGACACACATCCGTTGTGTTCCTCTTGTAACGGTGGAAAAACCATCGCGTGCAAATCCTGATGCAACACAGATGCTCAGGCTCTATTGCTCCTGATTCAAATGAATCTTAGCATCATCATCACTAAACAAATTCATGACCATATGCCAAAGCTGGGGAAAAAACCAGTCAGATTGATAATGAGATTTACCGCAGAGTGTTCGATTCGCTAGCCGATGTTGATGTTGTCATGCCAGGAAACGGCAATGAACTAGAAGGGCGCACTTCTCGGCACACGTGGGAAAGGTATGGCATCACGGATATTTTCCATGCCCGTCACGTAATTGAGCACACGCTCAAACCCCATACCGAAGCCTGCGTGAGGCGCACTACCGTAACGGCGCAAATCGCGATACCAGTCAAGCTCTTCGCTAAGCCCTTGAGCTTCAAGTTTCGCATCCAGCACAGATAATCTTTCTTCACGCTGACTTCCACCAATGATTTCGCCGATACCTGGGGCTAAAACATCCATAGCTGCAACCGTTTTTCCATCATCGTTTTCACGCATATAAAATGCCTTGATCTCTTTTGGGTAGTTTTGCAAGATGATAGGGCGTCCAACGTGCTCCTCTGCTAGCCAACGTTCGTGTTCAGACTGTAAATCAAGCCCCCAACTCACCGGGTACTCAAATTTCTTTCCAGATTTTTCAAGCAGTGCGATGGCATCGGTGTAATCCATACGCTCAAAGCTTGCATCCGCCACATGCCGCAGTCGGGTCATCGCCGCTTTATCAATACGCTGAGAGAAGAAGGCCATATCATCTTCACGCTCTTCAAGCATCGCGTTAAAAAGATAGCGCAAAAAGTCCTCTGCAAGCGAGGCGTTGTCATCGAGATTGGCAAATGCCATTTCAGGTTCGACCATCCAGAACTCTGCCAGATGCCGACTGGTGTTTGAATTCTCTGCTCGAAAGGTTGGTCCAAAGGTATAAACCTTACTCAGCGCTAAGGCATAACTCTCTGCATTGAGCTGACCACTTACAGTAAGAAATGCCTCGCGTGCAAAGAAGTCCTTATCGAAATCAACTGTACCCGCATCATTGGTGGGCGGCTTGAGCGCATCAAGTGTACTAACTCGGAACAATTCGCCAGCACCTTCACAATCACTGGTGGTGATGAGTGGCGTGTTTACCCACTGAAATCGCCGCTCCTTGAAATACCGATGAATACCGCTCGACAACGTTGAGCGGACCCGGCTGATCGCGCCAAATGCATTGGTGCGCGGTCGTAAGTGCGCCACCTGACGCAGGTATTCAAACGTGTGACGCTTTTTGGCAATGGGGTACTGTTCAGGATCATCAACTTCACCGACGATGAGAACCTCGGTAGCCTGCACTTCAACTTTCTGACCCTTGCCTTCCGAGGCCACTAAAGTGCCGGTCACCTCTATGGCAAAGCCTGCCGTTATACGCAGCACATCATCCTGATAATTGGTGAGTGATTGTTCGACAATGATTTGCAATGAATCAAAACAGCTACCGTCATACAACGCTATAAACGACAGTCCCGCTTTTGAGTCGCGCCGGCTTCTGGCCCAGCCCTGAATGGTAATGCTTTGCCCGGCAGGTTCTGTTGCCAGAATGTCGACGATATCGTGTTTGTTCATACTATGCTGCTCAGGAAGGAATGGCCGGGTTCTTACGCATTAATGGCTCGCCGCGATTTGCCAACTGCACCACGAGTGATTCGAAGGCATCCCAGACGGAACCGGGGGCCTGACCTTTGATCTGACGATCGATAGTGGAGCACGCCGATAGCATGGACAACCAGCTACTGGCATCGTGGCGCGAAATAGCGTTCTTTAGCGGCACTGCCCTGCTCTGCCAGACACCTGCCGACTTCAATGCGGAATCCAGTCCCACGCCTTTTTCATGTGCCTCGGCTGCGCGGGCACCTGCTCGCACCTCAGAACTCAGTGTCCACAAAATAAGCACCTCAGCAACCGCCTCATCACGTAGACCCGCAAGGATTCGCAACGCGCGGCGCGACTGCCCGTCCAACGCTGCCATAGACAGGTCGCCAATAGAATAGCGCGCACTGTCAGCGACGGCATCCATAACATTTTCGCGTGTCAACCGGCCTTCAGGATATAACAGGGCCAAACGCTCCACCTCCTGCTTCGCCGCCAGCATGTTACCTTCCACACGTTCCACGATGAGCGCCAATACATCATCTTCTGCCTGCAAGCCTTTTGCTGCCAGACGCTTTTTCAGCCATCCACCCAGCTTTGTAACTGGCAGCTGGTACATTGCCATCGTAACGCCAGCCTTGTCGATAGCCTTGAACCAGGCAGTATTAGTCCCCGACCGATCCAGCTTGCCAGAGCTGATCAACAGCAGTACGTCATCGGGTGGCGAGCTGCAGTATTGTTTGAGCACCTCCCCTCCCACCCTTCCAGGCTTGCCCGTGGGCAATCGCAGTTCGATGATACGACGCTCAGAAAACAGCGACAGACTATCGGCAGCCTCTCTGAATGTGGACCAATCGGAGTCATCAACCGGTTGGATAACCGTGCGCTCTTCAAAACCATGTTCACGGGCACACACGCGCAATTTATCGCCAGCCTCCATGATCTGCAGGGGTTCATCACCAAACAGAAAATACACCGACGCCAGTTTGCTTTTTAGATGGGCGTCTAATTTATCCGGGTAGAGTTTCATGGCAGCCTTGAATGATATCGAATGGGCACTTGTTGGCACTGTAAAGAGCCGAGTTTGAACATGCCCAGAATCGTTGTAGCGTGTAGCATACCTAACCTGACACCGACTCGGACACGCAAGCGCGTCAATGACTGCTGAAAATCCGCTTTTCTCTCAAGCACCCAACGATCTGCTTTTTTCGCTGGGCCGAGCCATTTTGTTCGAAATGGACCCGGAAAAAGCCCACGATCTTGCGCTTGGCATGCTCAGCAAACGACCGATTCAGCAATTGATTGGCGGCCGATACAAGGTTGCACCTGTTAACACAGCCGTCATGGGTCAGCATTTCGAAAATCGCGTAGGACTTGCGGCGGGGCTAGACAAGAATGCCGACTACATTGACGCACTGGGCGCTATAGGCTTTGGCCATATCGAAGTTGGCACCATCACTCCGAAAGCACAGGCAGGTAACCCCAAGCCTCGAATTTTTCGTCTGGCGCAACATCAGGCTCTGATTAATCGGCTGGGATTTAATAACAAGGGCGTGGATTACCTGGTAAAGCAGGTGCAAGGCCGGCAATACCGTGGCCGACTTGGAATCAATATTGGCAAGAATGCCGCCACCGACCTTGAACATGCTCAGGATGACTATCTCTATTGCCTAAAGCGTGTCTATGCATTTGCCGATTACATAACCATTAATATTTCATCGCCCAATACCCAGGGCTTAAGAGACCTGCAACATGGCAGGCACCTGCAGTCATTGCTCGATTCAATAAAGAACAGCCAGAGTCAACTGGCAACCGAGCACGAGCGTTACGTGCCTATCGCTGTCAAAATTGCTCCCGATATGACTGAAGCTGAACTCGATGAACTTTGTACACAAGTGCTTGCCTTCGAAATTGATGCGTTGATCAGCGGCAACACCACCAATACCCGAGAGCCTGTGGCAAGCCACCTCTATGCACGGGAGACGGGTGGTCTGAGTGGTAAGCCACTGCGCGCACTGGCTGACGAAAAATTGGCTTCAGTACACAAACGGATAGGCAGTAAAGCGGCATTGTTCGGGGTGGGCGGAATCAGTCGTGGGAACGACGCACTGCACAAACTGCAGGCAGGAGCAGATCTTGTTCAGCTTTATTCTGGTTTGATTTTTCAGGGGCCTGCGCTGGTGCGAGATTGCATCGAGGCTACTCGAGACTTCTAACTATCCTTATTTATCTTCGACGGCTTCAAAAGCTACGATAAAAACAAGCAACCAGCAAGCATTTAGCAAGTAACTGGATAGAGATATAAAATGGCTTACATTGATGTGTTCAACGGAGATGCGGATGGCCTATGTGCACTGCATCAATTGCGTCTGGCTGATCCACGGGAAAGCCAATTGATAACCGGGGTCAAACGCGATATTGCACTGGTAAAACAGGTGAAAGCAAGCGCAGACGATACGATTACTATCCTTGATATTTCACTGGATAAAAACCGTGATGCGTTAGTTGATGTTCTGGACACCGGTGCATCGGTAACCTATGTAGACCATCATTTTGCCGGCGACATTCCGGCAAGCGGCAACCTGACGGCCCACATTGATACCGCCGCAGAAACCTGCACTGGCCTTATCGTTAACAGGGTGCTCGACGGTGCCCATTTGCCATGGGCGGTGGTCGCGGCATTTGGTGATAACCTTTTGGACACGGCCCGGGAAGCGGCTTCCAGTCTCGGCCTTTCCAGAGCGCAGCTGGATCAGCTACAGACGCTGGGCACATTGCTTAACTACAATGGCTATGGCTCTTCTTTATCAGATCTGTATTTTGCCCCAGCTGAGCTCTACCGTCGCCTCCAACCTCATAGTAATCCATTTACTTTTATAGAAAATGACGAGGCTTTTCCGGCACTCAACGAAGGCTTCAATAGCGACCAGACAAAGGCGAAAGCCATTAGTGCCCATCAACAGACCGATAAGATTGCTATCTACCTCTTTCCCAACGACCCCTTTGCCAGGAGGATAAGCGGGGTCTATGCAAATGAGCTGGCACAGGAAAATCCTGATAGAGCTCACGCATTACTCAGTGAATTGGACTGTGGCAGTTATCTTGTCAGTGTGCGTGCTCCCATCAACAATCGCACAGGTTGCGATGAGTTATGCCGACAGTTTGAGACGGGCGGCGGACGTAAGGCAGCGGCAGGCATTAACAATCTGCCAGCCAGTGATCTTGGGCGTTTCGCAACAGCCATGGCCCTGCAGTTTGGTTAAAGATGTAACAGGGTTGGCCGCCCGCTAGCCTTCTTTGAGATATCGGTCTCATATTGCCGCTTGTTAACACCAGAGTTAACTCGGCCTGAATCGGCAGCTTCTTGAAGCTTTACTCTAGTGCATCGGAAACTTGTGATAAAACTGTTTCCACCGCATATTAAAACTCATATTTTTTCGCTGTTGGTCGACAAGGAGTTATTGAAATAGATAATTTTCATCCCGATGCCGTTGAGATTCAAACTACTACTACTACCTCTGACCCTCGTACTATCTCTGTTTACAGTTGTCGCAACCGTGGTCTCGGGAATCAGCGCGCAACGAGATAACGGCATACTCATTGATGCGGCGGGGCGGCAGCGAATGCTGAACCAGCGCTTCATAAAAGAGCTTTTGATAGAAGCCGAAAAGCCTCAAGACGACGGCGCTCAACTCGCATCGAGTAAAACGGCTGCGTTGTTCTCAGGGACACTCGATGCATTGACTAAAGGCGGGCAGCTTGTGATTAACCCGGCTAAAGGTACCACTACTAACATTGAGCCAGCCACCAACGCCGAATTGCTGCAAATACTCGAACGAAACAGCGACTTAAAACAGCAATTGTACGACGCTAGCCGAAAATTTGTTGAATCACGAGGAGCTGGCGAAGGCGAACGCTCACCCACTGTGGGGCAGCTACTGAATCTGACGACACAGCTTCACACGCAAGCCAATAACGCTGTCAAGGCTTATGTCGCTCAGTCTGAAGCCATGATCAATGATTTAATATGGCGTTGCATCATTATTTCAGTTATCGCAGGGCTTGTATCGCTGGTAATCGCTTTACTGCTAGTCAAGAATATTTCTGATCCCATAGCCCGGTGCAGCCAGGCACTTAAACGTGCGTCCAAAGGATATCTTAAACCTATACCTGAATTGAACAGATCAGATGAGTTTGGCATCATGGCCGCCGATCTTAACACTACACTTACCGCTGTAAGTAGCGCTGTGGGCTCAGACATGGTCAATTGGGAAGAGATAGGAACGGTGCTGAAAGATTTACGCACTGACCTGCAAAGTGTTCGCGCAATTGTCACCCAGGCTTTTAATCCGATGGTGATACTCGATACTATAGGCGTGGTGTCTTATATGAATCCTGCTGCTGAAGAACAGGTAAATGTATTGACACAAAACAAAGCGTTTAACCACGCGTTTAGCGTCGGCGATCAGCTGAACATCGCAGGCGCTACCATGCACCCGCTATCATTGATAGCCACCGACCCTACCCGCCTGCCTTACAACGCAATACTGGATTTTGACACGGCGAAACTCCAGGTCACCGCAAGTGCATTGGAAGACGAGCATGGTAAACCCATGGGCGCTCTGATTTCATGGACTGATGTTACACAAGAGCTGAAGCGCAAGACTGAATTAAAATCAGCGCAGGAGGATGAGAACATAAAATCCGCTGAGTTGAAGAATCTTGTGCAGCAACTGAATAAAGTATTCAACGCGGTGTCAGACGGAGATCTACAACAGACAGTGCCGATAGGCAGTATCGATGAATTCAACACGATTTCCGACACAGTTAACCAGTTTCTTGGCCATCTCAAACACGATTTTCAGCAGATTCATGTTCGTTCTGTCGACCTTGCGAAAGCTTCAACAATCCTGTCCTCAACTGCACATGTAATGGACGAACATGCCCTGTCCTCACGCACCAGCTCCTTGAGTATTTCAGAAGAAACAAAAGTGGTTAGCAAGTTCATGACGTTCGCAGCCAGCGCAACAGTACAAATGAGTTCATCTATCTGCGAAATTTCGGATAACACATCTGAAGCAGATAAAGTGGCCTCCGAGGCAGTTGCCATTGCTGAACAGGCAACAAATACTGTTGAAACACTGTTTCACTCCAGCGCCGATATCGGCAACGTTCTAAAATTGATTACCACGATTGCCGAACAAACCAACCTGCTTGCATTAAATGCAACGATAGAAGCTGCTCGCGCTGGCGATGCAGGAAAAGGTTTTGCAGTGGTGGCAAATGAAGTCAAGGACTTGGCAAAACAAACCGCTACCGCCACAGATGAGATAGCGAAACGTGTTACCAGCATACAAACGGTAAGTTCCAGCGCAGTAAAATCAATAGAAAACATCAGCGAAATCATTGACAAAATCGCAAGATTTCAACATACCATTTCTACTGCATTAACCCAACAGACAACGGTATCCAGCGAGTTAAGTCAGACGGTTACACAAACCGCAAGAAGTAGCGAAAAAATGCAAGAAGGGATATCGGTTCTCTTGAGTTCTTCTGAACAATCTATGCTTTCTGCCAGAGATACGATTACTGCGGCCAACGACATTGTTAACACATCGAATTTGTTAGAGCAATTACTACAAAACTACAAATTTGCCGACAGGAGTGTTTAAAAAAGAAAAAATGGCATTTGATACCACTCGTCAGCACTGTGCCTGAGCTGATCACCATCAATCTGCCATGCCGAGCACGAAGCAGCCAGCATCATGCAAAAAAAAACGGCGAAAGATTTGTCAGCGCATGAGCGCATCGCACACACTACAAGCGCATGAGTCCTCTGACATGTGCGCTCGCACATCGGCTAAGTGCTGGCAGGGCGTAACCGCCCTCAAGAATAGATACGATTCGACCATCTGAAAAACGGTCGGCGAAATCCATGATGTGTGTGGTTATCCATACAAAGTCATCATCGAGCAAAGATATGTTTGCCAGTGGGTCCTCTGCGTGAGCATCGAATCCTGCACTGACAAAAATCATTTGAGGTTTGAATTCCTCCAGAGCTGGAAACCAGTTGGCCGTAATGGCATGACGAAAGTCGGCACTGTTACTGCCGGATTTCAACGGCACATTAACGCGCTGATTATCGATGTTCTGTCGAAAGTTTCCAGGATAGAAAGGATGCTGAAAAGATGAACAAAACAGGATGTTGGGATCGCCATCGACAATGTCTTCGGTGCCATTGCCATGATGAACATCGAAATCCAGAATAGCGACTCGCTCCACGTTATGGTTTTTTATAGCGTGCCTGGCAGCAATAACGATATTGCCGAAAAAACAGAATCCCATGGCCTGTGCTCGTTCAGCATGGTGCCCGGGTGGGCGCGTCAGGCAAAAAGCATTCTCTGCCTCGCCACCGCACACCATATCCACCGCCATGACACCAGCCCCTGCAGCACGCAGTCCGGCATCCAGTGAATATTGATTCATGGCAGTATCGGCATCAAGCTGTGCCGTGCCACTGCTGGGTGCCATATCATGTATATGCGCAACGTAAGACTCAGGATGAGCCAGCATCAATTGCTCTCGAGTTGCCAGCGGTGCATCCCGGTGCTGCAGGTAATCATAGATTTCCTGTTTCTTCAACTGATCGCTAATCGCATCGATGCGCTGTGGGCATTCAGGATGCCCTTCACTGATCTCATGCCGAACGCAGTCACGATGGGAAATCAGGACAGTGCTCATCAGAATGCTCCGTTTGAATGTATGATTTGCATGCAAGGATACCAGTTGCCAGCAAAAAGCTCACGGAGCGTTAACTTGAACAACTGTTGCCTCCCATCGGCCCCAGTCTGCCAAAGTCGGAGCAATTCAAGCAATCGGTTCACAGGTTCAAGGTAAAAGCGCAAACGGCATCAACGCTACCTTGCTGTAATATGACTTCATGTCCACGCTACTGATTGAAAATCTGCTCAACCCAACCTCACTGGTGGTCATTGGAGCAAGCACCAGAGAGGGATCGCCCGGACTCAAGCTAACAGAGAATCTCCTGCACGGCGGCTATCAAGGCAAGCTCTTTCTGGTAAACCCACGCTACGACACGGTACTCGATCATGAGTGCCACACCTCTGTCAAATCTTTACCTGAGACGCCGGATCTTGCCATTATCAACGTACCATCGCGTATATTGCGTCGGACGCTGGTGCAATGTTCAAGAATAGGCATCCATGTTGCCGTCGTCATGTCGGGAGCCAATAAGGCGCAGGCCTTACACCGCTACGCTCAACGACTTGGCATGCGTTTGATGGGCCCTTACTGTGCAGGCCTTATTCGTCCACATATCGGCCTGAACGCAACCTATAGCAGCAATCGCATTAGCAAAGGCAATCTTGCCATTATCAGCCAAAGCGCAGCTCTGGGCGCTGCGATGGTGGACTGGGCAGAATCGAGCAATGTAGGATTCTCGGCAATGCTGTCAACAGGGCTCGACACCGATATCACTTTGCCAGACCTTCTGGACCTTTTAGCAGAAGACTGGCACACCAAAGCCGTTATAGTTTATGTGGATCGCATTAATGCAACGCGTTCGTTTCTGAGCGCACTCAGCGCCACAGCCCGAATAAAACCCGTCGTTCTCATGCGATCAACCAATGAAGGTGTGCAGTATTGCGATGCGCTAACCCGAAGCGGACAAGTCTATAGCTCAGACGCGGTTTTCCAGGCAGCACTTAACCGAGCAGGTGTGGTGCGTATCAAGAGCTTTTCCAACCTGTATGCCGCCGCTAGAATTCTCTCTACCGGTATCCGCGTCAAAGGTAATCGTCTGGCAATTATCAGTAATGCCAAAGCACCTTCCATGATGGCGCTGGAACGCATGGTCGAAAAAGGATTTGAAGCACCTCGCATCGATATCGATGTACTTGACCGACTAAGGAGGAACAAAACAATAGCTATCGATGGCTATAACCCGATACTACTTCGTGATCCACTGAACATTGCCGAGCAATACAGAGTGGCCCTGGAGGCGCTTCAATCAATTTCTGACGTTGATGCAATACTGCTTATCTTTGTACCCGATTCACGCAATGATGCAACGCTCGTTGCAGAAACCATTGTCCAGTCGCTGCCAATAAAAAAGCCTTTGCTTACTTGCTGGATGGGTGATGCCAGTGTCATTGACGCTCGCGAGACTTTGGCGCGCGCAGGCATTCCCAACTTCAGAACGCCAGAGGCCGCTACAGATGGTTTTGATTTTCTGCATCGGTATTTTATCAGCCAGCAGCAACTTCTGCAGCTACCTAATCCCACCTCCCGCAAAACTCCGGCAGATACCACTCGCGCCAAAGCCATGGTCCAAACACAGTTATCAGAAGGGCACCGTGTCCTGGGGCCTGTAAGAACACGCGCTCTGATGGAGCTGTTCGGCATACCCGTACTGCCAAGTCAACGAGCCACAACGCTTAAAGACGCTATTAATATAGCGCAGGATATTGGCTATCCGATAGCCATGAAACTTGTCTCTGCGAACATCAGCTATAAGGCATCAGTTGTCAGCACCCAACTAAACATCGAATCAGATGACGAGGTAATACGAGCATGGAATCTAGTTAACGAGCGTCTGAGCATGCTAAGACCAGACGCCGAATTTTCCGGTGTGCTTGTAGAGCCTATGTATTCTCCGGCAAATACTCGTTCCATGGCATTGTCTATTTCGCGTGATCCGGTTTTTGGTCCTGTGATATCGCTGGGGGTTGGCGGCGATCTTACCGCTCTCATGCACAAACGGCGCGTACAACTGCCACCTCTCAATCGCTTTTTAATAGACGATCTTCTCGGCAATACAGAGTTTTGTTTATACCTGGGTGCTTTTCGGCACACGCAAGCTATCGACAGTAGTCCACTGGCGGACATACTCCGCAGGCTATCAGAAATTGCCTGCGAGCTTCCGGAGGTGTTTTCCCTGGATATCAATCCGCTGTTACTCAGCGAACAAGGCGCAATGGCAATGGATGTTCAGGTTGTTCTCGAACAATCTGCCTCGCAAGGAATCTACAAACATCTGGCCATCCACCCGTATCCCTGGCAATGGGTACGCGATATTGACTTGAAAGATGGCTCGCGAATACAACTACGGCCAATTCGCCCTGAAGACGCCAGCCCATTGCAAGACATGGTTCGACAGATGTCTGCCGAGTCGCGCTTCTTTCGTTTCATGCATGCCATCAACGAGTTGTCACCGCAAATGGTTGCACAATTTACCAAGCTCGACTACGGACGCCAGATGGCCTTCGTTGCCACACAAGATCCAATTGATGGTGAACGTGAACCAGGACAATCGCAGGCTATCATGGGCTCTGGCCGATATACGGTTAGCAGCAATCGACTGACTGGCGAATTCGCTGTCACCGTCAGTGATCAACATAAAGGCAAGGGGCTGGCAACGCAACTGATGCGGATGGTCATTGAGCATGCAAGTGCGCAGGGGCTGCACTTACTTCGTGGTGATGTCCTGCGTAGCAATAAACCAATGCAAGGATTAATGAAATCAATGGGGTTTACGCCTGCAGCCAGTAAGGACGATCATGAGGTAATGGTATATACCTTGAAACTGGACAAAGCTTTACAGCAATCAGGAAAGAATATTTCATGAAACCAGCGTTGGAAAGTGTGAAGCTGACGATCGATGGGATCGATGTCGCCGGTATCCGGCAACGCGATAAAAATGCGACCGATCAGCCGCGCATGTTGTGTGTTCATGGCTGGCTGGATAATGCCCATAGTTTTATTCCGTTAATGCCCTATCTTCCGGCATTCGATCTTGTCGCCATTGACCTGCCGGGCCATGGCTACAGCGAACCACTGCCAGGCGGCTATCAATTTCATGAGCTGAGCTATTTTCTGTACCGTATTATTGCAGCGATCGGATGGACTGATTGCCACCTGACCGGACACTCCCTGGGAGGCGGACTGGTTCCGCTATTGGCTGTTGCACACCCACCTGCTGTTAAGAGCCTGACAATGATTGAAGCCAGTGGCTCTCTGAGCGAGGATGCCAGCAAACTTCCAGAGCGTATGGTCAAGGCATTTAATGACAGAGTAAATAATGAACGCTTCAACTCAAGAGTATTCCCCGACACCCAATCTGCCATTGATGTGCGCCTGGGCGCTACCAGGATGCACACAGCCTCTGCCAAGCTAATTATAGACAGGCAACTGAGAAAAACGGATGAAGGCTATCTCTGGCGATTTGACAAACGCTGGCGTTACGCATCTCCTCAATATCAAACAGAGGAACAAGTGCAGGCAGTTCTGAAAGCGATTGCTTGCCCTACACTTGCCATATTAGGCGACGATGGCTATCTGACAGGTCGTGAAAAAACCGATGAACGGCTGGACTGTATTCATCAGCTTGAATTCATCAGTTTACCTGGCCATCATCATCTGCATATGGACACGCCAGAACCTGTGGCAGCTGCAATCAATCGGTTTCTTGACACACCACCAGCGCTAGCCTGAACCATTCAAGAAGCCATCGAAAATTTCACTGGCGAAAATCTTCCGGTAGACGAGTCGACTTTCCGCCGGGCCGCTATTGGATTTCATGAATAGCTCAGGCACGGACATCGTGCTTCCCTGTTTTTGCCGCCAGTTCTGCGCAACTTCATGCTGCGCAGAAATCTGACAACTCAATCAATCCTCGTCAAACTCTGATACTTGAGTGTCTGCATCAGGGAAAATGATTTCCACACGTCGGTTACCTTGACGTCCGACATTGGTATCGTTACTGGCCACCGGCAACGTCTCGCCAAAACCCTGGGTTGTCATGCGATTAGCTTTGATGCCAGCGTTAACCAGCGCATCACGCACCGCAAACGCACGATCACGAGATAAGCCCAGGTTGTAGTCTTCATCACCCATACTGTCTGTGTGCCCTTCGATAACTGCTTTGCTATCAGGGTAGTTGCGCATGAAAGAGGCAATTTTCGCAATGTTACGAGCAGCACCGGGGGCAAGCTGTGCCTTGTTAACATCAAACAACACATCGCCTAATGTCAAGACCATGCCTCGATCTGTTTGTTCTGCCTGCAGGGCCGCCATTTCCCGTTTCAATTTACTGGCTTCCAGACGGGCTTTTTTCAGCTCTGCTTCGCGCATCTGCAGTGACAGATTACGACGCTCGTGAACCATCCCCTCGATTTCCCGATCAGTCTCTTGTCGCTCGGCAATAAGCTCTGCAGTTTTGACACGTTGTCGAGTAAGGTAAGCATAGTGCTCTACAAGCCACTGATCGTCTTCATCTTTCCAACGCGCATCGCCAGCAGCGAGAGCTTCCCGAGCTTTGTCGAGAACTTCAGGCGCATGTTTCACTACAGTGACGTCCTGCGATGCTGCGGTGTAGTCGTCGCGTGCCTGTTCTAACAGGTCAATCTCTTTGGGCGCACTACCACAGGCCGTCAGTCCGAGGCAAAGTGCGCCGACGGCCACCCAAGCGCTGCAATTGATTTTTTTCATATCTGAAGCTCCCTCTAATTGATTATTTAGCATTGCTGGCAGGGACGACGTCGTCACCCAGCAATTCGATGTTGTTCTGTGCCCGTTCAAGCTCACGTCTGGTTTTCTGGGCATCGGCAGATGCTCGGGCGAGCTCTGCATCGGCACGCGCCTCGATAGTCAAATAACGAGCTGCTGTATATCGCTTTTCGGCCACTGCCTTATCGGCGGCCGCCTTTTTCTCCCGAGCAATCCGCAGCTCTATCGGTGCGTACTCTCTGGCGCCCGAAAGTTCAGCATCCTGTAAAGCTGAACCTGCTAGAGCAAGCTCTGAACTGGGTCTTGGCTCCTTACTGCCGCAAGCACTCAGCGCTATGGCCAGGCTGGCAGCAACAGCGAATTGTTGAAGTTGTCTTTTTCTCATGGGTATCTCTAGGTGGATATCTTGGAGATAATTAACGGCACTAATCACTGTTAGGTGAGCCTGGCAGCCTTACCAATGAGAAAGCATTGCAAAGGCTAGAGATCGATCACAATCCTCGGCCCTGTTAAGCGCTCTGGTTTGGTTCAGTTTGATAAAAGGCCCGCAAAACATCTTCTGGAGGTTGCGCCGAAAAATCATTGGGTCGGTATCCTACTACGCGATGTCGGTCCAGACAGTGCCCGACAGATGTACGGTGTTACACCCGAAGATATCAAAAGACCAGGCCACCGCCTGCTGCAAAGCTTGCATAGACATCCGTCACTGCATCAAGTTGATTGACCCTTGCCTGGATTATTCATGACCATTATTGTTAGTAAGTGCGCCAAAAGTTTCGCCTCGAGGACAAACCGGCCGTCTGTTGCAGGTACAATCGTTCGGTGAATAATCAGCCTCGCGTACTTAATTTCGACGATGTTATCGACCTCTGCGGATCGGTGGCGACCTCTCGTGGACAGGTCTACAAGACCAGCGGGGCTGTGCAGGAGCTTGATTGGATACCGGAAGGTAATGTTTTGTCAGCGGTCATTCAAGACGCTGACGCCGATCCCTTTCACGCTCGTATCACCATCGCACCGCATCGCTTTGATGGCGAATGCTCATGCCCTGCCCGCTTCAATTGCAAGCACGTTGCAGCCTCGCTCTTGAGTTGGATAGAGCGCCAGACAGCCACACCAACACCCGACGATCAAGCGCTTCGCAAGGTTAATCGCTGGCTTCAGAAAATGGTGGAACACGGTCGCAAGTCGGCGCCCAGTCAGGAACATCACGAGCCGGGAGAGCCGCTGATGTTCTATCAACTCGACAGCACACCGCTCACCCAAAGCGAGACCGGAATAACCTTGCAGATTCTGCAAAGCCGACTACTCAAGCGTGGTGGCTACGGCAAAGAAACACCCTATCGCTATAACGGGCACTACTATCACCCGGATTGGGTACTGCAATCAGATCGCGCCATATTGGAGCTTGCTGTTGGCAAACAAACCGAGCTCTCCTACCGCGAGCTCACTGTCGAGGGCGATATCGGGCATCTTCTGATGAATAAACTCATCGAATGTGGTCGCTGTTACTGGGGTCCGGATAGAGAGAAGGCACTTGGCCGAAGCGAGGCCTTGTCGCTGCAATTCGACTGGAGCAAAAACGCGGCCGACGAATTCTTGCTCAGCACCACATTACCCGGCGCGAGTAACTGGCAACTTATTCCCAGCGATCCTCCGTGGTACATAAATGTTGATGAGCTTAATGCAGGACAACTGGAGAACACGCCATCGGTAGCTCTGCTGGCTCAGTTTATAGAGGCACCTCCATTGCCGGCGGCCCATGCGCAGGCGGTTAGTAATTACCTGGCGTCGCGATTACCAGACACCTCATTTCCGCTACCCTCAGCACCCAACTTTGTACGCATTGATGAAACACCCAAACCAGTCCTCGTTCTGCAAACTCGCGAGGAAAGCCCGGATATTCGTGATTTCTTTGCTTCGATTAAATTTCGCTACGCTGACTACGTGCTGCCTTTCGATGGGATGGAGGCAGATGCGACCCTGGAGGGCAAGACTGCCGATGGTAGCCCGCTGGTCCTGAAGCGAGATCTGCAGGCCGAAATCCGTTACTCGGTGGAATTTAGCAAGCATTTTCCTGACATGGAACAGGCGCAAAAGGGCGACGACAACTTCTACTCCCGCGCTGACCGGCAGCCGCGTAGCAACGATGTGCAACGTATGGCCCGCGTATGGCGTGAGCTTCTGAATGCACGCGACGAGCTGCAAAGTCGCGGCTGGGATGTTCAGGTGCGCGAACCGTTCGATTTGAGTTTTCAGTCGGTGACACATATTGAAGCGACTGTCAGCGAAACCACCTCCAACTGGTTTGATATGGCACTCAAGCTTAAGCACGGTTCGCAACAGTTCGATTTGCTACCGCTGGTCATTGACTGGTTACAGGGCGACTCACGTGACAGTTCGATCTTACTGCAGGCAGACGACGGGCAATGGCTGGAAGTGGCACCCGAGTTGTTCAAACCGGTTGCCGATACACTGATGGAGCTCTACGACGACCCCACCAGGACGGACAGCTTGCGAGTGCCACGACAACGCGCAGCCACGCTTGAAACATTAGAAGAGCATTGGCAACAACAAGGTGTCGATGTGGCATGGCATGACGCTGGCAACGTGTTCGATCTTGCTGAACGCTTGAGAAAATTTGAAGGTATCGAGCGCGGCAATCCGCCTGCCAACGTGATTGCCAGCCTGCGCCCTTATCAGCTCGATGGCATGGCATGGCTGGGATTTCTCGCCGAGTTCGGATTTAACGGGATTCTGGCTGATGACATGGGTTTGGGTAAAACCCTGCAAACTCTGGGACATATTCAACAGGAACGCGACCTGGGTCGACTTACCAAGCCAACGCTAATCGTTGCCCCGACCAGCCTTCTGGGTAACTGGAAACGCGAAGCCGCGCGATTCACGCCCGATCTAAGTACGCATATCTGGCACGGTACCCAACGCAAACTGGGGGATCTCACGGCCGAACGTATCGATATTGTTATCACCAGCTACGCTTTGGTGACACGGGATATTGCGCTATTGGCTAACCATCAGTTCGGTTGTGTTGTTCTGGATGAGGCGCAGGCGATTAAAAACCCCACAGCCAAAGTTACTCAGGCACTCAAGACACTGGACGTTGATCGTCGAATTTGCCTGACAGGTACGCCACTGGAAAATCATCTTGGCGAATTGTGGTCGCAATTCGATTTTCTTATGCCAGGCTTTCTGGGAACCCGCAAACATTTCAACCGTTACTTTCGTACCCCTATTGAGAACCATGGCAGCACAGATCGCCAGCAACGACTCTCCGCGCTAATTCGCCCGTTCCTGTTGCGTCGGCGTAAAGAACAGGTTGCTACCGAGTTGCCGCCTAAAACAGAAATAGTCCGCGAGGTGTCACTCGAACCGGAACAGGCACGCCTTTACGAAAGTATTCGTATCAGCATGGAGCAACGTGTGCGCGCCTTGCTGGCTGAGCGCGGGCTTGCCCGTAGTCATATCGAGATGCTCGACGCTTTGCTCAAGCTGCGCCAGACGTGCTGTCATCCAGCTCTCGTGAAGCTCGACAGTGCACGTGGCATCAACGAATCCGCCAAAACCGACCTCCTTCTGTCAATGCTTGATGAGTTGATCAGCGAAGGCAAAAAGATTCTGTTGTTCTCACAGTTCACTGAAATGCTCGGTCTTATAGAGCTGGAGCTCAACAAGCGCAATATTCGCTACGCCAAGCTCACTGGCCGCACGCGCAAACGCGATGATGTCATTGACTCGTTTCAGCACGGCGACATTCCACTCTTTCTTATCAGTCTCAAGGCAGGTGGTACCGGATTAAATCTGACTGCCGCAGATACCGTCATTCACTACGACCCATGGTGGAACCCTGCCGTAGAGAATCAGGCAAGTGATCGGGCTCATCGCATTGGTCAGAACAAGCCAGTGTTCATCTACAAACTGGTCGCCAGCAATACCGTTGAAGAGAAGATCATGGCCATGCAGGCCCAAAAGCAATTGCTGGCTGATCAGACCATCAACCAGACCGAAGGTGCTGCAATGCAGAGCCTGACCGCTGACGACATCATGGATCTGTTCTCGGCAAGTGACCCGACCGATGCAGAGCAACAAGTTTCATATTGAACGTCAAACTCAAAGTCAAGAAGTCACTTTATGATGTGGCATCGAGTACCATAGGAGTGACTTTGTAAGCGCCACCTTGTTTGCTTACGCTAACCTGGAACCTGACTGTCAGCACTTATGAACGATATTCTGGCATCTGCTGGTAATAATCTACTATCGCCGATCATCCTGTCCTTTGTACTTGGCTTCTTTGCAGCTATTGTGCGTTCGGATCTGACCATTCCCGAAGCGATGGCAAAAGGCTTGTCGCTATACCTGTTATTTGCCATCGGCTTCAAAGGAGGAGTCAGCGTATCTAGCAATGAGTTCGATGTTGGCGTACTCATGGCTTTGATTGTCGGATCCTTGTTATCACTGTTACTGCCTCTGCTCGCCTTTGCTCTGTTAAAAATCATGACCGGGCTGGACAATCTTAATGCTGCCGCTGTTGCCGGGCACTATGGGTCGATATCCATTGTTACTTTTGTCGCAGCAACCTCCGCTCTGGAGCTATACGGTATTGATGCCGAAGGCTACATGGTAGCCGTTGCCGCGGCCATGGAAGCACCAGCCATCGTTACGGCGTTGTGGCTGGCATCGCGCGGCGACAGTGACTCGCGGATGAAGGCGGGAATGTGGCGCGAAATTCTTCTCAACGGCTCTATTGTTCTGCTCATAGGTGCTTTTATTATTGGCTTACTCACTGGCGCTGAAGGTATGAAAGATGTCGAGAGTTTTATCGTGGCACCGTTCAAGGGCGTTCTGTGTCTGTTTCTTCTTGATATTGGTCTGGTGGCGGGTCGTAGTCTGTTACAAAGCTATAAGCTCATTTCTCGAGGGCTCGTCGCTTTCGGCGTTCTCATGCCAGTGATTGGATCAATGATAGGCCTCACCTTGGCTTTGATGCTCGGTCTATCTGAAGGCGGCGCAGTCCTGCTAATGGTTCTGTCGGCGTCTGCCTCGTACATTGCGGTTCCTGCAGCCATGCGCGTAGCGCTTCCCGAAGCCAATGCCGGTATCTATCTGACATTATCGCTAGGCATTACCTTTCCATTTAACCTTACGCTCGGCATACCCTTGTATCTTGCAGCCAGTAGCGCACTCTATTCCTGAGGGCCCACGCCATGAATGTACACAAAGCCAAACGCGTAGAAATCATCATCGAAGCTCCCATGAAGTCGCGGCTCACTAAAGCCCTGGATGCTGGGGGTGTTTCGGGATATACCTTGTTGCCGGTGCTCGGCGGCTCTGGACGAAGCGGACCGTGGACTGTGGATGGTCAGATCTCATCCGCCGGCGGCATGGTTCATGTTCTTTGCATTGTCAGAGAGGAAAACGTTGATCCTATTCTTGACATTGCCTTTAGCATCGTTGAAAAACATCTGGGCATAGTCTCGGTATCCGATTGCGACATTGTCCGGCCAGAGCGATTCTAGCCTGCCCTCTCATATTCGCTTAAGTCGTTGGGGTTTCTATCTGACGCCGCTTGAGCTGCGTTCGAATATCCGCGTGTACAGCCTCAGTAATAGGGTAACCACGCATGGTCCAGATGGCGACGAGTTTGAAGACGATACAGGGCGCTCCGTAGAGTAATGCCAACCAGCCCAAGGAGCTGCCGGTGTTCTGGGCAGTTGCAGAAAATCCCGCCAGATCCAGCAATGGAAAAGCAATACCGACAGCCAATGCATACGAGAGCTTGGTGGCAGTTCCCCAAAGTGCGAAAAATAACCCCGGGCGTGTGTATCCCGTTTCCAGAGCATCCCATTCAATGACGTCTGCATTGATAGCACTGGGAAGCGCAAGGTCTGCCCCGGTTGTAAAGCCTGTTGCCACTACGATCACGTAGAACCACAACACCGTGTCTGCATTGAGAAATGGCGTCCATAAAAAGAACAGGCAGGCCATAATCATTGCAGCCGACCAGGTACGATGCTTGCCGAAGCGTCGGGATAGGGCAACCCAGACAGGCACTGCCGCGGCTGCACAGACAAAGTAGATGAACAGAAAGAGGCCAGCAAGCGATGCATCACCTAACACGTGCGTGACATACAGAAGAAACAAGGTGGCCGGTATTGCATTGCCTACAGCATTAAACAAAAAGCTGACCAGTAACTGCCGAAACGGGTTGGGGGCTTTCAACAACTGCAAGGCGGCAGTGACTGAATTTGGCGGCAACACGGTTTTTGCAGTGTCAGGCACGCTAATAGCTGCCCAAAGCGTTGTTACAACAAGCGCTACCAGAACAAGCACGGTTATGATGTAAAGCGTGTTGCCCAGATCATCTGCCTTGTCACCAGTGAGTACTGCTGGAACAATTAACGCTGCCAGTGTTCCCGCAAGACCAAACGCGACACGGATGCCAGTGATAAGACTACGCTGATTGTAATCAGGTGAAATCTCTGCCGCCCAGGCACTGGCAGGTACGATAGATAGTGTACCGGCAACATAGATTGCGATAGTCCAGAATAACAAGTAACCACCACCGGCATCGCTCACAGGATTAAACAGAAACCAGACCGATAGGCCTATCAGTGGCGCGGCCACCACCACGAATTGCTTACGCCTGCCAAACCGGGAAGTGCTTTGGTCAGACCAGTAGCCGACGAGAGGGTCGGTGATGGTGTCGCATAACCGCGCCAGTAGCAAAATACCGCCAATAGCCGTCAGGCTAAGCGTTGTGTTTTCTGCATAAAAGGTGGGAACAATCACTTGCAAGGCAATGAATGCGGCTGCCAATGGAAATGCCAGCGATCCATAGGCTGCCAGTACGGCTCTTGGCACTTTAACCACATCAGAGCCCGCATCATTGTGTGAGTTGTCTGGATGGGTCTTCGCCGATGAGGGATCTAGCTTGTCAGGAGATGAGCCGGAAGACATGAAGATACACAAGTGGAATGAACGAATCGGCTGCACAGGTCGTCGAATATGACCTTGCAGGATAACTCTGAAAAAAAATTGGGGCGCGACCTGCCAAGGAGCCTGTCCGAGACACCGCGAGATCACTCAGGCATCATCGTACCTGCTCAAAGGCATGCAGGGGTGTACCCCGCAACGGCAGAATCAAAAAAGGCGCGGTCAATTCAATAGGAGGCAATCAGATTGCCGGTTTGCCATCGGTAAGTCTCACCAGTCGGGACAATTCAGCATATTGCTGTGCATGTCATTATAATGGCGAAACAGACTGATTTACTGTCTGCCATGAAACAACGATAGAATTACTACCCTCTTTTGTTTACTTTCCCATTAACAGGACTGCCAGTCTCTTGAACATGCACAAACTGTACAAGTACAAACGCTTGATCCCCGTTGTAGCATTAGTACTGGTCGGATTAGGCGTCAATCTGGACCAGTTTGGAATCGATCTGAAGGGCCTGACGCAAGGAACGAGCAGTTCGGTATCCAGTACGGGCAACAACAATGCCAACTCAAACAACTCTGGTAGCTCGTCAAACTCGGGGGCGCATCAGGAGCCAGACTATGCGCAATGGTCTAAAACCGATCCGAACATCAACCTGTGGCATGTTTTTGAAGGCGAGATTAATCGCCGGGGAAAACCTGTCGGGTTTCACTCACGACCCGGTGGTAACGATCCAGCCAATGCTCGTGTAGTCTCGGTACGCGACAAGCCAAATCCTTCCGGAGTCTATACCGCCACAATAGAAATTCGCGATGGCGATCAGTGGAAAGAGAAATTTTCCAGCTTTTTCCCAGACTCCATGTCACGAGACGACGTCATGGATGCTGTGGTCAATGCCTATCGGCAAAGCTCGGACAAAAACGCCCAACCGTTTGAAGGCCCCTCCGGACTGGGATTCATGATTCAGGGATACACCTCCAATAGTGGCGGTATCAATACGGCGTTTCCAGTGTTCGTACGTGGCCAATAAAATAACGCAATCTAACTTGCGTATCGCGCAGTCAACTCCAGACTTCCCGAAGCGCTCTCCTTCAATAACTTTGAAGCCTCATGTATCGCTGAGGCAGAGGCTTGTGCGCCCGTCTGACGTTCATTGACTTGTTTAACAAGATCACTGACTTCCATGTTGCCATCCAGTGTTGAAGTGACTAACCTCATAATGCCATCGGCCGAACGGGACTGCTCTTTCAATGAGTCGCTGATACTCAGTTGAATCTCATTGATTTGCGACAAGATATTATTAATATTGCCTATCGCATCAACCGCATGATCTGTGTCGCCGCGAATAGCGTCAATACGACGCTGAATCTCCTCAGTGGCTTTATTAGTCTCTTTGGCGAGCTCTTTTACCTCGTTGGCAACAACAGCAAAGCCTTTTCCCGCATCCCCTGCTCTGGCAGCTTCGATCGTGGCGTTGAGGGCTAGAAGGTTGGTCTGCTCTGCGACCGAGTTGATCAACTTGATGACATTGCCAATATCAACAGATGAGCTGGATAGACTACGCATGGTTGCATCGGTTTTTTGTCCGATATCTACCGCCTCGTTGGCGACGCGTGATGCTTGTGAGGCGCTACTTTCGATAACGCCAATACCCTGAACCATAGTACGCATATTGCCGGACATCTCAGCGATCACATAACAATTACAAGAAACATCAACGCAGTCATAATGGTCAAGAATAAAGCCAGATTTATTTAAAATGAAATTCCGACTCGTCGCATTGCTATAAACCTGCTACTCCAGATACAACGTTAGCAACAAGATTTTTAGCAACTGCAGCTCGCAAGGTTATGCGCTACCGTTTACAGCCCGGCACTCAAGGCATTAATAACCCTGACTACAACTTGACGTATTAATCCTGTCAGAGCCCCAGCCACCTGGAGAGAAATCAGCCTTTTGCAAGCTGATTAAGACTACCTCGCATCTGCTCGATAACATACTTGTAATCGGGCTCATTAAAAACGGCACTGCCTGCGACAAAGGTATCTGCTCCTGCCGAGGCCACCCTAGCGATGTTGTCAGGCTTAATACCCCCATCTACTTCCAGCCGAATATCACGTCCTGTACTGTCGATCAATTGGCGTACGCGTTCAATCTTTCGATAGGTTGATTCAATAAAACTTTGCCCACCAAACCCCGGATTCACACTCATTAAAAGAACAATGTCGACCTTGTCAATCGCCCATTCGAGCACGTCCAGAGACATGGCAGGATTAAATACAAGCCCTGCCTGACACCCTTGATCACGGATCAGTTGCAAGGTACGGTCAACGTGCCGTTCAGCATCGGGATGAAAGGTGATTAAATCCGCACCAGCCTTGGCAAAGGCTACGGCAATTTCATCGACTGGTTGCACCATCAGATGCACATCCAACGGCACAGTAGCGCCATCAGAGCTTACACAGTATGGCTTGATCGCTGCCGCCACGGCCGGGCCAATGCTAAGGTTAGGCACATAATGATTGTCCATAACGTCAAAGTGAATCCAGTCAGCGCCTGCATCAATAACCGCTTTGACATCACGACCAAGGTTGGCAAAATCTGCGGAGAGTATGGAAGGCGCAATTCTGAACATACGTAGAAATCCCGGCGATAGCGATAAAAACCTGACGTGTGCACAACGCTACCATCAAAACCTCGGACCAGACGTTCGCACGATAAATAAATTATTCTTACGCTGCAAAACAGGTTGTAGCAGCAGTAAGCTGGCACACACCAAATGCGAACGGCTACTCGAATCAGCCGGAAAACACTGTGACTTTATGATCGAAGATCGATAAAGCTCGTATTAGACCAGAATCCGGGTGAAATTGCCCTGAAGGGCTCGTGAAACGAAAACCATCCCTGGTGCAACAAGTCAGAGCAACTATGCGTCTATTCAGACAAATCATTCTTTCCATCGTAATATCTTGCATAATTTGCATGCAGGCAGTGGCGACACCCTCCAACATTGCTGCCTACCTGGAAGAGCCCAAACTGGTTGGCGAAGCGCGTCTGAAGTACATGTTCTGGAATGTCTTCGATGCCAGCCTGTATTCATCTACCGGAAGCTATGACCCTACCAAACCATTTGCACTGTCCTTACGCTATTTGCGATCACTCGATGGACAGAAGATAGTGGAGAAAAGCATGGAAGAGATTCAGCAACAGAAGCATTCTGCATCTCCTGAACAGCTTTCGCGCTGGGAGAAGGCGTTACTTGCGATTATTCCAGACGTTACAGAAGGAACCACCATTACTGGTGTGCGCACAGAGCAAGGCTTTACCTCCTTCTATTTCGATAACGATAGCATTGGTATTATTGAAGACGAAGACTTCACGCGAGCATTTTTCGGCATCTGGCTGGGTGAAAACGTCTCTGAGCCTGACGTCAGAGCTGGACTGCTTGGCAGCAATCAGGGTAAATAAGCCGACTTATTTCTCATTAGCAATCACGTTGACAGCTGAAGAGCCCTTTTCGTCAAGACTACCTGCTTTGACGGTACGTAATCTGCATTCCTGGTTCACAAGGCATAAGAAAGTGCCGCATACCTACTGAGGCATGACCAGGCATTCGAACAAGGTAGCATCACGATTTGTCCGTCGACATGACTGACACATCAGTACCTGTCATAACGGGTTACACGTTAAAACACGTTGTCGGCAAAGGCGGATTTGCAACAGTTTATCTGGCACAACAACACGCCCTGCAGCGAGATGTCGCGCTGAAAGTCATGGATCCCCTGTTACTCGGCGACGAGGAATTCTGTACACGCTTCTTAAGAGAGGCTAGAGATACAGCCTCTCTCAGCGATCATCCAAACATCATTACCATCCACGATGTGGCACACGTGGATAAAACGTACTACATATCGATGCAGTATCTGCCAGGGCCCAACCTCAAGCAGCAGATAGAGTCCATTGACCTATCATCGGAATCTGATCAACTTTTACACAACCTTGCCAGCGCTCTTTCATATGTCCATCAGAAAGGTTTCGTGCATCGCGATATCAAGCCTGCAAATATTCTGTTTACTGAAACAGGTGACGCGGTGTTGTCCGATTTTGGTGTTGCACAACTGGATAATCGGCACACACAACTTACACAGTACGGAACTATAGTTGGCACTGCCAAGTACATGAGTCCTGAGCAGTGCCGCGGTGATCCGAACATTGATGCACGTTCAGATCTTTACAGTTTAGGAGTGGTGCTATTCGAGGTTCTAGCACACCATCCTCCCTATGACTCTGCCGACCCAATGGCATTGATGCTGAAACACCTGAATGAGCCGGTACCGCAGCTTTCCACGAAATACGCACGCTACCAACCCATCCTTAACAAACTAATGGCAAAGAAGGTGGACGAGCGTTATCAGTCTGCTGACGCGCTATTGCATGATCTGCACTCAGGTACAGGCCTTACTGTGAGGACAGCCATAGATCCAGATAAAAAATTTCAAGGCGATGCAGACAAACAGCGCACATCAAAAGAGACGCAGTCATCAACCGTGCTAGCTGCAACGCTCGGTATTCTTGTATTACTGGCAGGCTCAATGCTCTTCCTCTACACCCAAACCGATCAGAAGCGAGGCAATGCCGGTGTGCAATGCACAGAACTGACACTACCCCAGATGCGAGAACGCGACTCTCTGCTACAGCTTGCCAGCGTACACCGTGAAGTAGGAAGGCTTGCTCACCCGCCTGGGGCAAATGCGCTGGATGCATATGCCCTTGCGTTGCTTGTTGATCCATGTAACCAGCAAATCCGTGATTCGCTGGAGCAGATTCGTCTGGCAACCTCTGATATACCCTGACATAGCCTGACCTGACCCGAACCGACCCGACCCGACCTGATCTGACCTGACCTGACATCAATGTATCAGGACATCGATAAGGCAGCAAGGGTTGTCAGATCAAAAGCAAGTAGAAACAGACG